>ERZ778022.3952-NODE-3952-length-13310-cov-5.091890_pt1 | contig 13310 bp, 8 predicted proteins | sample MGYA00375752_ERZ778022 | MGnify/ENA primary metagenome ERZ778022 (study PRJEB29350, sample SAMN05389826) | bioreactor metagenome | isolation source: Thiocyanate bioreactor | place: South Africa: University of Cape Town | collected 2014-04-04 ... | reverse complement strand
GGCCAGGGCTCACGCCGTAGTTGCCCCTTTAAACTTGCTTATTTTTTTTTTTTTTGTGAACACGTCGTGTTGGCGGGCAACTGCACCGTGGCCACAACGCAACCTGGCAACCTGGCGGCGTTACGCACGGGTGGTATTTTGACGTGTTTTACGACACAAACGCAACAACGCCAGTTGCGCCACCAGTCGCGGCGCGGTTAATTTCTACATAGCAGTACTGTGCACCGACTGGTGCTGATAATAAACGCCACGCGGCACCCCCATTTTGCTATTTATTTATTTGTTTGTGACAACTTTGTGTGCACCCCACCGCCCTCTGCCCTCCCTCTCTCTCTACTACCGGTACTGGTACCCTGTCTCTTGGCGCCTACTGGTATTGCTGCTGCTTGCTGCTTGGCACCTACTACTGCATTGGTACTGCTGGAGTGCTGATACTAGACTGGAGCTGACGCTGACGCTGCCTTGGTCCCTACTACGGACCGCTGCTAGAGCTGCTGGAGGTGCACTGCTCCTTCCCTTCCTACTGCTGTTGGTGCTATCGGTGTTGCTATCGGTACTGCTGCTGCTGCTGCTGCTGCTGCTGCTGCTGCTGCTCTTGACGCCTCTTGACGCCTACTACTGCTGCAACTGGTGCTGGACTACTGCTGCATTGGCGTTTATTAGGGCCCTACTGGTACTGCTTCGCCTCTAGGGCTGCTGCTTGCTAGTGCCTTGGCGCCCTTGGTACTAGGCTGCTGCCACCTTGGTTGGGTCTGCAACTGCTACTTGGCTGCTAGCTCCCTTGCTGCTTGGCTTGCCGCCAAACTGCTGTCGCTGCTGCTGCCGCCTTGGTGCCACCGTCTACTTTGCCCCTAGGGCTGCCCGGACCCCGCCACCGTCGTGCTGCATCTGCCTGGACCCAGCATCGCTGCCGCCGCCCCCCTGGCTGCCACCACCGCAGCCATGGCGCGCCGACCCACCAAACACGCGCCCACCGCCGGCAGCCGGCACGCCGCCGCGCCGCCTACTCTCCACCCACCTTCGCTTGCCCCACCACAACCCGCCGCCGCCGCCGCCGCTGCAATCCGCGGCGCCGCACCCACGCTGGCACCCGCCACCGCCGCCGCCGCCGCGCTTCGACTCATGGGTGCCGGACCCCTACCACTGCCCACGCCAATGCCGCCGCCACCGTCGTCGTCAGATTACTACTACCCCACAGCATCAACAACGGCGCACACCCTGCACACGGACGCCGCGCCAACACAAAGCGCGCTGCGGCTAGCCAGCGTCCTCCGCTCCCTGTACCCCTCCACCACCGCCGCCGCTGTTGCGCCGCCCCCAGTACCAGCACCAGCCCCACCACCGCCACCACCTGTACAACCGCCATCTAGCGCCCCCACGAACCCGTACACCCACCTGCTCAGTCTGACGTCGCCCGACTCGCAGCGTGTGCTAGAGTCACACGCCGTGGCGCTGGCAGCCGCGGAGGCGGCACTGGCGCACGACCTGGCCCGCCTTGTGCCACCACGACCCGCTGCTCCCGCCGCCGCCCCGGTCCCAGCCCCGGCCCCGGCGGCACCATCTGACGAGGTGGCGCCAGGCAGTATGGCGGCGGTGGCCGCACGGTTTCGCAACGCCACCTCGCGCATGTATGCGCCCACCGCCGACACGCTGGATGACGGCACGCAGGCACCGCGCGCTTACCACGGCCCTGCCTTTGCTGGTGCCCGCGCCCTCCTTTTGTCACCACCACCGGCACCAGCACCAGTTGCACCGCCAGCTCCAGCACAAGCGCCAGCACCAGCACCAGCTGGTCGGACGTCGCGCGCGCCAGCGTCACGGTCCCCTTCGCGCCCGCCGTCACGGCCGCCGTCACGCGCAGCCTCCCCGCCGCCTCCCACAGCGGCCCGTGCTGGCGCCGCCCGCGCGACGTCACGCGGTCGAGGACGATCGCCGCCGCCCACTACCACGTCGAACACCACCGCCGCACCCTCCCTGCCGCCATCTGTGCCGCCTCGGCCACGAAGTACCAGTCGCGGTGCGGGCACGCGACGGGCTGGCGCGCCGTCGTTCATGGCAGCAACCGCCAGCAGCGGCGCCAAAGTGGCAGCACCCCGGGCGCCCACACCCGCGCCAGGAAAGTCGTCACCACCTGAAGAGGCCACCCCCACGCTGGCACCCGCGCCGCTGCCGCAAAGTCAAGCCCCGTCATCGCCGCCACCGCCGCCGCTTGAGGTGGAACCCACACCCGCCGCCCGCGTTGACTCGCCACCGCCGCCCACGCCGCAACAAGCGCGCGCCGTGGCGATTGCAACCACCATGCTGGCAGAGGTGCTGGAGCGGCAGCTGCCCATGACGCCTGCGCACAGCGGCGGCAGTAGCGGGCCTGCAGCCGAGGAGGGGGAACACGGCGATGGCTCACGACCGCCACCGCGGCTAGCCATGCTGGAGGCGTTTGTGTCGCCGCCTGCGCTACCTGCATCAGCCACACTGCCTCCCGCGGGGACAGGGGTGGCCGCGCCACCGCGCGCCGCCGTTGTTGTACACACGCCTGCACGCCGCGTAGCGGCGCCTCGCGTGGTGGAGGGCGGCGGCACGGTGGACACCGCCATTGCGCGGTGGCGGCTACATTACCGCCGTGGCGGCGGTGCCGCGGGCAGTGGGCCGGCGCGACCAAACACCGCCGGCGCCAGCGGCAGCGGGCCAACGTCGCCAGCGACGCCACAGGGTGTGGAGGACGACACACACGCGCTGCCACCCATGCCACCCCGGGCAGCGCCACCGCCACCCTTGCCGGCGCTGCCACCGGCGCCGTGGGGTGGCGGCGATACGCTGCGCGCCGCCATATCGGCACGGTACGGCGAGGCGACGGCGGCGGCGGCGGTGGATGATGACGCGCCATCCACCTTCCCGCTGACAGCCTGTCCTCCACTGTGGCGACTTGCAGTGGATGCCTACCTGGCTGCCATGCCGGCACGCCGCACGGCGCACCTGACGGCGCCCGGCGCACTGTTCCTTGCCTGGAAGACGACCGCAAAGGCATCTGCGGCACGCCGGCGCGCGCTAACTGGTTTTGTTGCATCTTACCGCATGCGTCACGCGGCGCCCTTCTTCCGTGCTTGGTACAACGTTGCCCTTGCCCGTGCGCATGCCACCCGTGTGCGCGCCGCGCGCGTATTTGGTGCGCTGGCGGGTTACGCGCGCGCCCGCGCCGCTGCCACGTTGCGGCGGACCGCTGCAGACGATGCGTGGCGGCGGCGGGTGGTTGGCGGTATGCTGGCGCGTTGGCGTGTCATGACGGCGGCACACGGACCGGAGCGCAATGCGCACACCGCCGCTGTGCTGCACCTTCGGTTCTGGCGCCTGCGCAGCGGCATCAAGGTGTGGCGGCGCGCGGCTGCCGCGCGTGCTGACGACGCGGCGCTGACAACCGCAGCAGACGCGCTGTACTGCGCGCATCGTAAGTACGCAGCGGTGGCAGCGTGGCGGTGGTGGGCGCAGGCCGCGCATGCCGCCCGTCTTGTGAGCGCCTCGATTGCGATCAAAGCCGCGCGGCGCGTCTGGGCAGTGTGGCATGCGGCAGCGCGGCGGCGGGTAGCAGCACGGCGTGCTGCAGCGCATATCGAAGCAAGTGTGGTTGCACGCACACGCGCCACGTGCTGGCGGCAATGGCGCACGGCAGCGGGGGAGGGTCGCGCCCTTGCAGCTGCCGCCGCCCTGCGTCGTGCGCACCTCATGGCGCGCCCGCTGCGTGCGTGGGTGGCGTGGACGCGGCAGCGGTGGCACCTGCGTGCCGCTGCCGGCGGCGTGCTTACCACGCGGTACCAACGGCTGGCGCACGGCGCGCTGCGCGTGTGGTACACGCGCTACCTGCATGCGGTGGCGACGCGCGCTGTGGTGGCTACCACCCGCACCAGCCGCCTGGCTGCCGCCGTCCGCGCTTGGCGCGACGCTGTGGCGCGGCGGGCGGCGGGAGCGGACCGGGTGGCTGCTGCCGCGGCGGCCTGCACCGCGCACCGCATTGCACGCGCCCTGGCGCGCTGGCGCGCCGCGACGCGTGCCACTGCGCCGCTCCGTGCTGCTGCCGCTGCTGCGCCACTGCTGGCGACGGCAGCCGCGCTGCGGCGGTGGCGGTTGTGGGCGGGCAAACGGGGGCATGTGCGCCGCGTTGCCGCCGCTGCCACCGCGCGGCTGGACGCGTGGGCGGCACGCGGTGCGGCGCGGCGCTCGCTGCGGCAGTGGGCGCGCAACGCGAGCAGGCTGCGGCACCTGCGGTGTGCACACGACGCAGTGGCGCACTGCGTGCAGCTCCGGCAGCTCTCTAACGTGGTAGTCGCAACCAAGGCGCTGGCAGGGAAGCTCGCGCTACTGTCGGGCGCCGCCACGTTGCTGGCCATGCAACGGGAGGTGCGGCAGGCGCGCCGCATCCTACAAGCGTGGCGGCGGCGCACGTTCCGGGAGGAAGAGGTGCGCGCCGCTGTGGCGCGGCGGTCGGCCAGCCGCGCGTGGCGCGCCATGACCACGGTGATTGACAAGCGTGCCGACCGCGCCGCAGTGGTGAGTGCGCTGGTAGAGGCGGGGCACGTCGCCACGCTGCGGAAGGTGTGGAGCGCATGGGAGAACCACACCGCGGCGTCGGTGGCGCGTGCCATCCTGTACACGTCGCTGGACTCCTTTGCGCGCTTCTCTGCGCGCCGTACCGCGGTGGCACACTGGGCGGCTGCCACGGCGCGTGCGCGTGACCGCGACTTCCGCGGCGCCGCCGTGGGTGCGATGGTGGCGCGTCGCACCGCGCACCGCGCGCTGCATGCCTGGGTGGCTGTCCTGTTGCGCCGGCTGGCGGTGTTGGCGAAGCGCACGCCATCCGCTCCAACCTTTATCGCTGGCGGTAACGGCGGCGGTGGGCGGCGGGTCGCGGGTGGCAAGGGCGGGAGTGGCAGCGGCAGCGAGCGGGCTGCCAGCCTGGCCGCCGCACTGGGCGGCCGCCCGCTGCGGTCAGCGCCGCTACTGGCGCCCGTGGAGCTGGAAGGGGGGTTGACGGGTGTGTTTGATGTAGCGGCTGCTGACACGGGCATGGCGCTGCTGGGCACGGTCATTGGCGTGGCTGAAGGCGCCGCCACCCCAGCGTCGTTGACGGCGTGGGACATTGTTGCGCGCGATGCGGCGGTGCGTGCTGCCGCCGCGGCCCAGCTCGCTGCGCGCCCCTCCACCGCCGTGTGGCAACGTGGACTTTCGGCACCCGCATCGCCGCAGCAGGCTGTGCCAGAAGCGGCGCCGCAGCCGCTGCCACCGCTGCCATCCCTTCCTGCACCGGCTGCACCCATTGCACCGCCCGTCGCCGACGGTGTGGAGGCGCTGCGGCAGGCTCTGGGTGCCGCGTTGTTTAGTACCGACGGCAGTGGCGATGGTGATGGTGACGCGCCGCCGCTGCCGCCGTCGCCCGAGGCTGCAGCGCCGGTACACCGCGGCAGTCGGCGGCTGCGCACCTTCCATGCGCTTGCGAAGCGCGTGCCGCGGGGCGCGGTTCTTGGTGGCGGCGACAGCGGCAATGACGGCGGCGATGGCGACGCGTCCCCGCCAGTTGTTGCGGAGTTGCCACGTGGCGGTGAGCCTGCCGGCGGCTTGCAATCGACGACGCCCGCGGGTGTGGTAGTAGACGACGGCAGCGCCGGCATTGGCGTTGCTGACTCTGACAGCGACGACGATGCCGCTGCGGCTGCACACCCCATTACCGAGCATGCCACCTCCAGCGCTGTACTGGCTGCCGCGTCTGCTTTCTTTGCAGTGGGTGCGGGCGCCGCGCCGGCTGCTGGTGGCGGCGGTGATTCGGAGACGACGGGCAGTCGGACGGCGCGGCGGTCTAGCACGACCGTTACTGAAGAGCAGCTGGCTGCTTTGGCTGCCATGCTGGCAGCAGACGAGCAAGACGGCGGCAGCGGTGGCGGGCGCGCAAGCGGCAACGGCGGCGGAGCACGCGCCCCCGTCGCCAGCTTGCGCCGCGCACCCGCTGCTGCCTCCACCCGCGCACGGCGGCCCTCCATGGCGTCCATCGCGTCCTCCATTGCGGACGACGCGTCGTCTGTCGTTGCGTGAGTGCGTCCCCCAGGGCGGTGTTTGCGAGCCGCACGCTTCAATTTGTGACCGGCACTATTATTATGAATGATAACGTGACATGCATGCTGCGAGGTCTGGCTACAACAACAACAACAACAACACCATCCATCACAGGGGGAAGCGATGAATCACGACATGTACTTGTAGCAGCCGCGGCCAGGTGGGTGGCGTCGTGTCGCAGCGCAGGGCGGGCGCGCCGGCGCGCGAGGCGTCCCCGCCAACCAAATGGCGGCGACTGGCTACAGTATGGGGGAACGGCAAACTGGTGACACGTGGCGCCACGCGGGTCGGCACAGACGCATAGGGGTCGGGATGGAGGGGAAGGCGCGGTCTAAATCGGTAATGTGGCAAGTAATAAGTGTGGCTGCTTAGACGGAGGTCGACGACGATGTGGGCAGCGCAATGACACGCATGGACGGCAGGCTGGCAATGGTTGAGCGAGGTGCTGGCGCGGGTGGGATGGGGGCGGTGGCAGCGGCCGCAGCGGCGGTGGTGGCGGCAGCGCGGCTGGAAGCGCCGGCAGTGGTGGCTGTCAGCTCGATGCCACGCCGTGCCATGTACACGCGCAAGTGGTTGGACAGCCGGGCTGAAGTATTCCCAGCAGTGGTAACCGCCGACGGCGACGGTGTCTGCGGCGGCGGCGGCGGCACCATGACAGCTTGAACCTTGCCGCCGGTGGGGCCGCTGGCCGACGAGGGCGGCGGCACAACCACGACGACGGACGTGGCCACCTGAGCAGCCAGCAGCATGGATAGGCGCGTGTGCTCCAGCTGGCGCAGAGACGGCGGGCGGAAGTCACTGAGGGGCGCCGCACCGGGAGGCGGCGATGGCGTGGCAGCGGCAGCGGCAGAGGCGGGGCCGCGGCCCGTGCAGGCTGCAACCAAGCGCGCCAGGCGCGAGTGTGCGGCGCACTGGCGGAAGAACACACCCAGCAGCAGCAAGCCAACACTAAAGTTGAGGATGATGAGTCCCGCCGTCACAAAGTTCTCGTACGCGCTGTTGTCGCCCGATTTGCTGGAGGCGCCCACCGCGTTGGGCAGCATGAGCACGGACGCCGCGGCGGTGACGTACAGGTCCAGCAGCACCAGCATCTCCAGCGCGTTATACAGCGGCTGCGTGAAGGGGCGGTAGCGGTGTTGCAGCAGGATGGAGCCGGAGAAGAGCAAGGTGGCGCACACCACTTGGTAGAACGGGTTGTTCAGCACGGTGGCAAACGACACCACGCCCGCCTTGCGCACCAGAATGACGGCCTCCCACCACACCAGGCTGCGTGACTGCTCGGCCGCCAGCGCCGCCAGTCGCGCGTCTCGTGTGCTGCCGCCCGCTAGCACGCGTAGTGATGGGCGGCGCACCATGCTCACCAGTACGCCGCGCGCAGACACCCCGCCAAGCGGAATGGCGCTACCGCCGCTCATCACGATGGCACCCGGCGCTGGCAGCTTGTCGCCTGGCGGCGGCATGTCGGCCGCAGATGATGCGGTACGCGACGCCGCCGCTGGGGCTTGTGACAAAATGCCCCGTGACCCCTGTTTCGCCGGCGCGCCCACGTCTGATAGGAGCAGTGCGTTCGGCGCTAGCGCGGTGGCGACGCTGGCACCCACGCGGTAGCCCTGGAACAGGAAGGAGAAGGCGGCGCGGAAGTGGGTGTCTGCCAGCTGCTGCGGCGTGGCGCGCGACAGCAGGAAGTACAGCGTGGCAGGGAAGCCGGCGCCAAAGCCGGCGAGGACGACGACAGCGATGACGGTGGCGACGGCGTGCTGGCCCACGTGGCACGTGACGCGCAGATCTGACAGCAGGTACTGGTTGCCGTCGATGGACCGCGCGTAGCAGCCCAGGATGCGGAAGGCTGCCGACACGATGGGCATGTAGCCCACAAACAGCATGAAGACGAGGGTGGAGACGTGTCGCCGGCGGCCCAGCCACCCGCGCATGGCGTCGCGGAAGGCGGGGTAGTTGAACGTGGCTGTGCGCCAGTGCATGTTGCGCGACGCCAGGATGGTGGCGACGATGAGGAGGCAGCCGCCAGCGGCGATGGCGGGCAGCAGGATGGTGACGACAAAGGAGGTCAGCAAGGACCAATTCAGGTAGCACTGCAGCAGGCCCGACGACAGCGGCGAGCTGGAGGCAGAGTCGCTCCATGACATGGCCTCGCGGAACATGGCGGTGCCGCTGGCTTTGAACACGCGGATGGAGGACAGCGCCTGGAAGAAGCCCAGCATCATCTTCAACACGATGCGCCACGTGCTCTCATTGTCGTTGCCGCGCCGCATGCCAATGAAGGTGAGGAAGGCGACAAACAGCAGGATGAGGAGGACGAGGAGCATGACGGTGACGCCGGTGGGCCAGCACAGCTTGCAGCCGCCGCCGAACTGGCCGTAATTGGCGGCTGCATCACACACGCCGCACAGTGGGCCGGTGTAGCCAGTCGCACACCGGTACAGCGGGTTTGTGGCAGTCACGTTCAGCGTGCACGCCTCGTCATTGTAGCAAGGGTACAGCTGCGTGTCGGAGGTGACCGGTGCATCGTTGTCCGCCAGCGACCGGAAGTAGTTGGGCAGCAGCGTCAGGTTGCCGTTCAAGCAGGTGGCGCCGTCGATGGGGCAGGACAGGCAGGTCTGCTCATTGTTGCCGCGCGTGTACGTCCCCGCGGCGCAGATGAGGCAGAAGAGGGAGGATGGGGAGGTGCCAGCTTGGCAGGGCGCCAGGCTGACAGAAAACTCGTAGCTGCCAGGCATAGTGATGGTGCCCAGCGAGCACAGCACCGAGAAGTTGTACGGCGTGCCGCGCGTGCCTAGCAACACGGCGTCGTGGAACACGAGGCGGCCGTCGTCGTCAGGCACGTTTGCAGCGCGCCCGTGTTCCACAAACCCACGCGACACAATGGGCCCGCTGCTGGTGGTTTCATTGGCAGTGGAAGCGGCGGTCGTCACCGACACAATGATGTCGCAGGAAACAACGCCCGCAATGGGTTGTGGAAACGCCGCCGCATTGCATGCTGGTCCCGCAGGGGAGTCAAACCCTACACCCCACGGCGGCAGCAAGCCGTCCTTGTTCACCTCAGTCGCCGGTGGCGTGCACACCGACATGCGCAGCGGCACCAGGTCAGCGGCCCAGGCGTATGCCGGCGGCGCGTCGCCGGCGGCGCGCCAGCAGGTAAAGATGAGGTCAATGTGCGTGACCGCAAAGGTGGTGGTGATGAGTGTGTTGGTGACGTTGATTATGCCATAAGCATCCGGCACCAGCCGCCCCGTGTCTGGCACGCGCCGCACCTCCGCGCCGTTGGCATTGGTGTTGAGGGAGCACAGGATGTCAGTGACGGGCGCGCCGTCGTCGTCGGTGAAGCGAAACGCCGGCGGTGGTGACAACGGCGTCCACGACGCGCCGTCAGAGGGGATGTAGGTGACGGGCAGCGCGCCCACCGGCGCCAGGTGGACGTTTTGTGCCACCAGCAGGAGGGTGACGGTGGACTGCGGCCGGTCCCAAAAGGTACAGTCTAGCCGTACCGTCAGAGTAGTGCCCGCCATGCCCTCCACCAACACCGTGACGTTGAACCCCGCTGCCATGGCGGCACTGGTGATGTCGTACTGCTGGCGCGCCGCCGCCGCCTCCAAGCGCAGCACGCCGCCGGTAGGTGCCGACAGCACGCACCGCCCATTTGCGGTTGCCCACAGCGACGGCGTCAGATCATTGGCGACGATCGCCGTCAGCAGCACGGGGGCCTGCAGGAAGAGCGGCACAGTGAGAGCGCTGCTGCCGCCACTGCCGCTACCGCTGCCAGGCGCACGCACCGCCGGCTGCGGCAACACCCACTGCGCCGTCACGACGGCGGTGCTGACGTTCAGGGAAGGGAGACGCAGCCGCTCGCCAGTAGGGATCCAAGTGCACTCCGCCGCCAACGTCAGTGACGCGCCAAACGGCGCCGCCTCCAGCGTGAGAGATTGGAAGGTGGCTTGCCAGCATGCCAGGTGCAACAACCCCGGTGGGATGCCGCCAGTCGTGTTGTCACACACGGCGGCCACAAACCCAAAGGACAGCGACAGCGGCGAGGCAGTGGCAAACGCCTGCGACAGCGGCTCGGCTGAGGGCGGGTCTGGCGTACCTGGCGACAGCACCGCCGCCACGCAGGAGAACCAGCGCGTGTAGTCGGGTGGTACAGACAGGCCTGCCATCACCACGGTGGCACGCAGCGTGCCCAGTGGTGCGGGGGCAATGGGCCCACCCGTAAGCGCCGCCACCTCGTCGGGCATCCATCGCGCCAGCATGCGCGCGGCTGCCACTGACCACAGCGTATCCAACTCAACACGCGCGCCGTTCTCATCCTGGCACTGTCCGCGAATGTCAACCTGCGTGCCAGCGGGCGCGAGGAGCCCCAGAGCGCTGAAGTTCAGTGCCTGCAGTGGGTTGGCGACGCCGACGGAGACGGGCGAACCAACGACGCCCACTAACGCGGCGGTGTCCAGGGTGCTGGGCACCAACCCCTGGCTGGGGCACCACGCGGCCAGTGCGCACGGCGTCGTGTTGGTTGCCAGCACGCTGCCGCCCGCAATCTCTAGCCAGCAATTGCCTTTCCCGGCGCCCTCCACCACCAGGTACATGGGCGTCTCCCATGGCAGGACGCTGCCAGCCACGCGGCCGGCGGGCAGGACAACCATTGGCGCGCCGGGTGTAGGAGCAGTCAGTGCCCATGACAGCACGAGGGAGGAGGTGTACGTGACGTTGACAGACGTGTTGGACCACGTGCCGGTGTTGGACTGCTCCGCCACATACAGCGTGGGGTACCCCGGCGCGCGCCCAGCGGCGGGCGGCACGGTGCAGGTAACGGTGGCCAGGGAGTCCACCTCCGGCGCGTCGCACGTTAAGCCGCCAATGGTGACGCCGCTGCGCGTGGCGTTGCACACGGCGGCAGCGGAAGACCCCGGCGGACCACATGCCGTGGCTGGTACGTACAGGTTGGTGCCCAGCACCGTGATGCGCGCACCAGGGTGGACGGAGGGCGGCACGACGCGGTACACAATGGGGCGCTGGATGAGCGTCAGCGACGGCAACACGTCGGTCGACTGCAGCGCGGAGGAGTAGTTACCACCTGCCCACACCGCCGTCAGGGACAGCGTGGACGCAGCCACCGCGTCGTCCAGCGGCGTGGTGGTCAACCACTGCCACCCAGTGCATACTAGGCTGGAGGTGTTGAGCGCAACCAGGCGGCCACACGGCATGTCGCCAATAGTGACGTTTGACAGCCGCGGTCGACCGCTCACTGCCAACCCTACGCCAGTAAGCGTGATGTTCACTACCGACGTGTTGCCGCCCACCAGCCCACCCGCCGCGGCGACTATTGCAAGGCTGCGCGGCGACAGGGAGGTCACGTACGGCGCGCGGTGCGACGCTGTGCCGGCAGGCGCCGGCGACAACACGCGCATGCCGGTCGTTGAGTTTGCCAGACGCACACGGATGGGTGCCTGCCAGACGTCACCAGCGGGCGCGCGGCAGGCAAGCAGCGCATTTGACGTGTTCGCCGGCGGCGCGTAACGCATGCGGGTGGCCGGGAACAACGCGGTGCTGCCGCCGGCGGCCAGGTAGGTGACGGTCGTGTTCCAGGACAGCGACGGCGCGCTGGCCGCCGGCGCGTCCCAGGCTGCCGGCTGCGGCAGTGGCACAGATAGCTGCACCGGCAGCCGGTTGGACGACTGCGCCGCCTGCAGCGGGGCGGTGGCGCCAGACGGCAGCAGGGTGAGCTTTGGCAGGGTCACAGATAACGTCAGGTTGGACGGCAGGGCTACAGCGGTAGGGCCAATTGCAAACTGCACCGCCAGCGTGAAGTTGACGCCGAACAGCGTGTTTTTCAGCAGCCACGGCACGCAAGTAAGGGAGTTGTTGTTGATCACCGCCAGCACGCTGCACGTCAGCGCAGTGGTGTTGGTAGGCGTGCGCAAATAGAGCGCTGTGGGTTGCGCCGCCCCGATGCCCGGTGCGGTTAGTACCAGCGCCTCACCCCACGACGCCGCGCGTCGAGCTGGCGTCAGGGCCATGGTCGACACCGGTGGGAGGGTAGGCGGCTTGATGACGGAGTAGATGTAGTTGGCCACACCCACGGTGAGGCGCGCGGTGGACCAGTACACGTAGTACGGGTCCACCTCCACCGTGATGTACGACGCGTTGACGGCAGTCAGGTTTCGAAACACGGCAGGCGGGTCTGACGTCACGTTGGGGTTGCCGCCGGGAATATACAACCGGAAGCCGTACCCCGAGAAGCCCAGCACACCCACTAGCTGCGTCACGCGCGCGGTGCCGTTCACCGACACGGTGCGGTTCACCACCGCCTGCGTCAGCACCATGACCGTCAGCGGCAGCGCCGTGAGGGACGGCGACGGCGTTTGTGTGTAGGTGTTGGACGCGGTGTTGGACGCCGTCTGCGAAGGCGTTTTTGTTCGAGTTTGGGACGCCGTTTTGGAAGGTGTGTTTGTCCTTGACGCCGTAATGGAGGCGGTGAAGGACGCCGTCTGCGACGGCGTCTGCGTGCGCGTCTTGGTTTGCGACGGCGTCTGCGTGCGCGTTCGTGACGCCGATTGCGACGGCGTTTGCGTCTTGGTGTTGGAGGCAGTGTTGGAGGGCGTGGACGTGACAGAGGGCGTGACGGTCCGCGTTGGCGTGATGGTGCGCGACACGGACGCCGTCTGTGACATGGTGCCCGTCACGCTGGGCGTGTTGGAAGGCGTCCGCGTCTGCGATGCCGTGTTGGTGGGCGTCTTTGTGGTTGTGCCCGACTGCGTCTTGGTGCCGGACCGGGTGGGGGACACAGATGGCGTCTTGGATGACGTGCTTGACGCTGTTTTGGAGGGCGTCCCCGATTGAGTGCCAGACTTGGAGGGCGTGCCGGTGCGGCTGGCGGTAATAGAAGGGGAGCGTGTGGCGGATGGCGTGGTGGTGCGGGACGGTGTGACGGTCCCTGAACGGGAGACGGTAGCCGTTTGCGACGGCGTGGGAGTGTTTGTTCGAGTGCCCGTTGTTGTTAGTGAGTTGCTGGGCAATCGAGAAGCCGTCCCCGAGATGGTGCGGGTGACGGTACCGGTACCGGTGCTGGTTGGCGAATTTGATGGCGTTTGAGCGTGCGTACGCGTCGGTAGGCATATTATGGAGAGCAGCACGGGGAGGAGTAGCAGCAGGGGGGAGGCATTGGGGCGGCGGCGGGGGCGGGGGCGGGGAGGTCGAGGCGGCCGGGG
>ERZ778022.3951-NODE-3951-length-13311-cov-3.693874_pt1 | contig 13311 bp, 15 predicted proteins | sample MGYA00375752_ERZ778022 | MGnify/ENA primary metagenome ERZ778022 (study PRJEB29350, sample SAMN05389826) | bioreactor metagenome | isolation source: Thiocyanate bioreactor | place: South Africa: University of Cape Town | collected 2014-04-04 ... | reverse complement strand
GGGCGCCGCCGGCCGATGGCGCGACGCCGCCACGGGACAGCATGGCGATCTCTTGGATCTCATCCAGCTCACACGCGACCTCCCGACATTGAGCGCCGCCATGGACGAAGCCCGCGCCTTTCTCGGCACAGCATCACCATCTGAACCGCCAAGGCCGCTCATGATGCCCCGTGATAATGCCGAAGCGGCACGTCGCCTCTTCCGCAGTGCCAAAGACCTCACCGGCACGCTTGCTCAGGCCTACCTACGTTCGCGACGCATTGATTGCTCCTTGCCGCAGCACGTCCTGCGCTTTCATCCACGCTGCTACTTTCGCCCCAATGAGCGCGCCGAGCGGCAGAGTTGGCCCGCTCTTCTTGCTGCCGTCACGGATCTCAGCGGCACCATCACCGGCGTGCAGCGCACCTACCTCGCCCGTGATGGTCATGACAAAGCCCCCTTCGAGGAGCCGCGCCGCGCGCTCGGTCATCTGCACGGTCATGCTGTGCGTCTTGGCCGCACTTCAAATGTACTGGCCGTCGGCGAAGGCCTTGAGACCATGCTTTCCCTGCGCACACTGGCACCTGATCTTCCCATCGCTGCCGCCTTGTCGAGCAGCCATCTCGCCAACCTTATTCTCCCTTCAGGCCTGTCCCGTCTTTATATCGCTCTCGACGACGATGTAGCCGGACGCGAGGCCGCCGAGCATCTGCGTGCACGGGCCGATGCCGCGGGAATTGCGGCGCATCTTTTGATACCGCCGCGCGATGACTGGAACACGGCACTCCAGGACGCCGGCCGCGCACGCTGTTGCGCGCAGCTTGCCGATCAGCTGCATCGTGACGACACCGCGCGCTTTCTGGCGGCAGCCACCGCGATCGACGTCATGGCGTAGACGACCGATCTTCTGTTTCTGCTGCCGCCGTTTTCCCGTTTCACCATCGCCCGCAGTCCCATTGCAGTCTTGCCGTGGTCCTCACGCAGGGCGCGCGACTAGGCATGGCGGTCACGCAAGCGAGCCCAAGCAGAAGCCCGCCACGCCGACCACAAGGCCGGGGCGGGCTAGCCGCTCGTTTCGCTTGTCGTGTCGCGCTCTGCCCTGCGTCCAGAAGGGATCACGACCGCAATGATGCGGATCGATCATTGAAAGGAAAAACAGCCATGACAGCCAAGAAACACCCACTCTACCGCGTCTCATTTTGCGCGCCGACAACCGACGGCGACGGCAACCCCAAACTTTCCAATGCCGTCGAGATCGGCGCCGTGTGGGCCCGCAGCGGCGACAAGCAAGGCGCCATCATGCGCCTCAATCTAGTGCCGACCAATCTTGCCGATGGGGTCATTTTCTTGATGCCTCCGCGCGGACAAAGCCCGGAGCCGCGCTAACACCATCACAACATCCCGCCTTCGGGCGGGATGTTTCTCATTCGGCCGCACGGCCCAACAACAAGCAAAAAAGGAAACACCATGGGACTGGACATGTATGCCTACATCACCAAGGAACCACTGACCGATGAGGTCGACTTTGCCTCTCCGGAGGACGCTCGCGAGCTCCACAGTTGGCGCAAGCATCCGGATCTGCACGGCTGGATGGAACAACGCTACCGCGCCAAAGGCGGCGATGCTGTCGAATTCAATCTCAGAGGCGTGCAATTGACAGCTGATGACCTCGCCGATCTCGAGCGCGCCGTCCGCAACAAGCAGCTTCCCGAGACGCAAGGCTTCTTCTTCGGCGTCAGCGATGGATCGGAATTCGAAGACGATCTGCTTTTCATCCGCAAAGCCCGCGCGGCGATCGCCAATGGCTTCACCGTCTTCTACGATAGCTGGTGGTGAGCGCATCTCAGCCCGCGCGTCCTTCAAGACGCGCGGGCTGCCGAGGCCCGATGCCGGCCCATAGGGCTACGGCCAATCGGGCCACACCTAGTACGAGGAGAAGCCTGGCCGCGGGCCGGACGTCATAAACGGGCGCAGCTGCGCCCGTTTTCGCGATGCTCGCGTGCTAGTACTCGCACTAGCTGATGCTGACTGGCGTCGCTGCCAGACCTAGATCTGCGACGAGCGCGGCTCTCACCTCCCCTTGCGAGGCGTGCATTGCCCTCAGCTGGGCCCATCAGCTGGCGGTGCGGTGATCCGCGCGGCGACACGCGCGCTCGCGACAACGGTGCGCCGCGCCTTCGCGGGCGGGGCTTAAGCCACCGCCCGCCCGGCACGCTGCGGGATCGTTGGCGATCCACGCGACGTGCCGCCCCTTGCCTGATGTCAGCACACTCAATTTACAGAACGTGACGTGAACTTTAATTGAACAAAATGTGGACATCTGCTCGATCTTTATGGTATCTGTCGAGGGCTTAGGGGTAGCCAGATATGTTTCGGTATTCCCGAAACGTCTGGCCAGGGACTAAGGGGGCGCTATCGCCCGCCCCCTTCCCTGGACCCGAACCCCAGCTCTATTCCGCACGCACCCTTAGGGGTCCGGCGGAGCCATGCGTTCCTTAGTGAAACGAGTTTGTGATGCGCAACGACCGACGGCCGCCGCAGGTGCAAGCTGGGTCACAGACCGACGCATGCGCCGCGGCGCCATTCAATGAGGCCTCCCAACCAACTGACCCGGCTCAACCGGGTCATGCCGCTGCGCACGTCGACACCGCGGCGCAGCTGCGTACGCTCCAGCCGAGCGGCAAGCGGCAGCGCCGTTTCACCGGCCGGCCGCCGGCGCCGCCGGGGGTGGCGCGCACCTTGCCGGTGACCGTCAAGCTCTCCGATCAGGATCGCCATCGCATAGAGCAGCGCGCCCTCAAGGCGGGTTTGCCGATCACCACCTACATGCGCGAAGCCGCACTGAAGGCGCGCGTGACGCCGCCACGCGGTGCAGGCCAGATGACACTTGCCGAGATGGCCGAGATTGCCCAGCTCCATGAGCTTGCCGTCATCATCGCGCGCGAGGCCAATCGCCTATCGCGGCCCGGCGCACTTCCGGCCTCGGCCCTCGAGGCCTTCGACAAGCTCACCCAGCTGACGAGCCTGGTGACGGATCGTGCCGCCGCCCGCGATCGCGAGGATGCCCATCGCCAGAGGATCATCGCCGAGCTTGGTCACATCGGCCGCAATCTCAATCAGATTGCACGCGGCGTGAATGCCATTGTGCGCCGGCGCGGCACTGTGGATGAGGCTTTGCCGCCGTTCACGCGGGCGGTGCTCGCCGACATCGCGTCGCTTTTAGAACGCCTGCCAGACAAGCCCGATCCGACCTTCGAGGCCGATCCATGATCCCGCGCGTCTCCAAACCAGGGCGCTCCTTCAAGGGCGCGGTCACCTACTACGCCCACGATAAGGGAGCAGCGACGAGTGATCGGCTTGGCTTTGTCGAGCTCGTCAACTTGCCGGTGCTTGCCAGCGAGGATAAAGCGCGCGATCTCGAGCGCGCCGCCGCCATCATGGCGTGGACGGCCATGCATCAGGATGATCTACGCCGTCTGCATCATCACAAGGCCTCGCCCGGCACGCCCTATCGCCCTGGACGCAAGCTCTCCAATTCCGTCTATTCCTTCTCGCTGCGATTTGCGCCCGAGGATGCGCACCGCGTCGATGCTGCCCTGCTCAAGAACGCTGCCCACGGCGCCCTCAAGGTCCTTGGCATGGATCAGTGTCAGGCAACCATCATCCAGCACAGGGATTCCATCCCGTCGCACGTGCACGTGCTCGTCAACCTCGTCGATCCCAAGACCGGACGCACGGTGTCGCGCTCGCGTGATTTCTTCAAGCTGTCGACATTCGCGCAAAAGTTTACCCGAGAGCACGGCCTGCACATCATCACGCAGCGCGAGGAGAACAATGCCCGGCGCAAGCGCGGCGAGATCGTCAAACACAAGGAGGTCCCGCGCGCCGAGTGGGAGCTCATGCGTGGCTATCGCGGCAAGTCCGAGGCCAAGGTCGAGCGCGAGCGGCGCGCTCAGCAGGAGGCCGATCGCGCGCAACTTGCCGAGCGGCAACGACGCGCGATCGAGCGCTTCAATGGCCACTTGATGACAACCTATGGTGCCGATCGTCTGCGCATTGATGCCAGGATCGACATGCTCAAGGCGAAGGTCTCGCAGCGCACGCATTTCAGTCAGGTGACACAGCTCTACCGGCGCCTGACCGGCCGCGATGCGGCGCTCGTCGAAGACATCCGTCAGCTGCGCAAGACGCGCGCCTCCATCGACACACGCATCAGCGAGCTCAGGACGCCCCTTGCTCATCAGCTGCGCGATGAACGCATTCGCCTTGCCAATCGCCATGCCGCCGAGCTCTTGCGTGATGCCGAGTATTTTGCAGCGCGCGCGCGTTCGCGTTCGGACGGCGACAGCTTTGCAGCCGAGATTGCCCGCGCCACATTTGCTGCCAAGGCCCAGCAGCAAGCCCGCGCGACACCCTCCGCCGACGCGCACGCAGAGCACATCCGCAAGGCAACGCCCGAGGTGAGCGAGGACACAGCGCCGCGAGAGAAGAGATGGTCGCGCGCCACCGGCCGTGATCCTGATCGCCCCCATCGACCACGCCGGCGCGGCCCGAAGCGCTGACGCGATACGACCCGAACGACAATGCTAGGATTGAGAAATCGCGAGGGACACCCATGTTTCTTAGTGCCGCGTGCCCAATTGGGAACTTGGGTGCCGGCAAGGAAGAGGCTGATATCTGCAATGAGCGATGACAAAACCCGCGCCGAAAAGATCGAGCTGGTGCGCACACGCTTCGATAACTTTGCACACCAGCAGAACGAAGAGCGCGCGCGCCAACAGGATCGCAGCGAAGAGCGTGACATTAATCGGTCGCTGCGCCGCGAGGGACCGCGTCTGAAACGCTGACGCGCTCAAAGCGCGATCCCGATGCGAACGCCGACATAGCGATCACCGTCGCGCGCAATGCCCCAATCCGGTGCCAGTGCGGCGAACTCCTCACCAAACACCGACAGCGCTTTTGGTTGCAAGCCGACTTCCCGGCACCAGATCTCATAACTGCGATAAAGGCCGACGATCGTCAGGCCGCCGCGAGCCGCCGGCTGCAGGCGGTCGGCACAGAAATCCACGACATCACCTTCCTTACGCGGCGGCGGCAGAGCCGGAAGCGAAGATGCCGCCACCAGCTTCGACATCGGCGATGATTGAGCCGGGAATGCTCTCTGGGCAACGTCTCGGGCCGTGCGCGGTGAATGACCAAGCGCCAACCACAAGCCAAGACCGGAGCCGACCTCGACCAGAAGTGCCGCCGCCACAATCAGAGCCGTGCGCACACCGCCCTCATCCTGCGAGAGCAGTTTCGCGATCACTGCCGCCTGCGGATCATCGGCGCCGTCGGCACCCGCCTGACGCAGCTCGGCAATCGCAACGACAAGCGCATTGCGACGTGCCTGCAGCTCAGCGGCTTTGCTGATCACCTCGCGTTCGCCAACAAGCCGGACATGTTCGGCACAGAAGGCGCGACTGGCAGGGACCGTCGCGTCGGTGCATTGCCCGCTCGATGTCCAGCGGCGATCCTGCTCGGCAATGGCCATGTCGCGCTCGACCTCGGCCGTGAGCCGCAGCACGCCCATACGCTGCAACTGCGCGTCGATCGCGGCAAGCGCGCGCATTTTCTCATCGAGTTGGCGCGATTGCGCGACGCGGGCCTCGACGAGGCCGCTGCGCATCTCCGCGGCAAAACCTAAGGACGACATCAGCGAGAAGATCGAGAAGCCGGCGAACACCACGCCGCCGACAAGCGCGAAGACATAGCGGCGCCGCGCTGCGGCAAGCGCGATGAACCATGGCAGACAGGCTTTCAAAATATCGGCCGATGCCGAAGCACCGCCCAGCACCAGTCCGTCGATGGGATCGTTCGCCAGTTGGCGCATAAACAGGAAGTTCATCGACGTCGAGACGGCAATCATGATCAATGCCGCGAGAACGGCGGCGCCCGTCAGCAGCGTGCGCATGGGCCTTATTCGACCAGCTTGCCGTGATGGGCCTCATAGGCGTCGAGCGCCCTGCCGAGCAGTCGCGCCTGGCTCAGGCCATCGCGGCGGGCGAGACCTTGCAGGCGCCGCCCATCGCTTTCGATCAAGGAGAGGTTCTTTTGCACGCGCTTGATCGTCTCCCGGCGCGGCAGCGGCGCGCCGAGTGCTTTGCTGACCAGATGCGCAAAGCGTGCGCGCACGCGGGCATGACCGCCGCCCCTCCCGTCGTCAGGTCCCAATGCCGACCTCCTCACGCTCAACTGATTTTATGAACAAATGAGGAACATCTCAGCGGAATGCAATGGGCAAGGCCTCAGTTTTTGGGTCTTCGGGGCTGACTACGGCGCTTTTCCTTGAGGGCGCGGCGGATTTCATACGGCGGACGGTCCAGGGCATCGGCCATCGCGTCTAGTGGCATGTTGGCTTTGCGCATACCGCTGAGACGCCGCAACTCCTGGGGCGTCCATGGCGCGCCGGCACGCAGCGATCGTCCGTTGGCGACCGCTTCGAGTTCATTCGAGCCCTGGCTGATACCGGCGGCGCGTTCGAGCAGCATGTTTTCGAGCCCGTCGGCCAATTGCGCGCGTTTCTCCGCGCCCGCCACGTAGCCACCGACGCCCTGCACATTGAGAAGCGAAGCGCCGCGCGAGAGCATCAATTCGATCCAGAAGATTTCTGCTGCGAGCGCTTCGGCCTTGCTCCGGCGCTGCTCGAGCACGACGAACAACGGCACGAAGCCGTTGACGGCCATCTGGCGAACCAGAAAGCCCGAGAGCTGATCGGTGCCCTCGATGTGCTGGCGCCGGCGTGCGTCGAAATCAGAGGTTTGACCGACGTAGAATATCCTGTCCGAGCGTGGATCTATGATCGCATAAATGCAGTGCACGTATCATTATAGCACTGGCGGCGGGCGAAACACGCGGTTTGTTGGACGCGTCGCGAACTGTGGTTGGCGCCACGTACTTGAACTTATGAAAACGCAACTTACTGGAGTCAGGTCGCGCTCAGCTAGTGGAGCAGATGCGGCTCGGCTAGCCTGGGCCCCCCTTTGTAGGCAGATGCCGACGAGCCTTTCGAGCACGCCAGCGGCCTCGCCTTCCAGCAGATCCTCGAGAAGACCGGCCACCTGCGGAGTCGCATTCGAGCTGCGTCCAGGTGTGGGCCGCGCGCGAGGAATTTATCTCACATGCGCATCTGCGGCCAAAAGCAGCTTCTACACGGTTCGAAACACGGTTCGGAGACACGGTTCGTGAGGCAGATCTGCGAAGAAAATCTAGTAAAATCATGGTCGGAGCGGCGAGATTCGAACTCGCGACCCCCAGTCCCCCAGACTGGTGCGCTAACCAGGCTGCGCTACGCTCCGATCCGTTTGCCGACCCGCCCCATGGAGGCCAAGTCAGGCCCCAGCCACCTGTTCTGCCGTGCATTTCACGGCGCCTCGGGGCTGAGGGCCCCCGCCTGTAGAAATGCCGGCAGGGAACCGCGCCCACGGGTACTCGACACGCCGCACCCCGTCAAGGAACTTGGGGGCCGCATACCGGTTGCACTCGCAAGAGCCCGCCCGATTTACCCCGTACGGATAAGCCATGGTGCGAGGCTAGCGGCAGAGCGCCATCCGCGCTAAATCGACGGTCACCGAATTCGCGCCCTGAGCGGCCCCAGCATAGCGGAGGAAACCATGACGATGACGCTTGAACAGGTAGCAGAGGCGATGGTCGCCCCCGGCAAGGGCATTCTTGCCGCCGACGAGAGTTCCGGCACCATCAAGCGCCGCTTCGACAGCATCAAGGTCGAGAACACCGAGGACAACCGCCGCGACTACCGCGAGATGCTGTTCCGCTCGACCGACGCGATGAAAACCGCGATCTCCGGCGTCATCCTTTACGATGAAACCATCCGCCAGAAAGCCAAGGACGGCACGCCGCTCTCGAAGATCATCGCCGATACGGGCGCGCTGCCCGGCATCAAGGTCGACGGCGGCACGAAGCCCCTCCAGTTCTGCAAGGGCGAGGTGGTCACCGAAGGCCTCGACGGCCTTCCCGGCCGCGTGAAGGAGTATGTCGGCCTCGGCGCGAAGTTCGCGAAGTGGCGCGCGGTGATCGACATCGGACACGGCATTCCTTCCTACACCTGCATCAAGGCGAACGCCCACGCGCTGGCACGCTATGCCGCGATCTGCATCGAGGGCGGCCTCGTGCCAATCGTCGAGCCGGAAGTGCTGATGGATGGCGCGCACGATATCGATCGCTGCGCCGAGGTCACGGAGTGGGTGCTCAAGGAGGTCTACCAGGAGCTCTACTACAACCGCGTCGTGCTCGAGCAGACGATCCTCAAGCCCAACATGGTCATCGCCGGCAAGCAGTGCGCACGCCAGGCGAGCCGCGAGGAAGTGGCCGAGAAGACGGTGATGGTGCTGAAGCGCTGCGTGCCGGCGGCCGTGCCGGGCATCGCGTTCCTCTCCGGCGGCCAGTCCGACGAAGATGCGACGGCACACCTCCATCTCATGAACGCCATCGGCAACCTGCCCTGGAAGCTCTCGTTCTCCTATGGCCGCGCGCTGCAGGCTGCCGCGCTCAAGGCCTGGAGCGGCAAGGGTGAGAACTTCGCCGCCGGTCAGCGCGCTTTCAGCCACCGCGCGAAGATGAACGGCCTCGCCGCTGCCGGAAAGTGGAGCGAGCAGCAGGAAAAGGCTGTCGCGTAGTCGCGCTTCGGCACGAGGATCAGCGGGCGATGCGGGGACGGCTTTCAAGCTTTGCCGCATGGCTCGCGTTCGCTCTGGCCTTCGGGGTCACACCTGACGCGCGGGCCCAGAGCTCCATCGACCGCAATGCCATGAGCCGCGACGAGATCGTCGCGGCTTTTGTCGATCAGCAACTCTCCGGCATCTATCCGAGCGGCCTGCCGTGGAGTGAGCTCATCCGCGCCGACGGCACGAGCGACTACCGCGAAGGCGGAAACCGGCGCGAAGGCCGCTGGTGGATGCGCGGCGATCAGTTCTGCTTCCGCTACGAGCTGCCGATGTCGGGCGGCTGCTTTCGCGTCGTGCGCATTGGCGCGAACTGCTACGAGCTCTATGCCGTCACGACGAGCGGCACCGCGCCGCCTGCCCCGCCGAATGCTGAAGGGCACTGGAACGGCCGCATGTGGCGCGATGATGCTGCGCCGACGTGCGAGGAGCGGCCGACGAGTTGATCTCGGCGCACGCGGCAGGCGGCGTTCCCGTCAGGCGGCACCGCCGGCATAGCACCACGATTGTGGTTGAAGGCCTTTTCCCAGCAGCCGGCGGTCACCAATCAATGCGGCTGGAGGAACTTCGCGCGATAGCGGCCGTCGGCACCGGCGACGAACAGCTCTTTAACCTGCGGATGGCGGAGCGGCGTGCCGGTCGTGTCCGGCAGCAGGTTCTGCTCCGAGACATAGGCGACGTACTCGGTGTCGGCGTTCTCGGCGAGCAGGTGATAGAAGGGCTGCTCCTTCTTCGGGCGGATCTCCTCGGGGATCGACTCCCACCATTCCTCGGTGGAATTGAAGACCGGATCCACGTCGAAGATGATCCCCCGAAACGGATAGATCCGATGGCGCACGACTTGGCCGAGCTGGAACTTGGCCAGTCGCATGCCGCGGTCGGCCCGGCGCGATTTCGGAGGTTTTGCTGAGCTCATGGTTCGAGGTATCGCCAATCCACGTTCAATCTGTCAATGGTCGCCTCGTTCTCGCGCGCGCCGCAATGGCAGCTCGGCACTATAGGACTATCTCAGGCGGACGTGGCGTCTTAGGATTGCGCGGCGAGATCAACGACGCGCGCCAATTTCCCCGGCGCGACGCAGCCAAACCACCCCTAGGCGAGGAAGAGAGACGAAACATGCGTCACGGCGGCAAGATCCTGATCGACCAGCTTGAATCTCAGGGCGCGACGGCGGCGTTCACAGTCCCGGGCGAGAGCTTCCTTGCCGCCCTGGACGGACTTCACGACTCCAATCGCATCAAGACGGTGATCTGCCGCCAGGAAGGTGGCGCGGCGATGATGGCCGAGGCCTGGGGCAAGGTCACGGGCGAGCCGGGCATCTGCTTCGTGACGCGTGGCCCCGGTGCGGCGAACGCCATGTCGGGCCTGCACGTCGCGCAGCAGGACTCGACGCCGATGATCATGTTCCTCGGCCTGCCCGGCGAGAAACACGAGGACCGCGAGGCCTTCCAGGAGATCGAGACTAAGCAGCTCTTCTCCTCGTTCGTGAAGTGGGCGGCGGTGATCCGCTCGACGACGCGCATTCCCGAGTACGTCAGCCACGCCTATCACGCGGCAAAGAACGGCAGGCCGGGTCCGGTAGTGCTGGGCCTTCCCGAGGACATGCTCTCGAGCACGGGCGAGGCGACCGATGCCAAGCCCGCACGCTTTGCCCATCCAGCACCGAGCGCCGGCGATCTCGACGAGCTGAAGGCCGCGCTGGCAAAGGCGAAGCGGCCGGTGATGATCATCGGCGGCCCGGGCTGGAGCCGCGATATCCAGAAGACCGTCGAGGCCTTCGCCGAGCGCTACGACATGCCGGTGGCGGCGGCATTCCGCTATCAGGATTACATGGACAACCGGCATCCGAATTACGTCGGTCACGCAGGCATCGGCCTCGATGCGAAGCTTGCGAACGCGATCAAGGGCGCTGACGTGCTGATCGTCATCGGCGCGCGTCTGGGTGAGATGACGACGTCGACCTACACGCTCGTCGACATTCCGAACCCGAGCCAGTACCTCGTGCACGTTCATCCATCGGGCAACGAGCTCGGCTCGGTCTATCGCGCCGATCTGCCGATCAATGCGACCGCGGAGACATTCGCGCGCGCGCTCGATGGGCTCGGCAAACCGGCGGCGATGCCCTGGAGCGGACTACGCAAAGAGCTGCGCGCCAGCTACGAAGAATCTCTGAAGCCGGTTCCGACCCCGGGCGCGGTGCAGTTCGCGGAAGTCGTGCGCACGGTCTCGGACATGATGCCGGAGAACGGGATCATCACGAACGGCGCCGGCAACTATGCGGGCTTCGTGCACAAGTACACGCAGTACAAGGGCTACAAGAGCCAGCTCGCACCGACCTCAGGCTCCATGGGCTACGGTCTTCCCGCCGCCATTGCCGCGAAGCTCGCCGACCCGACGCGCACGGTCGTCAACTACGCGGGTGACGGCTGCTTCATGATGACGTCGCAGGAGTTCGCGACGGCCGTGCAGTATGGGCTCAATGTCGTGACGATCGTCGCCAACAACGGCATGTACGGCACGATCCGCATGCACCAGGAGCGGCACTACCCCGAGCGCGTCGTCGGCACGACGCTCGTCAACCCGGACTTCGCCGCCTACGCGCGCGCCTTCGGCGGTCACGGCGAGACCGTCGAGCGCACCGAGGACTTCAAGCCGGCTTTCGAGCGGGCGCTGAATGCCGGCAAGCCCGCCATCATCGAATGCCGCCTCGATCCCGAGGCTCTCACACCGCGCCAGACCATGAGCCAAATCCGCCAGGCTGGCGGCAAGAAGTAAGGCAAAACCAACTACTTGGCTCGAACGGCCGCCCAGCCTCTGGCTGGGCGGCCGTTGTCATTTCATACCCGCGTTGAGGCTACCAAGTCGTAAACAAGCAATTAAATTAATATTCACCTCATTTACCAAGGCGATTACTAACAATCGACTAAGTCCACCAAATGTATTACTCGTTGTATACCACGAAACACGACACAGCAGGGCGCAAGCCATGGATCACAGTGCAAACCTCCAGTCGGTCGGACGCCTCGGGCGTGCGGCGCGGATCTGCGCGGTGATCTGCCTCCTGATTGCCTGCGTCCTGCTGGTGAGTTCCCTCATGTCACCGACCCGCGTGTCGGCTGACGCCCAGATCCACCTGACCAATCCCACGCTCCGACTCTTCTGATCTCCTAGACTCCTCACTCCCGCTCATCTCCTGCAACAAACTGGCCCCCGCTTCAGCGCGAAGCGGGGGCCTTTTTAGTGCTTCGGAAGAGATTCGAGGCGGCGCCTTCAGTACCCGAGCAGGGCCTCGATCGGGCCCTTTGGCAGCGGGACGAGGAACCACTTCTCGAACATGAAGAAGAAGAAGACCGGCACGGCCAGGCCGACACAAATCGCGCGCAGCACGCTCTCCCCACCAACGAAGATCATGAAGAAGAGGATGAAGGCGGCCGAGGCCGCATAGATGCCGAGGAACTGGACGGCGCCGACATAGGCGATCGCCGGCAGGAGCACGGTGATCACGCGCATGAATGCGGGCCGCGAGACGAACGCCTCGCTCAAGCCCTCACCCTTGCCCATGACCGCCTTGAGCAGAATGGCAATGCTGGCCGTCCCCAGAACCACGGCGATGTAGAACGGGAAGTACCCGGCGCGCGGCCCCTCACCTTCGGCCCAGCCAATGCCAAGCCGCACGCTGTCGGTAATGATGATCGCGCTGACGCCTAGAAGCAGCAACGCCACCACGATCTCCATCACCCGGTTCGAGACCAGAGCTGGCTCGTCCGTCGCATCACCCTGCTCGTGCATTGCCTTCCTCCCTCACATCTCAGAGGCCTTCGCGACGTGTGTTCGTCGCGAAGGCCTGCGGCAGGGCTGAGCGCGCGCCCCGCGTGTTTATTTTCCGGCTGCCAGGAAGCCCGCAGACTTCATGAGCTCGTAGTGGCGCTTCTCCGCCGCTTCGACCCACTTGGCGTACTCGTCACCGGCCATGAACGTGTTGTTGAAGGCGCCTTTCTCCATGAACTCCTTCCAGTCGGGGGTCTCGCGTACCTTCTTGAAGAGATCGACGTAGAACGCGACCTGGTCCTTGGTGACGCCGGCCGGCATGAAGATGCCGCGCAGCATCTGGTAGTCCACATTGACGCCCGACTCCTTGCAGGTCGGGATGTCGGACCATGCCATCGCGTCCGTCACTTTCGTCGTGTAGGTGCTGCGCTTGTCGTCGAAGATGCAGAGCGGACGCAGCGAACCCGCACGCCACTGCGCGACGGCCTCGATAGGATTGTTGACCGTCGAATCCACGTGCTAGCCGACAAGCTGCACGGCGACCGCGCCACCACCGGCAAACGGCACATAGGTGAACCTCTTGCCGCCGGTCACGCCCTCGAGTGCCACCGTGATGATCTGGTCCTCCTGCTTGGAGCCCGTGCCGCCCATCTTGAACTTCTTGTCGTCGCCGGCCTTCACGGCTTCGATGTAGTCCTTGGCGGTCTTATACGGCGTGTCGCTGTTCACCCAGAGGATGAACTGGTCGAGCGCCAGCATCGCAACGGGCGTCATGTCCTTCCAGTTGAAGGGCACGCCGGTGGCCAGCGGCGTGGTGAAGAGGATCGAGAGCGTGATGATGATC
>ERZ778022.3950-NODE-3950-length-13314-cov-3.889358_pt1 | contig 13314 bp, 13 predicted proteins | sample MGYA00375752_ERZ778022 | MGnify/ENA primary metagenome ERZ778022 (study PRJEB29350, sample SAMN05389826) | bioreactor metagenome | isolation source: Thiocyanate bioreactor | place: South Africa: University of Cape Town | collected 2014-04-04 ... | reverse complement strand
GGGCCGCCCTTCGGCGAACAGCAGGTAGATCTCGGCGGCCCAGCGGCCGATGCCCTTGATCCGGGTGAGCTCGGCGATCGCTTCTTCGTCATCTTCGGGCAGGGCGTCGAAATCGAGCCCGCCGCTCGCCACCAACTCGCAAAGCGAGCGGATGTAGGACTGCTTCTGGCGCGAAAGGCCGCAGGCGCGCAGTTCCTCGAATTCCGCCGCCAGCAGCGCCTCGGGCGGCAGGTCCTCTCCGATCAGCGCCTCCACCCGGCTCCAGATGGTGCTCGCCGCCGCCACGCTGACCTGCTGGCCGACAATGGTGCGCAGCATGGTGCGGTAGCCGGTCGGGCGGACGCGCGGTTCGGGATAGCCCGTAAGGTCAAGGGTTCGGGCAAGCGCCGGTTCGCGCGCGGCGACCCAGTCCACGCCGGTCCTGATCTGCTCCGCGCTCAACCCCATGGGACAGTCCGCCGCCTTCGATTGCTTGCAAAAACCGGAACCAGCCCCTAGCAGCCCGCGCGTATGGCCTCTAGGGCCAAACCGAACAGAGCGATTCACAGGGAAGTCTGTCAAATGCCCAAACTGATCGTGGTCAATCGCGAAGGCGAGGAAAAGACCGTTGAAGCGAGCGCCGGCCTGTCGGTGATGGAAGCCATCCGCGACAACGGTTTCGACGAATTGCTGGCGCTGTGCGGCGGCTGCTGCAGCTGCGCCACTTGCCATGTCCACATCGATCCGGCCTTCAAGGACCTGCTCCCGCCGATGAGCGAGGACGAGAACGACCTGCTCGACAGCTCCGACCATCGCGACGAGAACTCGCGCCTTTCCTGCCAGGTTGCGCTGACCGACGAGCTTGACGGGCTCCGCGTCACGATCGCCGAGGAAGACTGAGCGGAATGCAAGCGCCTCTTCTCCCGCCGAAAGCGCATTTGCGTTGCGGCGGCAACGTGGGGGCCTTAACCACTCAGCCATGACCGGAGCGACTGCCAGCAACACGCTCGAACTGATCGGCAACACCCCGCTCGTCCTCCTCAAGGGGCCCAGCGAAGCGGCGGGTTGCGAGATCTGGGGCAAATGCGAATTCCTCAATCCCGGGGCCTCGGTGAAGGACCGGGCGGCGCTGTGGATCGTGCGCGACGCCGCAGCGCGCGGCGAACTGAAGCCGGGCGGTACGATCGTGGAAGGCACGGCCGGCAATACCGGCATCGGGCTGGCGCTGGTGGGCAACGCGCTGGGTTACAAGACGATCATCGTCATGCCCGAGACCCAGAGCCGCGAGAAGATGGACACCTTGCGCGCCTTGGGCGCGGAACTGGTGCTGGTGCCGGCGGCGCCTTATTCCAACCCCGGCCATTTCGTCCACACCAGCCGCCGCCTGGCGGAGGAGACTGATGGGGCGGTTTGGGCGAACCAATTCGACAACACTGCCAACCGTAAAGCACATATAGAAGGCACCGCGCCGGAGATCTGGCGGCAGATGGACGGGCGGATCGACGGCTTCACCTGCAGCGCCGGCACCGGCGGCACGATCGCGGGCGTGGGGTTGGGACTCAAGGAATTCGACGAGAAGGTGACGATCGCGCTGACCGATCCGTTCGGCGCGGCGCTTTACAACTATTACGCGCATGGCGAGCTCAAGGCGGAAGGCTCCTCGGTCGCCGAAGGGATCGGGCAGGGCCGGATCACCGCCAATCTCGAAGGCGCGCCGATCGACACCCAGTTCCGCATCGCCGATTCGGAAGGGCTCGAATGGGTGGCGCGCCTGCTGATCGAGGAAGGGCTGTGCCTGGGCCTGTCCACGGGCATCAACGTGGCGGGCGCGGTCGCGCTGGGCAAGCAGCTCGGCAGGGGATCGCGCGTCGTCACGATCCTGTGCGACACGGGCTTCCGCTATCTCTCGACGCTCTACAACCGCGAATGGCTGGAGGCGAAGGGCCTGCCGGTGTTCGACTGGCTGAAATAGCCTTTCGCTTGGATGCCCCGCCGCGATGGGGTAGCATCGGGCCATGCCGACCGACTTCTCTCTCGATCCCCAGGAAGAGGATGACGGCCCTTCCGTGCCGCTGGGCGGGACGCGGGCCGAGGCGATTCATCGCCTGCAGGTGGGCCTGCTGGGCCTGGGCGCGATCGTGCTGATGGTGGGGCTGGCCAATGTGGTGATGGAACGGGCGAAGGAGTCCGAGGCGTCCACCGTTCCGCAATCCTCCGCCACCGTCGCCGCCCAGGGCACCGCCGCGCCCAACAAGGATCCGCTGGCCGATGCCGGGGTGGTTCCCGACCTTCCCGCGCAGACGCCCCGGCCGGCGGTTTCTGCGGCGGGCTCCCGGGGTGATCGGGGTGGTTCGGCCGCGCAGCCTTAATATCCTGCTGGGGGGCCTGGCGGTGCTCGCCGCGGGTTTCGCGGTCTGGGCGATGGCGCCCGGCCCGGCGGCGGATGGCGGACGCGCCCGGCCCGCGCTCGCGCTGTTTTCCACCTTGCCGCTCTATTGGGGCGAAGCGGCGGACCTTCCGGCCATGGTCAACGGCAGGCAGGAGCCGCATTGGGCGCGCGCCCTGATCGAAGAGAAGCGCCCGCTGACGCCGGTCGACGTGTTGTCGGGCGACAGCCTCGCTCCCTTCGCGGACCTGCTGATGGCGCAGCCGCGCGCGCTCGCCCCGGCGGAAAACGTCGCGCTGGACGATTGGGTGCGCGGCGGGGGGCATCTGCTGCTTTTCGCCGATCCGATGCTCACCGCCCATTCCGCCTTCGCGATCGGCGACCGCCGCCGCCCGCAGGATGTCGTCCTGCTCTCCCCCATCCTCGGGCGCTGGGGGCTGCGGCTGGAATTCGACCAGGACCAGCCTTTGGGCGAGCGCAAGGTGGAGCTTCTGGATGTCCCGGTGCCGGTCGACCTGCCCGGCCGCTTCTCGCTCGCCGCAACCGCGCCGGACGCGCCCGCCGCCTGCAAGCTGCTCGGCGGTGGCGTCGCGGCGGATTGCCGGATCGGAACGGGCAGGGCGTTCATCCTGGCCGATGCGGCGCTGCTGGACGGGGAAGGAAGCGATTCGGCCACGCGCGAGGCGGCGCTTTCGCGCATCCTGGCCGAGGCTTACCGCGCCGACTGAGGCCGTCGCCCGGCTCGGGGATTTTACGGGAATGGCTGGACCGCTTATGCAGATTCGCGGGCAAACCGTTGATTTTCAATCGAACATTTCAGGAACATTGCCGGGCTACCGGTAGTGGGAGGCATAAGAAAATCTCTATGAATCATTGATTTAATTCTAAATCCCCAAAAATCCCGCGATTTTCCCTTTAATCCCCGCTTCTTGCGGGGTAAACAATGCCTCCATCGGGCAGATTCCCTTGTTGCATCCTTCCTTGAGGGATGGGCGGGCCGCGATCTCTTGCGGCCTGGGAGGGGAAAGTTCGTGCGGTTTCATGGGGTTTCTAGCCCGAGGATGGGGCAGGGCAGGTGTCGGGAGAACAGCAGGTCATTTACAGCGGCACGGGCTTTTCGCTGAGGGGCGAAAAGGGCCGCTTCGTCCTGCCTCCGGCCTTCAGGAAGGCCGTTGCCGAAGCGAGCGACGGCAAGATCCTCTGTCTCGACAAGCATGAGCGCTGGCCTTGCCTCACCGGCTTCGGCCTCTCCCGCAAGGATGCGCTCGAAGCGCAGATCGAACGCGAGGAGGAACGCGCGCTTCGCCTGGGCCGCGATTTCGACTTCGACCTGCGCCGCCACCAGCTTTTCGGCTTTTCCGAAATCCCCTTCGATTCCTCCGGCCGGTTCGTGATGCCCGAACACCTTGCCGAACTGGGCCGGCTCGACGGGGGCGTGTTCTTCCAGGGCGCGGGAAGCTTCTTCACCCTGTGGAATCCCGAAGAGCTCTATCGCATGGGCGAGGGTTGGGAAGGCGCACAGGCCGCCTGCCGCGCGCTTTCCGCCGATGCCGGCGGGAAAGGCAGGAAGGGATGAGCGCGCCCGGCTCCCCCCACGTTCCCGTCCTGCTGGAGGAAGCGATCGCCGCGCTCGACCCGAGGCCCGGCGACGTGATCGTGGACGCGACCTTCGGCGCCGGCGGCTATACCCGCCGGCTGCTTGACGCCGGGGCCACGGTGCATGCGTTCGATCGCGATCCGGACGCGATCCGTGCGGGCAGCGCGTGGGCGGAAACGCGCGAGCAGCCGCCGCGCCTGGTGCTGCATCCGCGCCGCTTTTCCGAAATGCTCGGCGCGATGGCGGAAGCCGGCGTTGCCGCGGTGGATGGCGTGGTGATGGATATCGGCGTCTCCTCGATGCAGCTCGATCAGGCGGATCGGGGCTTCGCTTTCGCGGCGGACGGCCCGCTCGACATGCGCATGAGCCGGGAAGGGGCCAGCGCGGCCGATTTCCTCAACACCGCGCCCGAAGGCGATATCGCCGATGTGCTGTTCCGTTACGGGGAAGAGCGGCAATCGCGCCGGGTGGCGCGGGCGATCGTTGCCGCGCGTCCGCTGTCCACCACCGGCGATCTCGCCCGCGTGGTGCGCAAGGCGCTGGGGCACAAGCCCGGCGCGCCCAAGGATCCCGCGACGCGCAGCTTCCAGGCGGTTCGCATTCACGTGAACGCGGAGCTGGACGAGCTGGAGGCCGCGCTCCATGCCGCCGAATGCCTGCTGCGCGAAGGTGGGCGGCTTGCCGTGGTCAGCTTCCACAGCCTGGAGGACAGGATCGTCAAGCACTTCCTGCGCGATGCCGCCAATGCCGGCGCGCGCGGATCGCGCCACCTGCCCGCCGCCAATGACGGCGCGCCTGCCACCTTCACCGGGCTTTCCAGGCCCGTCCGCCCTTCTCCTGCGGAACTGGAGCGCAATCCGCGCGCCCGTTCCGCCACTCTGCGCGCGGCCGTCCGCACCGCCGCGCCCGCCCGGGAGGCCGCATGATGACCGGTAGCCGCATGCGCAATATCGGCTGGGTCGCGGTGCTGGTGGTCTGCACCGCGCTTTATCTCGGGCTTCACTTCAAGGTGAACTCGGTCAAGAGCCAGGTGCGCCAGGCCGAACGCAAGATCGTGGCGCTGGAAGCGGAGAAGGTGCTGCTGGAAACCGAGTTCGAGACCCGCTCCAACCAGCAGCAGCTGGCGACCTGGAACGATGTAGAGTTCGGCTACAAGGCGCCCACGCCGGGGCAGTTCCTCGAAGGGGAACGGCAGCTCGCCCAATTCGGCACGCCGCCCGCCAAGGGGGCTCCGGCTCCGATCCGCGTCGCCCGCGCGCCCTCGGCGGAAGAGGAGGTTTCGTCCTTCCCGGCGATGGTTTCCCCCATCACGGGCCAGGCGATCGCCGCCGAGATGCCGAAGAGCGCCCCGCCCGCGCAGGCAGCGCGTGAGGATCTTTCGGCGCGTCTCAGCCGCGGCACCGAGCTGGTGGCGATCGAAGACGTGATCGGGGGCAGCAGGTGACCGCACTGGCGATCAGCACGGCGATTCCCACCGGCCGTGTCGAACTGGTCAATGTCCGGCAGCGCTCGCTCCTCACCGCCAGGCTGCGCCTGCTGCTCGTCCTCGGCATCTTCGCCGTGCTTGCGGTGCTGGCGATCCTGCGCATCGGATGGCTGGGCGTGGTCCAGCCCGGGCCGCGCCAGACCTCCATGGCCGAAGCGCTGCTGCCGCCGCGCGGCGAGATCACCGACCGCAACGGGGCGCCGCTCGCGCGCGCCTTTCCCGCCTATGCCCTGTGGTTCAATCCGCAGGCCCTGGGCGATGGCGGTGCGCCGCTGGTGAAATCGCCCCGGGAAGTGGCGCTGGAGCTTGCGGCGATCTTTCCCGATCTCGATGTCGCGGGATTGACCCGCCGGCTTGAGAATGGCGAAGCGGGCTATCTGCGCCGGCGCGTGCTGCCGGAAGAAGCGAACCGGGTGCATTCCATCGGCGAGCTCGCGCTGGAGCTCCCGCGCGAGACGGACCGGCAATATCCGCAAGGCTCGATGGCGGCCCATGTGCTCGGCTATGTCGGGGCGGACGGGCATGGCCGCGTCGGCATGGAGGCGGTGCTCGACAAGCAGTTGCTCGATCCCATGCTGCGAGGCAAGCCGTCGGCCCTTTCCATCGACCTGCGCGTGCAGGGGGCGCTGGAGGACGAATTGCGGCGCGGCATGCTGTCGGTCGATGCGGTGGGCGCCGCCGGCATCGTGCTCGACGTCAATACGGGCGAAGTCCTCGCCCTCGCTTCGCTGCCCGAATTCGATCCGAACAAGATCGACGCCCGGGGCGAGAAGCTGATGTTCAACCGCGTGACCAACCAGGTCTACGAACTGGGCTCCACCTTCAAGCCGCTGACCATCGCCGCGGCGATCGACAATGGCGTGGTGACCAGCCTCGCGCGGCGTTATCAGGCGAACCGGCCGCTCGAGATCAGCGGTTTCAAAATTCGCGACAGCCACACGATCGGCGCCTCGCTCAACGTTCCGGAAACGCTGATCCATTCCTCCAACATCGTGACGGCGCAGATCGCCGACGAATTGGGCGGCAAGGCGCTGCAGCGCACGATGGCCGATCTCGGCATGCACGAGCGGCCCTATATCGAACTGCCGGCGCGCGGCTTTCCGATCTGGCAGAAGGGGGAATGGTCGCGCCTGCGGACGATGACGGTCAGCTACGGCCACGGCATCGCCGTCACCCCGCTGCACCTTGCCAGCGCCTATGCCACCATGGTCAATGGCGGGATCTGGCGGCCCGCCACGCTGCACAAGATCGAACCGGGCCATGCGCCCAAGGGCCGCCGCGTGTTCAAGGCGAGCACCAGCGCGCGGATGAACCAGCTTCTGCGGATGATCGCGGTCTACGGCACCGGCCGCAACGCCGATGCCCCGGGCTATCGCGTGGGCGGGAAGACGGGATCGGCCGAAAAGCCGGGCAATGGCGGCTATCGCCGGTCCTCGCTGGTCTCCACCTTTGCGGCCGTCTTCCCGATGGACGATCCGCGCTATGTCGTGATCGCCATGCTGGACGAGCCCAAGGGCACGGCGGCCAGTTCCTATCAGCGCACGGCGGCCTGGAACGCCGCGCCGATCGTCGGCCGGCTGGTGCCGCGGATCGGCCCGCTGCTCGGCGTCATGCCCGACGCCACCCGCGACATCGACCTTTCGGACCTCAAGCCGCTGGTGGGGGGAGGGGCCTGATGAACCTCTCCGGGCTGGCCGGCGCGGCGGGGCTCCCGCTCGAAGCGCAATCGGCGGCCTGGGCCGATCGGACCGTCACGGGCTTCGCGATCGATCATCGCAAGGTCGCGCCCGGAACGGTCTTCGGGGCGTTCCGGGGCGCGCGCTTCAATGGCGAGGATTTCATTCCCGCCGCGGTCGCGGCCGGGGCGATCGCCGTAGTCGCCGCGCCCGGCGCAAGGGTGGAAGGCGCCGCGCATGTCGCCGATGCGGAGCCGCGCCGCGCCTTTGCGCGCCTGGCCGCGCAATTCTTCCGCCCGGTGCCGCAGACCGTGGTCGCGGTGACCGGCACCAACGGCAAGACCTCCACGGTCGAGATGACGCGCCAGCTCTGGCGCATGGCGGGCCAGCGGGCGGCCTCGATCGGCACGCTGGGCGTCACCACGCCGGACGAATCCGTCTCCACCGGCCTCACCACGCCCGATATCGTCACCTTCCTCTCGAACATGACCGGCCTTGCGCGCGAAGGGGTCACGCATGTCGCCTATGAGGCGTCTAGCCACGGCCTTTCGCAGTTCCGCAACGAAGGCCTGCCGGTGGCGGCGGGAGCGTTCACCAATCTCAGCCGGGATCACCTCGATTACCATGCGGACATGGAGGATTATTTCGCCGCCAAGATGCGGCTGTTCGACGATGTGGTGATGGACAGCGGCGCCGCGGTGGTGTGGATGGACGACGCATGGGCGGAACGCGCCTGTGAGCATGCGAAGGCGCGGGGTCTGAGCCTGCTCACCGTGGGCGGGCAGGCAGAGGGGATCCGCCTGCTCGCCCGCACGCCCGGCCAGCTCGGGCAGGATCTCGAACTGGGTTACGCGGGCGAGCGGGTGAAGGTCTCCCTGCCGTTGATCGGGGCCTATCAGGCCGCCAACGCGCTGGTCGCGGCGGGGCCCGGGCCACTTTCGATGCGCTGGCGCGGCTGCAGCCGGTGCGCGGGCGGCTGGAGCGCGCCGCCATCACCGCCGCGGGCGCGCCGGTCTATGTCGATTACGCCCACACGCCCGATGCGCTGGGCGCGGCTATCGCAGCCTTGCGGCCCCATGTGGCCGGCCGGCTGATCGTGGTGTTCGGCGCGGGCGGCGACCGCGACCGGGGCAAGCGCAGGCCGATGGGCGAAGTCGCCGCGGCGCAGGCGGATCTGGCGATCGTCACCGACGACAATCCGCGCGGCGAAGACCCGGCGGCGATCCGCGCCATGGTGATGGAAGGGGCGCAAGGCGCGCGCGAGATCGGCGACCGGCGCGAAGCGATCGCCGCGGCCGTCGCGCAGGCCGGCCCCGGCGACATCGTCCTGATCGCGGGCAAGGGGCACGAACAGGGCCAGATAATCGGTGCGGGAGAGGATATGCGGATACTTCCCTTCGACGATGTCACCGTGGCGCGCGAATGCGCCGCGCCGGCGATGGCGGGGAAGGCATGATGGCGGCCCGCACCATCCCGCTCGACTGGACCAGGCTGCCAGCGGACGAGCTTCCGCTGGCCTTGTGGGATGCCGCCTCGATCGCGCAGGCGACCGGCGGCACGGCCAGCGGCGATTTCCAGGTTTCGGGCGTGGAGATCGATTCCCGCGACGTGGTGCCGGGGGACCTGTTCTTCGCGCTCAGGGGCGAGGAGACCGACGGCCACCGCTTCCTCGACAAAGCCTTCGCCAACGGCGCCGCCGCGGCGGTGGTGGACCGGCCGATAGAGGCACCCCACATACTCGTCGAAAACACGTCGGCCGCGCTCGTCCTCCTGGCCGACGCCGCCCGCAATCGCGCCGATGCGACGATCGTGGGCGTCACCGGATCGGTCGGGAAGACGGGGGTGAAGGAAGCGATCTTCGCCGCGCTCGACCGTTCGAGCCGGGGCGCCGCGCATCGCTCCGTCCGCAGTTACAACAACCATGTCGGCGTCCCGCTCAGCCTGGCGCGGATGAATGCGCGCAGCCGCTTCGGGATCTTCGAGATGGGCATGAACCATGCGGGCGAGATCGCGGCCCTGGCGGCGCTGGTGCGCCCGCATGTCGCGGTGATCACCACGATCGCGCCCGCCCATATCGAGATGCTCGGCAGTGAAGAAGCGATCGCGGACGCCAAGGCGGAAATCTTCCAGGGCCTGGAACCGGGCGGCACGGCGGTCATCCCCGCCGACGGCCCGCATTTCGCCCGGCTGCGCGATGCCGCGCTGGCGGCAAAGGCGAAAGTGGTTTCCTTCGGCCGGGCAAGTCATGCGGATGTGCGCCTGCTCGATGCCATCGCCCAGGCCAATGGCGGCTCGCTCGTGACGGCCGATCTGGGGGACCGGCGGCTGTGCTACACCGTGGCCGAGCCGGGCGAGCATTGGGTGGCGAACTCGCTCGCCGTGATGGCGGCGGTCCGCGCGGCGGGGGGCGATCTCGGCGCGGCCGGGCTCGCCCTGGCCGCGATGGGCGGGCTCAAGGGGCGCGGGGCGCGCCACAGGTTGCCCGTTGCGGGCGGGCAGGCCCTGCTTATCGACGAAAGCTACAACGCGAACCCCGCCTCGATGCGGGCGACGCTTGCCCAGCTGGGGGCGACGCCCGCCAGCCGGCGGATCGCCGTGCTGGGCGCCATGAAGGAGCTGGGCGATTTCGGGCCGGCCTTCCATGCCGGCCTCGCCGAGCCGCTGGCCGCCGCCGAAGTCGATTTCGCGCTGCTGGTGGGCGAAGAGATGGACGCGCTCGCGCGCGAACTGGGGAAAGGCGCAAGCGGCACGCTTGGCAAGGCGATTCCCTTTGCCCATTGCGGCAATCCGGAAGAAGCCATAGCGGCGCTGGAAGAGCTGGGCCTTGCAAGCGGCGATGCGGTGCTCGTCAAAGGTTCGAACTCGGTCGGCCTCGCGCGGCTGGTCGCCCATTTCACCGGCCCGGAAAGCGGCCGCCAGGAAGGCTGAATGCTGTATCTCATCGCACAATGGCTGGAGTTCGAAGGCCCCGCCAATCTCGTGCGCTACCAAACCTTCCGTGCGGGCGCGGTGCTGCTCACCGCGCTGCTCATCGGCCTGGTGATCGGGCCGAAATTCATTTCCATGCTGCGCGTGCGGCAGGGCAAGGGGCAGCCGATCCGCGAGGATGGGCCGCAGACCCATCTGGCCAAGCGCGGCACGCCGACCATGGGCGGGCTGATGATCCTGGTTTCGCTCGTCCTGGCGATGCTGCTATGGATGGATTTGCGCAGCCCGTTCGTCTGGGCCTGCCTGGCGGTGACGCTCGGCTTCGGGCTGATCGGCTTCCTCGACGATTACGACAAGGTGACCAAGCGCAGCCACAAGGGCGTCTCGGGCAAGGTCAGGCTGCTGGCGGAATTCGTGGTGGCGGGCATCGCTTCATGGATCATCGTCAGCCAGATCAACACCGATCTCTACGTGCCGTTCTTTTCGGACCGGGTCGTGCCGCTGGGGCCGGTATACTGCCTTTTCGCCGCGACATTCATCGTCGGCTTCGGCAATGCGGTGAACCTCACCGGCGGGCTGGACGGGCTGGCGACCATGCCGGTGATCGTCTCTGCCGGCACGTTCGCGATCATCTGCTATCTGGCCGGGCGCGTGGACTATTCGCAATATCTCGGCATTCCCTACGTGCCCGGCGCCGGCGAACTGGCGATCCTGTGCGCGGCGATCATGGGGGCGGGCCTTGCCTTCCTGTGGTTCAACGCGCCGCCCGCTGCCGTGTTCATGGGCGATACGGGGAGCCTTGCCCTGGGCGGGGCGCTGGGCGCGATCGCGGTCGCCGCGCATCACGAGATCGTGCTGCTGATCGTGGGCGGGCTGTTCGTGCTGGAAACCGCCTCGGTCATCATCCAGGTCTTCTGGTTCAAGCGCACCGGCAGGCGGATATTCCGCATGGCGCCGATCCATCATCATTTCGAGCAGCTCGGCTGGGCCGAATCCACCGTGGTAATCCGCTTCTGGATCATTTCGATCGTGCTGGCGCTGCTCGGCCTCGCCACGTTGAAGGTCAGGTGATTACCTCCTCCGCCTTCTCCGGGAAGCGCTATGCCGTGCTCGGCCTTGCGCGCTCCGGGCTGGCGGCGGCCGAGACGCTGCTGGCCAGAGGGGCGGATGTGGTGGCGTGGGACCGGCAGGACAATGCCCGCGCGGCGCTGGAAGGCAGGGCACGGCTGGCCGATCCGCTGGAGATCGACCTCGCCGGCTTTGCCGGCGTGGTCGTTTCCCCCGGCGTGCCGCTCAACACCCACCCGATCGCGGATCGTGCCCGGGCAGCCGGCGTGCCGGTGATCGGGGATATCGAGCTGTTCGCCCTCGCGCGCGGCGACCTGCCGCCGCACAAGGTGATCGGCATCACCGGCACGAACGGGAAATCCACCACCACCGCGCTCGTCCGCCACCTGCTGGAAAGCGCGGGGGTCCCGGCGCTGATGGGCGGCAATATCGGCCTGCCGATCCTGGCGCAGGAGCCGCTGCCCGCGGGCGGCGTCTATGTGCTGGAACTGTCGAGCTATCAGATCGATCTGACTGTCAGCCTCGCCTGCGACGCGGCGGCGCTCACCAATATCACGCCCGATCATCTGGACCGTTACACCGGCTTCGAAGGCTATGCCGCGTCCAAGGCGCGGTTGTTCGCGATGCAGCAACCGGGCCAGTTCGCCGTCTTCGGCTGTGCCGACGAGCCGACCTGCGCCGTCCAGCGAGAAGAGGCCGCACGGCGCGCGCCGGGCCGGGCCGTCTGCATGGACACTGCCGCCTGGGTGGGCGGGCAGCCCGGATGGCTTTCGCTGCAGGGGCCGCACAATCTGCAGAACGTCGCGATCGCAGCGGCGCTGGTTGCGGAGATCGGCCTTGATCGCGATCAGGTGCTGGCCGGGCTCGCTTCCTTCAAGGGGCTGGCCCACCGGATGGAGCCGCTGGGCGAGCATGGCGGGGTGCTGTTCATCAATGACAGCAAGGCCACCAATCCGGCGTCTACCGCGCCTGCCCTTGCGGCCTTTCCGCCGGCTCCGGACAAGCGCGTGCACTGGATCTGCGGCGGGCTGCCCAAGGGCGACGGGCTGGAGGAGTGCGAGCCTTTCTTCGGTAATGTCGCGGCTGCCTACACGATCGGGGAAGCCGGCCCGCGCTTTGCGGAGCTGCTCGAGCCCGCCATGCGTGTCGAACGGTGCGAGATGCTGTGCGAGGCGGTCCAGCGTGCGATCGCGGGGGCAAGGGCGGGCGACGTGGTGCTTTTCTCACCCGCTTGCGCCAGCTTCGACCAGTTCCGCGACTACGAGATGCGCGGTGACGCCTTCCGCGAAGTGGTGAACGAACTGACCGGGCAGTCCGCCGCATGAGCATGATCCAGCCATATGTCCCCCATGGCGGGGAACGGCGGGCCGCGCAGTCGCGCATGCGGCTGGACAAGCGCAGCCAGCTGCGCATCTGGTGGCGCGAGATCGACCGGGTGCTGCTGACGCTGGTCCTGCTGCTGATGGCGATCGGCACGGTGGCAGTCGCCGCTGCGTCGCCTGCCAGCGCCCGGCGCCTTTCGACCGCAGGCCAGCGGCTGGACGATCTCTATTTCTACTGGCTGCATCTGCGCTGGCAGTTCCTCGGGATAATGACGATGCTGGGCGTGTCGATGCTGCCGCGGCAGTTCGCGCGGCGCGGGGCCATCGTGCTGGGCGTGGCGATGCTGGCGGCGCTGTTCCTGGTGCCGTTCATCGGCGCGGAAGTGAACGGCGCAAGGCGCTGGCTGAATCTCGGCATGAACTTCCAGCCCTCCGAGTTCCTCAAGCCCGCCTTCGCGATCACCCTGGCGTGGATACTCTCCTGGCGGGTGCGCGATCCCAATCTGCCGGTGATCCCGATCGCCACCGGCCTGCTGGTGCTGATCGCGGCCCTGCTGATGGCGCAGCCGGATTTCGGGTCGACGATCCTCTATGTCGGCACCTGGGCGGTCTTGGTAGTGCTTTCGGGGATCGACATGCGCCGGGTCGGCATCCTTGCCGGATGCGCGGTGACGGCGATCGTCATGACTTATCTGCTCTACGACAATGCGCGCCACAGGATCGACGCCTTCCTGGGCGGCGGCACGGCCTTCGACCAGGTGGACCTCGCCCGACGCACATTGCTTGCCGGCGGGTGGACCGGCAGCGGATTGTGGCTCGGAACGCGCAAGCTTTCCCTGCCGGAGGCGCATACGGACTATATCTTCTCGGTG
>ERZ778022.3948-NODE-3948-length-13321-cov-4.022162_pt1 | contig 13321 bp, 19 predicted proteins | sample MGYA00375752_ERZ778022 | MGnify/ENA primary metagenome ERZ778022 (study PRJEB29350, sample SAMN05389826) | bioreactor metagenome | isolation source: Thiocyanate bioreactor | place: South Africa: University of Cape Town | collected 2014-04-04 ... | reverse complement strand
GCTGGATCACGAACATCACGTCCGGGCGGCCGGCGTCGTATTCGTCGAACACCAGCGCCACCGGGTGCTGGAGCGCCCAGGGGAGCAGGCCTTCGCGGAACTCCGTGACCTGGAGCCCGTCACGCAGCACGATGGCGTCACGGCCGATCAGGTCGATACGGCTGATGTGGGCATCGAGGTTGATGCGGATGCATGGCCAGTTGAGCCGCGCCGCCACCTGTTCGATGTGAGTCGATTTGCCGGTGCCGTGATAACCCTGCACCATGACCCGCCGGTTGAAGGCGAAGCCCGCCAGGATCGCCAGCGTGGTTTCGGGATCGAAGACATAGGATTCGTCGATATCCGGCACGCGTTCGTCAGCCTTGGAAAAGGCCGGGATCTTCATGTCGATATCGATGCCGAAGGTCTCGCGCGCATCCACTTCGCGGTCGGGCGCGGCCAGGATGGTTCCGTGGCTGGCGGGGGGGCTGCTCATCTCGTTCATTGCGTGCCGCTGCCTAGACGCGCCGCCCGGCCGCTGCAACAAGCAAAGCCCGCAAGTGTGACAGGTGTGACACGGAGAGGACGACGTATGAAGATCTACGGGTTCCCCTTATCGCCGTTCGTGCGCAAGGTGGTGGTGGCGGTGAAGGAAAAACGGCTCGACGCCGAAGTGGTGCCGAGCAATCCGAGCGATCCGGACGCGGAGTTCCTGGCTGCCAGCCCCTTCGGCAAGATCCCCGCGTTCCGCGACGGCGATTTCGCGCTGGCGGATTCCACCGCGATCATCACCTATCTCGACGCCAAGTATCCGGAACCGGCGCTGCTGCCGGCGGCGCCCGAGGCGCGCGCGAGGGCCGTGTGGTTCGAGGAAGTGGCCGATACGGTGCTGACGCCCACCGGCGCGCCGATCGTGCTGAACCGCTTCCTGCGCCCGCGCCTGTTCGGCACCGAGGGCGACGAAGCTGCGGCGCAAGCGGCCGAGGAAGCGCTGGCCAAGCCGCTGGCCTATCTCGAAAGCGTGGCGACCGGCGAATGGCTGGTCGGAGCGGAGTTCACCGTGGGCGACATCGCGGTCGCCTCCACCGTGCGCACGCTCGGTTATACCGGGTGGCGGCTGGACGACGCCGCCTATCCGAACGTGGCCGCCTGGTTCGGCCGCGTCCAGCAGCGCGAGGGGTGGAAAGCGGCGGTCGCGACGGAAGACCGGATCATCAGCGCGGCGGGGCTTTAGGCGATCTTCGGCGGCAAGGCGAACAGGGCCACGAAGCGTTCGGCCAGCGCCCTGTCGCCGGCCAGCGTCACGCCGGCCCGCTCCGCCTCGGGAATCGGCTGCTTGCCGTAGAACACCCGCAAGAGGGGCAGCGGCGCAGCGGCTTCGAACCACAGGTCCGCCCCGCCCGCTTCCTCCACCCGGCGCACCGGCATCTGGCCGCCGCGCAGTTCGGCAAGGAAGCTTTCGCCGCCCACGGTGAAGCCGACCGTGGCATCGAAGGCGTGCGCCGCCGCGTGATCGATCATCGTGCGCAGGCTGAGCATGAAGCTGACCGGCGAAAGCGGAAGCTGGGGATTATGTTCGGGCGAGCGCGCGGCCCAGCGGCCCAGTTCCTGGATCGCCGGTTCGGCGAGATAGCCCCACTCGGTCAGCTCATAGACCTGCACCGAAGCCGGCGGAGCCAGCTGGCGCCGGGTGAGGACTCCCGCCGCTTCGAGGCTTTCCAGCCGCTCGGTCAGCACCTTGGCGCTGATTCCGGGCAGCACACGGCGCAGGTCGGAAAAACGCCGCCCGCCGAGCATTAGCTCCCTGACGATCAGCAAGGACCAGCGCTCGCCCACCAGTTCGAGCGCGAAAGCCGTGCCGCAGGCGTCGCCATACCACCTGCCGTGCCTGGCCCGCGACGACTCGGTTTCTTTTTGTAACTTCATAGTTGCTTTTAGTAACTCAAAGGGAGATGAAGACGCAAGAGACGATTCGCATTCGAGGAGATCGATGGATGATACGCATGATTTTCGTGAACTTGCCGGTGGCGGACCTGCCCCGCTCCATGGCCTTTTACGAGGCGCTGGGCTTCACCAACAACCCGCAGTTCACTGACGAGAATGCCGCCTGCATGGTGTGGTCGGACACGATCTTCACCATGCTCCACACCCATGAAAGCTGGCGCCGCTTCACCCAGCGCCCGATCCCCGCCTCGAACAGCAGCGAAGTGATGCTGGCGATCAACCTGGAAAGCACCGCCGAAGTGGATGCGATGCTCGGCACCGTCGCCGCGAATGGCGGCACGGCGGACGTCAATCCGAAGCAGGATCTCGGCTTCATGTTCAATCGCAGCTTCACCGACCTCGACGGTCACATCTGGGAAGCCTTCTGGATGGATCCTGCAGCGGCCGCAGGCCAGTGAGCGCCTGAAGCGAAACGCAAGGAAGGAGGAGGAAACGATGTCAGACAAGGCAATGGTCCGCATCGGCTGGGTGCTCAGCGGCCTCTACATCCTGTTCAGGCTCGGGGCTTCGGTCACGCCCAAGTTCTTCTCCACGCCGATGGCGGAAGAGAACCTGGCCGGGCTCGGCTGGCAGCCCGGCAACGCGGTGTGGATCGGCGTGGTCGAACTGGCCTGCGTGCTGCTCTACGCGATTCCACGCACCGCCGTATTGGGCGCGGTTCTGACGATGGGCCTGCTGGGCGGCGCGATGGCCACTCAGATCCGCGTCGATAGCCCGCTGTTCACGCACCAGCTTTTCAGCATTTACCTCGCGCTGTTCATGTGGGGCGGCCTCTGGCTGCGTTCCCCCACCCTGCGCGCCGTGTTCCCGATCGTTCGAACGAAGGATTGACCCGATGACCGACCGTGCCTGCCTGACCGCCTTTGAATGGGTGCCCGACTTCGCGAAGGGGCTGGTGCGCGACCTGCGCATCCGCTGGGCCTTCGAGGAAATCGACCGCCCGTATTCCACAAGCCTGCTGAACGCGATGAAGCCCCGCTCCGAGGACTACCTCGCCTGGCAGCCGTTCGACCAGGTTCCAGCCTTCGCCGATGGCGACCTGAAGTTCTTCGAAACCGGCGCGATCCTGCTCTATCTCGCCCAGGACGAGGAGCGGCTGCTTCCCGCGGAGCCCCAGGCGCACTGGAACGCGATCGCCTGGCTGTTCGCGGCGCTCAACAGCGTGGAGCCGCCGATCGGCCGGCTGGTCAGCTACGACGTGTTCCTTGCCGATCAGCCATGGTCGAAGCAGGCGCGCCCCTCCGCTGCCGAAATGGTCGAGCGCAAGCTTATGCGCGTGAGCGACGCGCTGGGCGACAAGGACTGGCTCGCTGGCCAGTTCTCCATCGCGGACATCGCGATGGTGACGGTGCTGAACAACCTGCGCCACACGGACATGGTGGCGCAGTTCCCCTCCGTCGCCGCCTATGTCGAACGCGGCCATTCCCGCCCTGCCTACAAACGCGCGCTGGAAGCGCAGCTGGCCGATTTCTCGGCTGCACCCCCGAAGGAAATGGAAGGAGCCTGAACCATGTATATCCAGGGATTTCTCGTGCCCGTGCCGGGCGACAAGAAGGAGCAATACCGCCAGGTGGCGGAGAAGTTCGCCGAGATCATGAAGGATCACGGCCTGATCGAGGATGTCGAGGCGTGGGAGGAAAACGTGCCCGATGGCGAGCACACCGATTTCCGCCGCGCGGTGAAGATCGAGGAAGGCGAAAAAGTGGTCTTCTCCTGGCTGGTCTGGCCCGACAAGGCAACTTGCGACGCCGCACATGAGAAGATGATGGCCGATCCGCGGATGGAAGAATTCGGCGAGCAGATGCCGTTCGACGGCAAGCGCATGATCTGGGGCGGGTTCGAGCCGCTGGTCGTCTTCGGGAGGGGATGATGGCCAGCACGAACGGATGGCCCGTCTGGTACGAACTGGTCACGCCGGACCCGGCCGCCCTCACCCCGTTCTACCGCGCGGTGCTGGACTGGGAAATCGCCGCCGAGGGCAATGCGATGCCGAACGGTTCCGAATACCGGATGATCGGCCGAGCGGACGACGGCAATGCCGGCGGCGTGCTGACCCTTTCGCCCGGCATGCGGGACATGGGCATGCAGCCCGGCTGGCTGACCTATTTCTTCGCCGATGACGTGGATGCGCTCTGCCGCAACGCCACGGAACTGGGCGGCGCGGTCCATCTGCCGCCGACCGATATGCCCGGCGCCGGCCGGATCGCGATGCTGACCGACCCGCAAGGCGCGGCCTTCTACCTGATCCGCCCCACCCCGCCTCCCGGCCAGCCCGACCCACAATCGGACGTGTTTTCGACCGACAAGCCTTCGCATTGCCGCTGGAATGAGCTCGGCACCACCGATGCACCAGCGGCTGATGACTTCTACAAGGCGCTGTTCGGCTGGAGCACCGACAACGCGATGCCGATGGGCCCGGCCGGAGACTATCGCTTTATCGAGCTCGGCGGCACAACGATCGGTGCAATCAGCCCCATGCTCGCGCCCGGCGCCCGGCCCGGCTGGCTGCCCTATTTCGGGGTGCCCGATATCGACGCTGCGCGCGAGGCGCTGGCCGCCCATGGCGGCGCGACGATCACCGAAACCCACCAGGTGCCGGGCGGCGACTGGATATTCCATGCCACCGATCCCGCGGGCGCTGCCCTTGGCATCGTCGGCCCCAAAGGAGCTTAAGTCATGACCCCCAAGGCAACCAATTGCATCTGGTATGAAAGCGGCGCGGAGGACGCGGCGAAGTTCTACGCCGAAACCTTTCCCGACAGTTCGGTGGGCGCGATCCACCATGCGCCGGGCGACAATCCGAGCACCAGGGAAGGCGCTGTGCTGACGGTGGAGTTCACCGTCTGCGGTATCCCTTGCCTGGGCCTCAACGGCGGCCCGCATTTCAAGCCGAGTGAAGCCTTTTCCATCATGGTCCATACCGACGATCAGGAGGAAACCGACCGGCTGTGGAACGCGATCGTCGGCAATGGCGGGCAGGAAAGCATGTGCGGCTGGTGCCGCGACAAATGGGGCATTTCCTGGCAGATCAATCCCCGCGCTCTGATGGCGGCGACCACCAACCCCGACAAGGCCGCCGCCAAGCGAGCCTTCGACGCGATGATGACGATGAAGAAGATCGATATCGCCGCGATCGAAGCGGCGGTGAAAGGCTGAGCCGCCATGCCGCGCAAAGCCGGCGCGAGGAAAAATGGCGGAAGGAAACTGATGAGGGCAATCCGATGAAGAAGTTCATGGCTATCTACCTCGGCTCGGCGACGCCCGAGCAGAAGGCCGGCTTTCAATCCGATCCAGCCACGATGCAGGCCGGAATGGAGGCCTGGGGCAAGTGGGTCGAGGATCACCGCGAGGCGATCGTCGACTTCGGATCGCCGCTTGGAAAGACCAAGCGGGCGGATCTGTCGGGCATTTCCGATACCGCCAATCATCTGACGGCTTACGTGATCGTGCAGGCCGAAACTCATGAGGATGCGGCGGCGATGTTCGCAGGCCATCCGCATTTCACCCACTTCCCCGGCAAGGCAATCGAGATCATGGAACACCTCCCGATGCCCGGAGCCTGAACGATGCCCGCACTCTATGGCCACCCCTTCTCATCCTACACCTGGAAGGCGCTGATCCCGCTTTATGCGCTGGAAGCGGAATTCGAGTTCCGCGAAGTCGGGCCCGACAATCCGGAGCATGGCGAGTTCATCGCCGCCGCCCATCCGGCGGGCAAGTTCCCGGTGCTGGTGGATGGCGGCCGCACGATCGTCGAGGCGACCGCGATCGTCGAGCATCTCGCCATGCGGCATCCCGATGCCGGGCTGATCCCGGCCGATCCGGAAGCCGCCCTGCGCACGCGCATGCTCGACCGGGTGTTCGACAATTACGTGATGGCCAACACGCAGCGGGTGGTGAGCGCCCGGATCGCCAATGCGGACGATCCCGATCCCGCGGAGGTCGAGGCAGGCAGGCGGGGGCTGCTGCGCGCCTATCGCTGGCTGGAAGGCTGGCTGGCCGAAAACGCCCTGCCCCCGCATGTTTCGCTCGTCACCTGCGCGGCGGCGCCTTCGCTGTTCTATGCCGACTGGATCGAGCGCATCCCCGGGGATTGCCCGCGCCTCGCAGCCTTGCGCGCGGAGCTGCTCGCCTTGCCCGAAGTGAGCCGCTGCGTGGAAGACGCACGCTATTTCCGCCCGTTCTTCCCCGGCGGCGCGCCCGACCGCGACTGACCCAATATCGAGAGGACACCGTGATGGCCGATTCCAGGGAACTGAAGATAAGCTGCTTCATCGACGCCCCGCCGGAAAAGGTGTGGGACGTGATGGTGAACCGGATGGAGGAATGGTGGTGCCCCGCGCCTTGGCGCGTCACGATCGACCATCAGGATCGCCGCGCGAGCGGGCGCTGCGCCATGACCATGCATGGGCCCAACGGCGAAGTGATGCCCAATGAAGGCATCTTCCTCGAATGGGAGGAAGGCCGGCGCTTCGTCACCACCGATGCATTCACTGGGCCGGACTTCGACCCGGCCGAACCATTCATGATCGGCTTCTGGGAAATCGAGCCGGAGGGGGAAGGCACCCGCTTCACCGGCCGGGCCAAGCACTGGACCGAGGAAGCAAAGCAGCAGCATGAAGAGATGGGCTTCAACGAAGGCTGGAAGACGGTGGCGGAGCAACTGAAGTCGCTATGCGAAGCGCGATAATGTGAGGATAATGGGAGGATAGTGGGAGCCCCAGCGCAGGCTGGGGCCTCATGCCGCCCGCGCAACGCCTGGGGAAAGAGGTCCCAGCTTGCGCTGGGACTCACGCGGTAGGAGAATACCGATGGCCGAATACACCTTCTTCACGCACCCCATGTCGCGCGGGCAGATCGCGCGCTGGGCGCTGCACGAGGCCGGCGCGGATTACGAGCAGGTGCTGGTCGCTTGGGACGCCAAGCCCGCGGAACTGCTTGCCGCCAATCCCATGGGCAAGGTGCCGACCATCATCCATCATCACGGCGGGCACGACCATGTGGTGAGCGAGGCAGCGGCGGTGTGCCATTACCTCGCCGAGATGTCCGCACCCGGCCTGCTGCCCCGGGATGAGGAGAAAGCCGCCTATTTCCGCTGGCTGTTCTTCGCCGCCGGGCCGGTCGAGCAGGCCGTCACCACCCATCACATGAAGATCGAGGTTCCACCCCAAATGGAGATGTCCGCCGGCTGGGGCAGCTACGAGCGCACGATGGACACGCTCGAACGGCATCTTGCGGGCACGACGTTCGTCTGCGGCGAACGGTTCACCATGGCCGATGTCTATGTGGGCAGCGCGGTCGACTGGGGGTTGGCATTCGGCTCGTTCCCGTCGCGCGAAGCGTTCGCGGCCTATGCCGAACGCTGCCGTGCACGCGAAGCCTATCAGGCGGCCAAGGCGATCGACAACGCGCTGATCGCCGAGATGCAGAAGGGCAACTGACTCTCATCCGTTCATGCCGGCTTGCGGCAAAACTGCGAATATCAGGCGAAAACCGCGCTTTTCCTCAGTATCTGATAGGCTTCCACCACCCTGCCCAGGCGCCCTTCATGGCTGCGGTCGCCACCGTTGCGATCGGGGTGATACTTGCGCACCAGTTCCGAATAGCGCCGCCGCAGGGCCGAGCGGTCGGTATCGCCGCCAAGGCCCATCACGCCCAGCGCCTCTCGCTCGCGCGGAGTGAACCGGCCATGGGTCGCCTGGTTGCCCGACGCGCGCTTGCGGATATCCGCCGCGCGGGCGCCGATGGCATCGAGCGGATCGTCGAAATCGGCCCAGCGCGGCATGCCGTCGATCCCCGCATCGGGGCGGAAGGCGCGGCTCTGGCGCTCCCAGCCCGCGACCGGATGCTGCGCGCGGATGATCTCCTCCGCGCTCATCCCGTCGAACCAGTCGTAGCCCGCATTGAACTCGCGCACATGGTCGAGGCAGAACCAGCGCCATTCGCCCGGCCCGTCGAATCCGGCCGGATTGTTTCCGGGCGCGCGGAATTCGCCCGCTTCCGCGCAGCCAGCCGCCTCGCATTGCCGGTCGGAATTCTCGACCCGTCCCTGGAACCTGTCGCGCCTCGTATCCTTCACCGCTTTAGGATGGGGAATGTTTGCCTATAAGGGAACCCCCGAAGAGGAGATTCCCAGCCCATGACCGGCCCAGTCCAACGCGAGATGGAGGAGCTGTTGCGGCATGCCTTCCTTCCCACACGGCTCGACGTGATCAACGATAGCGCGCACCATGCCGGTCACTCGGGGGACGACGGCACGGGCGAATCCCATTTCACCGTGGTAATCGAAAGCGTCGCCTTCGCCGGCAAGTCGCGAGTGGAACGCCAGCGCCTCGTCAACCGTGCCCTGGGCGACATTCCGGGCAACCGCGTCCACGCCCTTGCCATTCGCGCCTTCGCGCCGGATGAAGCGGCATGAACACGATCGACACCATCGCCCCCGTCACACACGATCTGGGGGATTTCCAGGTCCGCCGCGTGCTCCCCGCCCGGCCGCGGACCATGATCGGCCCGTTCATCTTCGTCGACCAGTTCGGCCCGGCCCAGCTCGACATCGGCAAGGCGATGGACGTGCGCCCGCATCCGCATATCAACCTCGCCACCGTGACCTGGCTGTTCGAAGGCGCGATCGACCACCGCGACAGCCTGGGCAGCTTCTCCACCATCCGCCCCGGCCAGGTGAACCTGATGGCCGCTGGCAGCGGGATCGTCCATTCAGAGCGCAGCCCCCAGGCGGAGCGGGACGCGGGGCCTCGGCTCTACGGCATGCAGACCTGGCTCGCCCTGCCCGACGGGAAGGAAGAGATCGATCCCGCTTTCGAAGCCCTGAAGGATCTACCGCTGATCGAGGACCAGTGCGTCACCGCGCGGGTTATCATGGGCGAGCTGTGGGGCGTGCGCGCGCCCACCACCACTTATGCAGGGACGATCTATGCCGAGATCCTGCTGGCCCCCTCGGGCGCGATCCCGATCGAGGACGAGGCGGACGAGCGCGCGGTGATGCTGGTCGGCGGGGAAGCCAGCCTCGATGGGCAGGCGCTGCCGCTCTATTCGCTGGTGGTGCTCAAGCCCGGCGCGGAAATGGTGCTCAGCTCGAACATCGGCGGCCGGGTGATGCTGCTGGGCGGCGAGGCCTTCTCCACCCGCCGCCACGCCTGGTGGAACTTCGTCAGCTCCTCGCGCGAGCGGATCGAGCAGGCCAAGCGCGACTGGAAGGAAGGCCGCTTCCCCAAGGTCCCGGGCGACGAGGAGGAATTCATCCCCCTGCCAGAAGTGCCGCTGACGCGCAGCGCGGATTGAGCTTCAAGCCTCCAGCCATTCCACCCAGGCGCCATGCGGGTGTGACTGGGCCAGCGTGACCCATTCGCTGCCGCCCGGCCAATAGCGCACGGACAATTCGTGGCGGAAGGTCTGGCGGTTGGTTTCCAGCCGGACCCAGGCCAGCGGACGCTCCGGCGTGGCGTGCGCGCCCGCTTCCTCCATCGCGGCGATGATGCGCTCGCGTGTTGCCGGCGGCAGATATTGCCACACGATCGAATGATACAGCACCCGGGTGACGCCCGCTTCCTGCCCTCGTGCGAGCATCTTCGGCACCCATTCCCCCGCATCGGCGCGGACCAGATCGGGCCGCTTCTCCCCGGCCAGCGCGATCGCAGCGTCGATCCTCCGCATCCGCTCGGTCACTTCGGGCCAGACATAGCTCTTGAGCCGCAATGCCTGTTCCGCATCCGCCAGGTCGAGCGGCGACAGGTCCGACCCGAGGATCGCCACGATCTCCACCCGCCCGGCAGGCGGCGGCGGGCCGCGCCATTCGGGGACGATCCGCATGGGCGAATCCTGCTGCCCCAGCTTCACCCCGCCCAGATCGAAGAAATAGCGCTCCATCATCGTGTTGACGCCGGCGCTGGCGCCGATCTCGTTGAGCTCGAACCTCGGCCCCAGCCACCCGGCCAGCCACAACAGCCCGGCCATCACGCTGGCCGAGCGGCCCGCTTCGTTGGTCTGCGGCGGCCCGTCCAGCCAAGGGGCGAGCCGCGCATCGAACTTCTCCGCCAGCGCGACGACGATCGCATTCACTTGCGCCTGATCGGTCACTTCTCCGCGATAAACCGGGCCCAGCTCGGGCGCATCGTCCGTAAGATGAAGGTGGTGCAGCCCGCCCGCGATCCGCAGCGGCATCGCATCTTCCACGCTCAACCCCGGCCAGTTCGCCATGCGCCGGCCGACTTGCGTGTCCGTCTTCAGGATCGCCAGCTCGGACAGCACGATCCGCGCGGTGCACGGAGCGGAAGACACGCTGACATGCTCGTATTGCCACTGGATGGCCCGCTCCAGGCCAGCCATTTCCATGATCGGCTCTTCCGCCATTCCCATTGCCCTTTACCGCCGCAAACCCTAAGGCGCGCGTCATGTCGAACGAGTTGACCTTCGCCGTCCCCAAGGGACGCATCCTGGACGAGGCGCTGCCGGTGATGGCGCGCGCGGGCGTCGTGCCCGAAGCCGCGTTCCACGACAAGGACAACCGCGCGCTGAGCTTCGCCAGCGAAGACGGCAGCCTGCGCATCATCCGTGTGCGCGCCTTCGATGTGGCCACCTTCGTCGCCCACGGCGCCGCGCAGGCGGGCATTGGCGGCTCCGGCGTGGTGGCGGAATTCGACTATCCGGGCCTCTACGCGCCGGTCGATCTCGATATCGGCCATTGCCGCCTCTCGGTCGCCGAGCCGAAGGGCTCGGTGCTGGAGCCGATGGGCAAGGTCAGCCACCTGCGCGTCGCCACCAAATATCCCAACATCACCAAACGCTGGTTCGAAAGCCAGGGCATCCAGGCCGAATGCGTCAAGCTGAACGGCGCGATGGAGCTCGCCCCCAGCCTGGGCCTGTCGGAACGGATCGTGGACCTGGTTTCCACCGGGCGAACGCTGGTGGACAATGGCCTGGTCGAATGCGCCACGATCCTGCCGGTTTCCGCCCGGCTGATCGTGAACCGCGCCGCCTTGAAAACCGATCCGCGCGTGGCCGCGCTGGTCGAGGCGTTCCGTGCCGTCGCCGACGAGAAGGCCGCCTGATGCAGTGGCTCAAATCCTCCGACCCGGAATTCGAACGGAAATTCGCCCGCCTCGTCGCTGACCGGCGGGAAAGCGGCGGCGACGTTGCGCAGGCGGTGTCCTCGATCCTCAAGGATGTGCGCGCACGCGGCGACGAAGCGCTGGCCGACTATACCATGCGCTTCGACGATTATGCCCTGCCCGCGGGCGAGTGGCGCATCGATCCGGAATGCTGCAGGGCCGCCTATGATGCGCTGGACACCGATCTGCGCGAGGCGCTGGAACTCGCCGCATCGCGCATCCGCGCCTATCACGAAGCGCAACTGCCGCAGGACCGGGACTATACCGACGATGCCGGCGTCCGGCTGGGCGCGAAATGGTATCCGGTCGATGCGGCGGGCCTCTACGTGCCCCGTGGCCGTGCGGCCTATCCTTCCTCGCTGCTGATGAACGCCATTCCCGCCAAGGTCGCAGGGGTGAAGCGCCTTGCCGTCTGCACCCCCACCCCCAAGGGCACGATCAACGAGCTGGTGCTGGCCGCCGCGCATCTTGCCGGCGTGGACGAGGTCTGGCCCGTCGGCGGCGCGCAGGCGATCGCCGCCGTCGCCTATGGCACGAAGCGGATCGCGCCGGTGGACGTGGTGACCGGGCCGGGCAATGCCTGGGTCGCCGAAGCCAAGCGCCAGCTTTACGGCGTGGTGGGCATCGACATGGTCGCGGGGCCGAGCGAGATCCTCGTGATCGCGGACGGGAAGAACGATCCCGACTGGATCGCCGCCGACCTGCTGAGCCAGGCCGAGCACGATCCGTCCTCGCAATCGATCCTCATCACCGACGATCCCGGCTTCGCCCGCGAAGTGGAAGACCGGGTCGACGTGCAAAGCGCCATGCTTTCCACCAGCAAGACCGCGCAAGCGAGCTGGGGCGCGCACGGACTGATCCTCGAAGTGGCGGACCTCGCCGAAGCGCCGCGCCTCGCCAATGCGCTCGCGGCCGAGCATGTCGAGATCGCGACCGACGATCCGGAAAGCCTCTTTGCCGAAATCCGCCACGCCGGCAGCGTGTTCCTCGGCCGGATGACGCCGGAGGCCGTGGGCGATTATATTGCCGGGCCGAACCACGTGCTCCCCACCGGGCGGCGTGCCCGCTTTTCCTCCGGCCTTTCGGTGCTCGACTTCATGAAGCGCACCAGCTTCATCGCACTCGACGATGCGGCGCTCGGCCGGATCGGTCCGGCGGCAGTGCGCCTCGCCGAAATGGAGGGCCTGCCCGCGCATGCCAAGTCGGTGGAACTGAGGCTGGGCAAATGAGCGCGCGTTCGCAGGCCCGCTCGGCCGCGCGGCTTGCCGCGGTGCAGGCGCTCTACCAGCGCGAGATGGAAGCGACGCCGATCGCCCGGTTGCTCGACGAGTTCCACCAGCATCGCCTCGGCCGCGAGATCGGCGACGAAAAGGACGAGCAGTTCGCCGAAGCCGAAACCGCCTTCTTCGACGATGTGGTGCAAGGTGTCGCTGCAAGGCAGGAAGAGATCGACGCCCTGATCGAAGGCCGCCTTGCCGAAAACTGGAATCTACGGCGGCTCGACAAGACCATGCTGCAGATCCTGCGCGCCGGCACCTATGAACTGCTCGCCCGCCCCGACGTGCCGCTGGGCAGCGCGATCAGCGAATACGTCGACGTCGCCCACGCGTTCTTCGATCCGCCCGAAGCGAAGTTCGTCAACGGGGTGCTGGACGGCGTGGGCAAGGCGGTGCGGGGGTAGGACACGCTTTTCTTCCCCCTTGATGGGGGAAGGATACGAAGCCTTGCCAGCTTGCTGGCTAGGCGCAGTTGGATGGGGGTGCGTTCTCCGCTAGAGGCTGCATCTGTGAAGAAGCACCCCTCCCCCGGATCGACTGACCGCGCGCGGAGCCTGCGCGGCAATGCGACCGATGCGGAACGAGCCATGTGGCGGTTGCTGCGGGAGAATTTCCCCCAAGCCCGGTTCCGCCGGCAAGTGCCCATTCGCCACTACATCGCCGACTTCGCCAGCCACCGGCATCGAGTGGTAGTGGAGATCGACGGCGGACAGCATGAGGCCGGACGCGATGCGGCGCGAACCGCGGCGATCGAGAGCGAAGGTTATCGCGTGGTCCGTTTCTGGAACAACGAGGTGCTGGAGAACGGTGAGGGTTGCATGGTAAGGCTGGCCGAGTTTCTGGGGCAGCTTCACCCCTATCCAGCTTCGACTAGGCAACGAGTTGCCAAGTCTTCGCATCCTTCCCCCATCGAGGGGGAAGGAGACAAGTTGGTCC
>ERZ778022.3943-NODE-3943-length-13333-cov-6.181127_pt1 | contig 13333 bp, 3 predicted proteins | sample MGYA00375752_ERZ778022 | MGnify/ENA primary metagenome ERZ778022 (study PRJEB29350, sample SAMN05389826) | bioreactor metagenome | isolation source: Thiocyanate bioreactor | place: South Africa: University of Cape Town | collected 2014-04-04 ... | reverse complement strand
GGGGGGGGGGGGGGGGGGGGGGCGCGCTGCTGTACCACACTGATATCACATTGCTCACTCCTCCACCCACACTCTGCGCAGCCCCTGAGGAGTGGCGCGCTGCAGCCGCTGCCGCTGCTGCGGCCAGCACGACGGCATGATGATGCTGTGCCGCGCTGCCGCAACAATAGCTTTTGTTTGAATGTGGTAATACCATTGTGTAGCTGTAGCAGGCACGTATCACTTCAACCTACTCGTCGTCCTCCTCATCCTCCTCGTCGTCCTCATCCTCGTCCTCCTCCTCATCATCATCATCGCCCTCCTCCTCCTCATCATCATCATCATCCTCAGCCGCGGGGCGGCCGCGCAGAATGGGGAAGTCCTCCTCGTCGTCGCTGTGGCGCCCCTTCTTTGCAGCATGCTTGCCACCCGCAGCAGCAGCGGCGGCAACGACGGCAGGCGGCTCAGGTGCCCGCGCGCGCTTGCTTCCAGCACCTGCGCCGCCCTTGGCGGCGGCACCCTTGGCCTTGGCGACCGGCGCCTCCTCCTCCTCGTCCTCGTCATCGCTGGCAAATGGGTTGCCCTCACCGCCAAAGTCACTGCCCTCCTCATCATCGTCGCCCTCCCCCTCACCGTCACCGCCCTCACCCTCACCGCCCGCGCCCTCAACATCACCGCGCCGACGCGCCGCCGCCTTGTCGGCGCGCTCCGCCGCCTTCTTCGCCGCCGCGTTCACCTCGTCCAGCTTGCGCAGGAACAGCTTGGAGGAGATGTGGTTGATGACGGTGTCGGGGATGCGCGGCACCTCGCGAGTCGTGAGGCGGCAGTACAGCAGGCCGGGCTTGGCGCGGTGCGCCACCAGGTGCGACGCCACGCCGCGGTACATGGTGTCGTTCTCCACAAAGTCCGCCCACGCGCGCGCCATGGTGTACTTCTTGCCCGCCACGTGCAGCGCCACCAGCGCGTCGTTGCCCAGCGGCATCTCGTGGTGCGTCACGCCGCACACCACGCGCCGCCGCGTCGTGTCCACGCTCAGCGCCGGGTGCGCCGCCAGCAGCGCCGCCAGCGCGGCACTTACGCCCTCCGGCCGCGGCACCGCTGCCGCCTTGCCCTTCACAGGCGCAGCTGCCGCCGCTGCTGGTGTGGGTGCGGGCCCTGCCTTGGCTGGCGCAGCTGGCTTGACTGCCTTGTCCTTCGCTGGCGCAGCTGCTGACGCAGGTGCAGGTGCAGGCGCCGCCGCCACCTTGGCTGGTGCAGCTGCCTTTGTCGCCTTGTCCTTCGCGGGTGCAGCTGCTGGCGCAGGCGCAGGCGAAGGTGCTGCCACAGCCTTCTCAATCTTGCCAGCCACAGCCGCCTTTCCTGCTGACTTCCCTGCTGTCGCTGCCACTGGCGCAGGTGCTGCTACCTTGCCAGCTGCCTTCTCAGCCTTACCCGGCATCTTGCCGGACCCCTTACTCGCCGCTGCCGCCGCCGCTGCCATCCTTGTTGGTGGTGTGGTCCTTCCGAGTTGAGTTGTGATGGACGTGGTAGTTTGGTAGCGGTAGTAGTACCACCAACAGCACCAGCGACACCAGCACTAGTTCCAGCAGCACCAGCACTAGTTCCAGCAGCACCAGCAATAGTTCCAGCAGCAGCAGTAGTGTCAGTACCAGTACCAGCAGGTAGCAGCAGTAGTAGAGAGCGAGAGAGGTACCAGTGGGCGACAAGAGAAGATTGGTCCAGTTTCCCAGTGTTCAATACTGACATCAACTGCCACGCCACGAATCACTAAAAAACCGACGCAAGCCGCCTACAAACACCGATACACGCCTACTCCACAATTATGGCGCTGCGCCACGGCGGCGTTTGTGAGACCCATTTTTGACTGAACTTGTGGATTGGGTGCGTCCAGGTTAGGCTGGGACGCACACACGCACGGCGGCACAGTTTTGACGCTGGATGGCGTCCGACAGGTTTTCGACAGCGGCCAACGGCACCAACAACGGCCACTTTGGAACAATGCTGCGCAACACCCCACGCACGCCGTCACAATTCCTCTGACGAATGCGACAATACGAGTGAGAGGAACAGGGTTTACGGCATATTTTTGTTGAGTGTTGCGTCGTCCAAACTTTATTGCGTTGGATATACCTCTCTCTCTCTCCCCTCCCTCTCCCCTACGCACACCACGGTCACTACCACCATGCCACGTGCACGCCAACAACGGTGGGCAGGCATGGCCGGCAAGCGGCCAGCCACTGCAGCTGGGGCGCAGCCTGCTCCTGCCGCAGCAGCTGTTGCGTCTGTGGTGGCAGTGCCGTCGAAGTCCCTGCCGCGACGCCTCGCTGCCGCCGCCTGCCGCCCCGTGCTGGCCATCTCTGGCGCACTCAAGCGGTGCGTTGTTGTTGATTGCCGCTACAACTATGCCATTAATACCATGCTATGACTTACACGGAACTGGTTGTCGCGAGACCACCACCTTTGTCACTATCACGCACTCACCCCCTGCCCCCCTCCCCACCCCCACCCACAGACTGGTCATGGGATGCCGGTCGCGACTGGCGGCGGCGCGCGACCGCGTTGTAAGTACGCTGCGGCGTGGGCAGGAGGGCGCGCTGTTCCGCATGCGCACCGCGCTGCGCTCCGTGTCGTACATCCGGCAGGTGGAGGATTCCATGGCGTACCACCGGCAGCACGTGGCAGTGGCAGCGCGGCTGACGGGCGAGCTGGCGGCGCTGCGGACGCAGGTGGCGGGCATGGGCGCTACCATTGACGCGCTCAATGGCGCCGTGACGACGCAGGCGACGGCACTGGCGCTGGCCACCGCCGCCTCGCAAGCGGCAACGGCGCAGGCAGAGGCTGCACGCGCAGCCGCCGCCGCAGCCACCGCCGCCCTTACCGCTGCTGCTGCTACACGTGCGGCGGCACCCGTGGCGCCTGCGCCAGCAGCAGCAGCAGCAGCCGCCGCCGCAGAGTCGGACGCGCCAGCACGGCCAGCTGGGCCACTGCACGGCGCCACGGCGGGTGCCCTCGCTGCGGCGAAGGGCGTCCTCCGCCGCGCGGCGGGGGCTGCAGCTGCACCAGCTGCCCCACCTGCCGCTGCGGCACAGGCAGCACCTGAAGCGGCCAAGCCCAAGGCAGCCGCGGGTGGTGTTACCGCAGCAGCGTTGATGGCCGCGCAGCGCAAGCTCCGCGTGGTCGCTGCGACGCCGATGGCACGCCCCAAGGCAGCAGTGGCCGAGACGCCCTTCTCGCCGTGGGAGCCGCCAGCGGCTGCTGCGGCCGCGGCGCCAAAGGCACAGCCACCATCCGCGCCCACATTGGTGGGTGGCAAGCCGCTGGAGACGCGGCCATTGGTTGCACCTGCACCTCCTGCACCTGCAGCGGCGCCGGCTGTAGCTGGCGGCAAGCGCCGCCGTGACTCTGCTGTCGCAGCGCCAGCAGCCGCAGTGGCGACGACGGAGGCGATGGCAAAACGTGCCAAGGCACTGGCAAGCGTTGCACCCTGGGCCAAGCAGCCGGTTGTTGCTTCAACCGCGGCAGTCACAGAGCCGGCAGCAGCTGCAATCGAAGACGACAGCGACGAGGCAGTAGCAGCGGCGGCTGCAAGCGTGGTGGCACCTACCCTACCGCTGCCGCCGTCACCACCAGCAACAGCAGCAGCAGCAGCAGCAGCAATCCGTCGGTCGCCTCGGGGGGCGCTGGCGGCGACGCCAATGGTTGCACCACGCGCTGCCGCTGACGAGAACGCGGCACCGGCGCACGTGGCGGCAGCCAAGCCTGTTGCCCGCGCTGGCACCGTCCCTGCTGGGCTGGTCAGCCCCATGCTGCTGGCAGCCATGTCGCCACGCCTGCGTAAGACGGCCCTGGAGCGCTCCCCTGGCGGCACGCCCCGCCGGCCGCCGCCAGGCGCCGCCGCACCAGCAGCGGGTGGTGGTGCAGCACCCGCTGGCGGCGGCCGGCGGCCTGCACAGCCGCCGCGCGCCGTCAACCCACAGACGCTGCTGATGGACGGCTTTGAGCGCCGGTTTGGCGCGCTGCGCCGCATGCAAGCGCCCGCCGCCTTCACCAGCCCTGCCTCCTCCACCGGCATGGGGTCTCCTTTCTCGCCGTAGCGCCTTCACACACCCTTGCACATTGTGTCCAACCATTTTAATGCATGTCTACAAACGTTCAACACCTACCGGCCGGCGGCAGCGGGGAAGCGCGCGCCAACAAAGCCAGTGGCAGGAATGCGGCCGGCCACTGCCGCTGGCGCCCCCACGCGCATCATGCCTGTGCCCGGCAGGTGGTGCGCCACGCCGCGTGCATACAGCGGCGCCGCCAGCGCGGCGCGGCCGGGCAGGAGGGCGGGTACACTGGATTTGCCGGCGGTGGGCGGCGCAGCGCCCGACACGCCGCCGCCACCCGCAGGAGCACCAGCGGCGGCGGCGGCGGCAGCGGCGACCGCAGCAGGGGCGCCGACCGGCGGCGCGTTGGCCTTCAGCTGCGAGATCACGCCAATGGCGCGCCGCTCCTCCGCCTCACACCAATCCAGCACGCGCAGCTCCCACATGGCGTGCAGCGGGCAGGCGCCGCGCAGCAGGCAGCAGCAGGCGCCCGCGGCGGCGGCCACACGCAGCGAGATGGGAGCGTCTGGCGGCGGCATGGGTGCCGTGCCGCCGCCCGTCAGCAGTAGGTGCAGGAGGGAGGCGGTGACGGGGTTGGCGCGCGCAACAGGCAGGATGCGGTGCTTGGAGGCGGTGAGCAGCGCGTCGTTGCGCAGCGCGGCGGACGCGGCATCGGCACCGCCGGGCGCCGCCGCAGCCGCCGCCGCGGCCGCCAGCAGGCTCTCCAGCGCCGGCGCCCATACGCACTGACCCATACCGCCCGCGCCGCCTGCTGACAGCACGCGGGGCGCGAGCGTCAGGGCGCGCGGGAACATGCACACCTCGTCCAGCACCACCGGCCGCGCATTCACCGCCGCCACGCCCGCCCACGCCTCACGCAGCGCCCCCAGCAAGCCGCCATCCAGCAGCTCCCGGTGCGCCTCACTGTTGCACGCGTTGATGGCGGGCGGCGTGCTGCTGCTCCACGTCACGAGCGACAAGTTGATCCCCGGCTTCCTGATCACAGGTGCCAGCGCGTTCTTCTTCAGGCCGCGTGCCGCCGGGTCGTCTGCCGCCGCCGCCACGACCACCGGGTCGCTGGCAAGCGTCTGGCGTGCCGCGGTGGCACGCGACGCCGCCTCCGCCTCTGGCAGCGGCAGCAGCTCGGCGGCGCGGCCGCAGCAGCGACCTGCGTGTGCCGCCAGCTGCACCGCGCGCACCTGGCGCCAGCACAGCGGGCACTCCACCAGGTCCACCAGCTGCGCGCGCGACGCGTACAGGCCAGACACGCGGCGGGCGCGCCAGATCGTGACCGCCTTGCGCCGGAACGTCAGCACGTTCCCACGCTGCCGCCGTGGCATCTTCCGGCGCATGGGCGGGAAGGGGCGGCGCGCAACCACAGGCGCGGGCGCAGATGCAGGCGCGGCAGACGCTGCCACACCCGCCGCCGCCGCCGCTGGCACGCTCGCCGGCACCCCAGCCGACGACCCCGCCAGCACCACAGAGGAGTGGCCGCTCATTCTCATCTTCACCTTCAGCTTCACGTGGTGCGGCGCACCGCCCGGCGCTGCACCCGACGCACCGCTGCCGTCGCCCTCCTCGCCTGCTGGCGCCTCCACACCGCGCCGTGTACGAATGACGGAGGGGTACCGGAGGCTGACGCCGCCGTTGCCGCTGCCACGCCCACGCGGCCGCCCATGCCGCCGGACCGGCATGCCGCCGCCTGGCACGCTGGCCGCCAGCGCGTTGACGCTGCCAGCCTCGCTGCCACCCTCATTGTCAGGCACACCAGGCTCTGCCTTCACCTCGTCGCCGCCGACGTCGCCCGGCGCGCTGCTGCCCGCCGCACCAACCGCTGCAGCATCCACCTCCATGCCGCCATCCCCACCGCCCGCGCCCACACCCGCGCCCGAGTCTGCGCTGCCAGCACCGGCACCAGCGGCAGCGGTGTCGCCACCGCCACCCACCTCCGCGCCGCCATCGCTCAGCACCACCACCGCCGTCTTCATGCGGCGGCCCACCATGTGCCACCCGCGCTTGCGCTTCAGCGGCGGCCGGCCACGCCGCCCTCCGCCAAATCGGCGCGGTGGCGAACCCGGCGCCGCGCTCCCTTCTGCTGCGCTGTCGGCACCCCCGCTGCCGCCACCGTCCGCCGCCTCTACGGCGTCACCACCCGTGGCAGGGCCCGCGGGAGACTCGCCAGCCGCGCTGGCCAGCGGCGGCTTATCCAGCAGTCGCTTGCGCCCGGGCGGGTGGCGTGGCAACGAAAACAGCGCACCTTTCCCCCCTGGCAACGGCTCGCCGCCTGGCACGTGCGACGGCCCACCGGCGGCGGCGACGGCTGCTGCACGGGCAGCTGCGGCAGCGGCAGACGCGGCGGCGGCACCGTACAAGGGCGCGGCCGGTACTACTATGACCTCCGACGCGGACCGGCGTGGCATGGGCACAGGTGTGGGTACCGACGGCGCAGGCGGCGCGGTCGCACGTGTGGCGGCGCGGACTTCCTCCTCGCCTTCGTCAGCGACGTCATCTGCGCTGCGTGGCGCGGGCACCGCGCGCAGCTCCTGCTGCATCTCGGTGGCATACCGCAGGTACGCCACCATGGCGGTGCGCAGCGCGCGCAGGTCGCGCACGCGGTCACGCGCCGCCTTCAGCAGCACAGCGGGGTCCATGAACCGCGCCGCGCCCGGCGCCACCATGGCCACAATGGGCGGCGGCGGGCCGCCACCCAGCACGGCGTCTTCTGGGAATGGCGGGGGCGGCGCCGGCGGCGCCGCTTGCGTCGCTGGCGCAGTCACATCTGCTGCCTCCGCACTCTCGGTGCGTGCCGCCGGCGGCGTGCCCACCTCGTCCGCGGCTGCCACAGTGTACCGCAGCGCGAGGGTGACACGGCCGCGTGCCACCATCATCGCACACGCCGCGCTGCAGTACTTGGACAGCGGAGTGGCAGGCAGGGCGCACCCCGGCCGCGCACATGCGGCAGGCGGCGGGGGCGGCGACGCGTCAGGCGCGGCGTCTGGGCGCAGTCGCAGCAGGCGGCCGCTGCCCGCCATGGCGGACCCCGTCGCCGCAGCTGCTGGCGTGGCATCTGCTGCCGCCGGCACCGGTGGTTGCGACGCGGCCCACCACCCCACGGGCGGCACGTTCACCACCGCCGGCAGGGCATCTAGCGTCGCCGCCAGCTGCGTGCTACCGGTAGCGGCAGGAGCAGCGGCAGGCGCATCGGCGTCGCTGGTGGCGGCGGCAGGCGGGCAGGCAGCAAGCTGGCGCGACGCAAGTGCGTGCGCCGTGTTGCGCAGCACACGTAACAGCTCCAGGTCAGACGCGGTGGACGGCGTCGGGGCAGCAGGGCTCGCAGCCGCCGCTGTTGGCGCTGGCAGCGGGGCCGCAACAGGTGGCGCGCCAGGGCGCAGGCGCTGGCGGGTCCACTCACTGAGGAACCGGTTGCGCAGGAGCGGGATGGCGGCAGCAGCGGCTGCAGCATCCAGCGGCGGCGGCGGCGGCGCGTCACCAGCGCGGCCACCCACAGCCGGTGCTGCTGCGGCGCCGGGTGGCGCGGCTGACCGCTGCAGCGCTGCCAGCGGGCGGTTGAGGGTGAGGAAGACGTACAACGTGTTCCAGTAGTTCCACAGGATGCCTGGCCGCGTGGGATCGTCTACCACGTCGCCTACCTCTGCCACGTCCCCGCCGCCCCCACCGCCACCACCACCACCACTGCCGCCGCCGCCACCCTCCATACCGTCTTCGTTATTCACGCCACCGCCGGTGCGGTTGGGCAGGAACGGCAGCATGCTGCCGCTGGGTTGCAAGCCAAACTCACAGCCAGCACGCGGCGGCGGCAGGTCGGGCGCCGCGCCTGACGTGCCCTGCGCCTCCATGGTCTCCATGTCGCCGCGCGTCAGCACGCCCTCCGTGGAGTTGGGCAGGAACATGAAGGTGGGCTGCCGGCGCTTGCGCACGCCCACGGTGGGCGTGGTGGTGGCCATCTGTGCCACCAGGCGCGTGACGACGGCAGCGGCGCCACCCGGCGTGGCAGCGGCGGTGCGCTGCGCAGCCACCTCCGCCAGCACCTGCGTCACGCTCACCTGGCAAGCAGGCAGCGTGAAGGGCGCCTGCGCCCGCGGCATGCCCGTCACAAATTGCGCCACCAGGCGGAAGAGGGCGGCGGTGCGCGTGATCTTGGGCAGCAGGCGCATCATGCCCTGCCGGCGGAAGCAGGTGGACAGGAATGCCACGACGGCGTGCAGGCTGTCGGAGTACTCCGCCTCGGAGGCAAACACAAAGTCGGCGTGGCTGAACAGCGGCCCGCCCACCATCAGGAACACGGTGTCGTCCTCACCCTCGTACGACGAGTCCGGGTCGGCGCGCGGCAGGATGCCGCGCCACGCCGCGATGATCTTGGCGGCGACGCGCGTGCGCGGCGGCCGCGCAGCCAGCGTGGACATGGGCGTCTGCGCCCACAGCCGCAGCTGCGGCGCCAGCGCATCCCACACGCGTGCCTCAAAGTCAGCACCCCCACCCTCACCGGCGTGCGACGGTGCCGCTGCCGCCGCAGGAGGTGCTGGCGCCGGTGCTGGTGCCGGCGGCGGCGGTGGCGGCAGCAGTGGCGGCACGGCAGCTGGCGGGCCCGCCGCCGCGCTGGACCCCAGCCGCAGCTTCATCTTGCCGCCCTTGCCCGACAGCGACGGCGCCACCGGGTTCCAGCCGTTCACCGGCGGCAGCCAGTCAAAGTTGGGGGCCACCGCCGGCGCGCCACCCTTCTTGCCGCGTGCCGTATTAGGTTCACCGCTGCTACCGCCGCCACCGGCGCCGTCTGCTGCCGCCGCCACCGCTGCCGCCTCCGTGTCGCGCCCGCCGTCGCGGCCGGACGCCAGGCGCGACTCGCGCGCACGCAGCAGGCCGCGCACGCGCCAGCACAGCACCCACTCGTCCACGCCCGCGTACCGCCCAAACTGCAGCACGCGCGGCAGCGGCACGCAGCCTGCCTGCGCCTGCGGCAGCGGCAGCGGACCCAGCGACGCCTGCGGTGGCAGCAGCGATGCGGGGCGCAACGCCGCAGTGGACAGGCGGCCAGGCACGGCGGCGGTGGCGTGTGACCCGCGCCGCGCACGCGCGATGGCCTGCGCCGTGTCTGCCTCCCCCATGCACCGCCGCATGGCTATCGTCAGGCCCGCCAGGCGGTGCGGCGTGTGGTAGTATGCGGTGTAATGGTACGTGGCAGCCGCCGCGCCGCGGTTCTGCACCGCTAGCGACAGGTGCGCAAACGCCACGTTGCGAACCCACGCCAGCTGCGCCGGCGTCAGCAGCAGTCGTGTCGCGCTGGGCGTCTCAGGGACAGACGCGGTTGGCGCGGATGCTGTGGGCGTGCCACCCTCACCTACAACTGCTGCCGTGACAACAGCGGCTTCCACGGGCGCGGCTGCGCTGCCAGCTTCCGTCATGACGGTGTCGCCATCCACCGCGGCTGGCGCGGCCGTCTCCGTCGTGGCGGCAGCGGCAGCGGCAGCAGTCGTGGCGGTGGTGGGTGGCACCACGCTCGGCGGTAGGTCGACGACGATGGGCGGCGGGTTGCTTGCGGTGCGCAGCATGGAGGCAAGGGCGGCGCCCTCGTGGCTGCACAGCGCGGCGGAATCAGGCGATGCGGCGTCGGCGGCAGGCTCCGTCGCCTGCAGCAGCGCGGTGCCCAGGCAGCCAACGCAGTCATTGGAGGCGGCCTGCGCCGCCAGAGCAGGCAGGGCGGCAGCGGGCAGGTGGCGGGCAAAGAAGGCGGCAAGGATGAGGCGCAAGCGGCGGCTGCGTGCCACATTCAGGCGCGACCGGATCTTGGCGGTCAACTCACGCCGGTGCACCACACCCGTCGCATCCTCCGTCCACCACTCCGCACCGTTCACGTCCTTCTGCAGCGGCACGCCCTCTGGCGGGCCCCACGCATCATCGCCACCACCCGACGCCGGCGCAGACGCGGTCGTCGCCGCCGCCGCCGCCGCAGCAGCAGCTGCTGCCGCAGCGGAGCGCCGACGCCCACCAGTTGCCGGCGCCGCAGGCGCGGCAGCAGCGCTACTACCACTGTTACTGCCACCGGTGCCAGAGTCGCTGCCCAGTAGCGACGGCACCGGGCCCGGCCGCATGAAGCACGCTGCCTCCAGTGCCGGCACCTCCATCTGCATCACCCGGCCGCCCACCACATTGGTGCCCGCCCACAGCACGGCTGGCGGCGGCGGCGTCGGGAGCGGCGCGGGTGTCGACTCGGACGGCGGAGCAGGGGACGGTGCAGGGGCAGCGGGGTCGGCAGGCGACAGGCGCGCCTCCTTGCTAGCGGGCGCCTCTGCGCGCTCACCCTCGCCGTCCTCGCGTGGCCGCTTGTGCCCAGCAACTCCTGCGTCGGCCGCAGCGGGGGAAGCGGCGGCATCGGAGGCGGCAGTGGGAGCGACAGCGGCTGCGTTGGTGACATCCGGTACGACAGCCGGTGGCGCGAGTGGTACGGACTCAGGCAGTGGCGGCGCGGCCTCTGTGTGCGCTGCCACGTGCGCCGCAATGGCAGGGATGCGCGCCAGCAGGGCGGCGAGGGGAAGGGAGGCGGACCACAGCGCCGCAGCGTCGCTGGCGGGCAGGCTGGCAGCAGCGGCAGCCAGTGGGGTGCCAGGCGTGGTTGGCGGCGCCTCCACGCGGGGCGCACCGGGCACGGCTGCCAACAAGCCTGCCAGCAGCGTGTGCACGGCGCGCGTCTCCGCATCCGCCAGCTGCTCCGTGCCCTCCAGCGGCAGGGACGCCACCATGGTACGCAGCAGCGGGTCCATGGCAATGGCCGCCAGGTTGGGCAGGCCGCCGCACAGCAGCGTGACCTGGTTCCACAGTGTGAGCCCAAACAGGGCGCGACACAGGCGACGGATGGCAAGCAGGCGCAGGAACTCATTGTAGTCCACCAGCGCAGCAGTCACGGCAGACGACAGGCAGGGCGCGCACCGGAAGAAGCGAGTGGTGGGCAGCGTCGCCTCTCCACCGCCCTCCTCCTCCCCGCCGCCGCCGCTGAGGCCGCCGCGCTGTGGGATGAACTGGCGCATGACGTCCTGCGGCAGGCCGGTGCATGCCCAGTGCAGCCACGCGCCACACTCCACACACTGCACCACCGCCAAGCGCGGACGCGCATTGAGGTGGCAGGGCGTGCCGGCGGCGGCGCTTGCCAGCCGGCAGGCGGCGCTGGGCAGGAAGCGGTACGGGTAGCGGTGCGCCTTGAACAGCGACCCCAGGGTGACGTTGCACAGCATGCCGCGCGCCACCTCCACCTCGCGTAGCGGCGCGTCGGCAGCCGCCGGTGCGGCGGCGTCGCGAAAGCGCGGCAGCAGGGCGTCGCCCGCTGCGGGCGACCACTCTGACACAGTGGCCCAGGTGGCGTCCGTCAGTGTGGCGCCCTTCTCATGCGGCAGCACGCGCGCCGTCGTCTCTGCCAGCGCCTTCAACACGGGTAGCACGGGGCCGGACATGACCGCGCCCTGGAAGCGCAGCGCCGCCAGCTCCTCGGCAATCAAGGTGGGCGGCTTGCCGCCTGTGCCGTCCTCGCCGCCCGCTGCACCCTTGCGCGCCGGTGCGCCGCCCGTCGCCACCACCGCCGACGGCCACCCCGCCGCCTTGGCCATCGCCGCCACCAAGTCGTTGCGGGCGCGGCTAGCGGTGGTGTCAGGCGGTGGCGGCGGCGGTGCCGCGCTGGCCGCTGTCGCTGTCGGCTCCGCCGTGCCGCTGCCAGCAGGCGTCAGCGCGGCATTCAGCGCGCGCACCATGAACCGCGCCGCCGCGTCTGCCAGGCGGCTACCGGGGATGTACGGCTTTTTCGGGGGGTGAGCAAGCCGCGTGGGTGGAGGCACATGATGGCGTGCTGCTGCCGGGCTGACACCGACCCCTGCTGCTGGTACAGAATACGACGGCGCCGGCGGCGGTGGCGGCGGCAGGCTCTCAATACCAGGCGGCGCAGGGCGGAACGGCTTGCCTCCCAGCGCGCCAGAGTACAGCGCGCTGCGGCCCACGATGGCGCTCTCCAGGCCGGTGGTGGTGGGCAGCGGCGGGCAGTGCGGCGGCAGGGAGGCAGACACGGCGGTGGGCGCCACCGTCTGGGTGAGGCGCGAGACGCCGTAGTCCACCGCCAGCAGCAGCTGCTGCATGCTGGTGTCGCGCGTCTCGCCGCCCGCCGTCAGGGCAGGCGGCAGTTGCACGAGGCCGGCAATCACAATGCGCTCCGCCAGGCTGACAATGGCGGCGGCGGTGGGCCGCAGCTGGTTGGCCATCCACAGGCGGTGCAGCGACACCACAAGGCTGGGCGGCGGCGGCAGCGGGAGGGCGAGCGGCACGCGCAGTCCCACCGCCGCTGCCGCCGTCACTGCCGCAGCTGCTTGCGGCGGCAGCACGGGCGGCTGCAGCGCGCGGTCAGGCGCCCACCGCGACGGCAGCAAAAACGCCTGACTGCACGGCTCAAAGTGCGGCGCAAAGCGCAGCGCCTCAATGCCGGCCCGCGGCAACGGCGGTGCACCGCCAGGCGGCGCGGGTGGCGCGCGCACAGGGGCGGCACTGAGGGGCGGCAGGAGGCGCTCCATGACGGCGGCTGGCAGTGGCACGGCACCGGTGCCAGACGCCAGGCGGCTCACCCACCCTGCGTTCAGCGTGTCCACCACGCTGTACGCCAGGCGGCCCACCTCGCGTACTGCCAGGCCAAGTCGTCGCGCCGCAATCTCTGCCGCGCAGGCAAGGGCGCGCGAGTCGGCAGCCAGCGGCGACCCCGTCGCCGCTTGCTCCACCGCCAGCCCCTGCAGGCGCGCCGCGTCGTCGCGCAGGCCCACCACGTGCGACAGGTAGGAGCGGATGCGTGCCTCTGTGGCCACCGCACGCAGGTGGCGCATGGCGGCGCGGCGCGCTTGCACGCGGCGGGCAATCAGCACGGCACCCATGACGGCGGGTGACTCCTCCAGCCCGCTCTCCACCACAGGCGCAGGCATGGAGTCTACCGTGGCCATCATTGCATACGGCGCCTCCCGCGCAATGCGCTGCGCGGCAGTCATCACGGGGCCCGCGGGCACCGTCTGCACGGCACGGTCTGCCGCCAGGCTGCGCTCCTTCACCGCCAGCCGCGCCAGCACGCCCTCCAGCGCCGCCCGTACGCTGACGCGGTGCACCCACTGCGGTGCGCGGCGTGCCGCGGTCGCCGCGGTATTAAACAGCGAGGCAGCCGTGGCCAGGTGCCCTGCCGTGATGCCGCCCCACCGCGCATCCGTGGCGGCTGGCGGCGCAGCGGCCGCCGCCGC
>ERZ778022.3940-NODE-3940-length-13340-cov-5.420098_pt1 | contig 13340 bp, 7 predicted proteins | sample MGYA00375752_ERZ778022 | MGnify/ENA primary metagenome ERZ778022 (study PRJEB29350, sample SAMN05389826) | bioreactor metagenome | isolation source: Thiocyanate bioreactor | place: South Africa: University of Cape Town | collected 2014-04-04 ... | reverse complement strand
GGGGTAGAAGCTGGCGACGCACCTCTGCACGCCGCCAGTGTTGTGGTACGATGTCGCCACGCGCTTACGCGATCAGCTCGTGCACCACGCGCATCAGGTTGCCGTCAAAGCGGTCCAGCAGCTCCGCGTTGCGGGCGCCGTTCTTGAAGCCCATGGACTCCAGCGTCGCCAGGTGCACTGCCCAGCGGCTCTCGGCGGGCGTGGGGGTCGGGGTGGCAGGCACCGCGGCCGCAGCCGCAGCAGCCGCCGCAGCGGCAGCGGGCGTCACCGCCGCCACCGCCGTCGCGGCGGCAGCAGCAGCAGCAGCAGCAGCGGTGGCGGCCGCCACCTCCGCCGCCGACGGCGCGGCAGGCACGATGGGCAGCGCCACGGCGGGCGCCTCCACGGCGGGCGCGGCAGCCAGCGCCGCCAGCACCGCAGCGGCGTTGGAGTTGCCATCCGCCAGCACCACCATCTCGGGCGCCACCAGCGCGCCGCCGGCGCTCACCATGGGCGGCGAGCGCGGGATGACGGCAGCGGCAGGCGCCACGGACGCCACGGGCGCGGGCGCGGGCACGGCCACATCATCGTCACCCGACGCGGCGCCGCCCTCAGAGTCGGACGACGACGTCATGGGCGCCTCCACGATGATGTCTGCCCACACCTTGTGCCCAAACCGCTTGCCCTTCTCCTTCAGCCCGCCGCTGCGGCCCACCACCGTGTACGGCGCCACCAGGCGCCAGTACGAGGTGTGGCGGCCGGCGGTGGCGGGCGCCACCAGCGGCACCGCAATGTCCACCGTCGTGCCCGGCGCCGCCGCCGGCACGTACACCACGTCGCCGGGGTTGGCTGCCATGGGCGTGCCGCCCACAAACGCCAGGTGCGTGCCCTCCGGCCAGCCCACCGCGCCCTCATTCCGCATGCGCCACACCTTCACCACGCGGCAGCCGGGCGACATGACGGCGCTGTCAGTGTGCGTCAGGTGGCACACAAACTTGGCCGACAGCTCCTCCGCGCCGGCGCCAGCGCCACCGGCAGTGGCAGTGGGCGTCGCAGGCGCTGCACCAGCACCACCGGCGGGGGCGGAGGGAGCGGGCACCGCCACGGGCGCCGACTCCACCGCCACCGCGCCCTTGGCCGCCGACGCTGCCGCCGCCACGTCCGCCATGGACTCCCTGATCGCCAGCTCCAGCAGGCGCTCCTCCTCCGTCGTGGTGTCGTTGTTGGCCGCCGCCGCGGGCGCCGACGGCATCATCGCGCTGACCGCAGCGGCGGTGGCAGTGGCAGTGCCGAACATGTTGGGGACGCGCAGGTCCTCCGCCGCCGCCGCGTCCCACCCCTCACGCCACGGCGCGCGGTGCGGGTGCGGGTGCGCATGAGGGTGCGGGTGCGGGTGGCCACCGCCGGCAAAGCCGCCGCGACCACGCCAGCCGCCGCGCCAGCCGCCGCGGCCGCCGCGGCCGCCGCCCCAGCCAAACACGCAGGGGCGCTCCGGCGGCGCACCACCGGTGGGTGCAGCGGGTGCCGCCTCATCCAGCGTGGCGCCGCCCGGGCCCACGCCCGCCTCCGCCGCCGCCTCGCGCGCACGCGCCATCATGCGCCGGAACGCGCGGTGGGGACCCATCCACCCACCGCCGCCGCCGCCGGCCTCGTGGTCGTCAGCCAGCACAGCCAGAATGGCGGTGGGCGTCTGCGCCAGGGTGGCGATCTTGAGGAAGGGGTGCGTCACGTCGTGCAGCCCGGTGCGGCCGCCCGTCGCCGCCGCCGTCTGCGCCGCCTCGCAGGTCTCGCACAGGTCAAAGTCGCGGCACACGGCGCACTTGTAGCGCACGCCCGTGATGGGCACCGCGCCGCAGCCGTCGCACGCCACGCGGTCGTGCACCACCGGCGCCTCGGCCGTGGCGGGCTCGGCCGCCGCTGCAGCAGCAGCCGCAGCAGCGGCAGGCACGGCAGGGGCCGAAGTCGCAGCGGCAGGGACGCGCAGCATGGCGTCCACGTCCGCGACGGCGTAGCCGGTCGCCAGCAGCAGGTTGCGCAGCGTAGCGCGCACACCTACCGCCGCCAGCGCAGACGGCGCGCGAGCGCGCGCGACGGCCAGCAGGGCGGGCAGGAGGCCCTCACCCACGGCGGTCGCCACCACGGCCGGCAGCGGCGAGCCGGCAGCCATGAAGACGAGGCGCGCGGCGCCAGGCACCTCCACCGCCGCCATCGGCAGCGCCGCCAGCGCCTCCATCTTGGCGCTCACGGGGAGGGCAGCAAACGCGGCGGCCACCGCTGCCACATCCTCGCGCGTCACGCGCATCGCCGCGGGCGCGGGAGGGGACGGCAGGGGGTTGCCGGTTGCGGGCGCGGCGGCCGCGGGCTCAGGCGCGGGCACAGGGGCGGCAGGCGCCGGGGGCGGGGGCGGGGGCGGGGGGAGCGAAGCCTTGGGCGCAGGGGCGATGGCCGCCTTGGGAGCAGGCGCCGGGACCGCAGGTGCAGGCACCGCCACAGGCGTCTTGTCCTCATCGTCGGCCGCCGCACCGGCAGCGCCGCCGACGGCGGTCACGACGATACGCGGCAGCGCGCCAGCGCGCGTGGCGGCCAGCGCCTCCGCCACAGCGCCGTCGCTGTACAGCGTCACCTCGTCGCCCTCGTCGTCCACCGCCGCCAGCCGGCAGCCGCGGCGATGCAGCTTCCACTGCGCGCGCACGACGGCGTGCAGCGTCGCCAGGCTGGGCGCCGCGCCGGGCGCCGGCACGGCCACCGGCACGCGCCGGGTGTCGCCCTCGTACACGAACTTGAGTGTGATCTTGTGCTCCGCCATGGTGTTGGTTGTCTGCGTTGCGTGTGTTGGCGGGCGTTGGCGTTGGCGTTGGTGCGGGCGAGGTGCAGGGAGCGAAGAAAAACAGAGTTATCACCGTGTACACCCCGCGGTGCCACGCGGATGTGGTCACCAGCCACACCACAGACGGTGTGGTGCGTTGTTTGTGTGTGGATACCCCGCCGCTGTGTGTGTATGTGACTGACTGTGGTGTTGTGAGTAGAGAGGGAGGGGGGGATTCCACCGCCGAACGGCAACGCCACAGGTGGATACACGGTGGCAACACACGCGCCCGGCCTTCCCCGCGCAGCCACCCTTGCTAGGTCTCGCTACCTCGTGTGCGGGGCTCAGCTGCCCCGGCACTTGGTGCGTTAGTGACCACCTCACCACCACCACCTCTCACCCTCTCTCCTCTCCTCTCCTCTCCTTCTCCTCTCTCTCCCCAAGGGTGAGGGGGGTGCAATCACACAATTAAAAATCAACGCGCGGGCCGACAACGCACCGAGTGGGGTTGGTTGCTTGGTTCACGTCAACACCTCTGTGTTGGCCGTGAAAATGCCGTGTGTCGTCGGTGGGAACGGCGTGCCGCCCACCGCTATTCGGTGGGCGAATCCCCCGCGACGCTTCCCGGAAAGGTCGCCACGCCGCAGCAGCACGGTAGCGCCCTTCCGCCAACGCCCTTCCGCGGCGTTCCGCCGAACTTCCGCGCTGGAATCCGCGGCACGTTCTGCGGCTGAACGACGCAGCGCGGCAGCGATGACAAACAACAAGAAGAAAATGAATTCAACAGCAATGGTTGCGGGCTTGGTGGGCGGCCAGGTGGGGCATGATGACCGTCAGATGACGTCACAACGCCCAGTGCCCACACGTGATGCGCGGCCGCTGGCACCGCGCCGTCCACCAGGTGGCGACCGCACAGCTGGCTACGCTGCGGGACGGCGGCGGTGGCGCCGGTTGCGCCGCCGCCGGGGAGCACCGTCGCCCGCGCTGCCGGGCGACGCCTCCGCTGACGACGGTGACGACGGTGAAGCGGCGGCTGTGGTATGGCCATCAAGGCCATCGCCGTCGCCGGCGCCACTGCACCCGTCGCCGCCGTCCAGCGCCAGGAGCGCCTGCAGGGTGCGACAGATCTCCACCACGGCGGTAGCGCGGGTTACGTCTTCCTCGCCCAGCGCAGTGACCATGGCTGCAATATCGTCCAAGTCCGGGGTGTGTGGGCGTGGCTGGTTGCATTTCTTGCACACCGCCCCACCTAGGAGGGCCCATACCTCCTTCTCATCCAAGGTGGCAATCTCCGGATGGCGGCCCACGCCCCGCACCACCACCTCCGCCCACGCTGCGCGTGCGCGCTGCTGCAGGTTCTTCCCGGGCCAGCGCGCAGGCGGGAGGCAGTACCGCACTGCATTGCACAGCATGGGCGGCACCTCGTACTCCGCCATGAGCCGAACAAACTGGGAACGGCGGCGGTCCTCCTCCGCGTACTTTGCCTTCCATGACCGCAGCTTCGCTGCGTACTCCTCCTCCCAGGAGAATGCTGGGGCGCCCGTCTCAGGCGGCGACACCGGCGGCGGCGCTGCAGCTGTTGCTGCCGCCGCTGCCGCCATGGCGCATCGGTGCGCTGCTGTCAGGTGTGCCTCAGATTCTAGCACGCATGAAATTTCCATGAATACAGTTGTGCAAACGCGTGGTTTTCATTGGTACATCAATAGATAGGCACCATTAAACGTGGGTGCATGGTAATTGTGGTGCATAAGGCGTGGAATGTATATTTTCGTGTTTGATCATCAACTTTGGTCAAAGCGGGCCTGGCTGCCCGCGTGTGCATCCGAGTCGAACGCGTCCAACGGTGCCGGCGGCCGGCGGCCACGTAACTGAGCTGCCCTGCTACCCGGTACCTCGATTGCGGCAGAAATGATACCATATGAATCTGTATTCAACAACGGTTCACTTGCCGACTTTCGCGCCAGCCTGACACGTACCCAATTGGGTGGTGTCGGCCCACCAGCTGGCGGCTACGTTGCGGGACGGCGACGGTGGCGCCGGTTGCGCCGCCGCCGGGGAGCACCGCCGCCCGCGCCGCCGGGCGCCGCCTCCGCTGACGACGGTGACGCGGCGGCAGCGGTGACAGCGACGGTGGCATGTCCACCACCACCACCAATGACGCGGCCGCGCCCGTCGCCGCCGTCCAGTGCCAGGAGCGCCTGCAGGGTGCGGCAGATCTCCACCACGGCGGCAGCACGGGTTGCGTCCTCCTCGCCCAGGGCACGGGACCTGACTACAATTCCGTCCCAGTACGGGGCGAAAGGGCGTGGCCGGCGGCAGTCTTCGCACAGCGCACCACCCAGCAGGGCCCACACCTCATGCTCATCCAGGGTGGCAATCTTTGGGTGGCGGCCCACGCCCCGCGCCAGCACTTCTGCCCACGCTGCGCGCGCGCGCTGCTGCAGGTTCTTTCCGGGCCAGCGCGCAGGCGGGAGGCAGAACCGGACTGCATTGCACAGTTTCGGCGGCACCTCCAACTCCGCCAAGGCCCGAGCTAACTCAGCATAGCGGCGGTACTCCTCTTCGTGCTGCGTCCCCCATGACCGCTCCATCGCTGCGGCCTGCTCCTCCCATGACCAGACCGGGGCTTCCGTCTCAGGCGGCGGCAGGGGCGGCGAGCGCGGCGCCGCTGCAGCTACTGCTGCCGCCGCTGGCGCAAAGGCGGTGCGCCGCGCCTGCAACACACTTTCATATGCCATGGCCATGCGAGACGTGCGTGTAACATAAAGATACCTATCAACACCACACACGCAAGTAATTGTGACGCTTGACGTGTGGAATGTATATTTTGCGATACCACCACCGGGCCCCGGCAGCCGGCTGCCCGCGTGCCGTGGCTCCGAGTCAAGGTCATCAGCAGGTACTGCAGCGGCAGCTGCGGCACTGCAGCCGTACTGCTGCTTTGGTGGCGGGCTTTGGGGCGGAGGCAGTATCATGACTACCAGTTCAACAACAGCCAAACCACTTGCCGCATATGTACCGATATGCCGCGCCAGGCAGCACCCACCGGCAAGGCGCCACGCATGGCAGCGAGCTGCATCCCGGCTCCAGCCCGTGCGTCCCTACGCTGCGGGACGGCGGCGATGGCGCCGGTTGCGCCGCCGCCGGGTAGCACCGGCGCCTGCTCCGCCAGGCACCGCCGCTACTGACGACAGTGACGCAGCGAGTGCGGCGACAGCGCCGGTCCCCATGCCACCATTGCCGCCGCCACCGCCGCCGCCGCCACTGCCGCGCCCGTCGCCGTCCAGTGCCAGGAGCGCCTGCAGGGTGCGGCAGATCTCCACCACGGCGGTAGCGCGGGTTGCGCTCTTCTCGCCCAGGTCGGTGACCCTGTATGCAATTCTGTCCCAGTCCGGGGCGAAAGGGTATGGCCGGCGGCATTTCTTGCACACCGCCCAATCTAGCAAGGCCCACACCTCATGCTCATTCAGGGTGGCAATCGTCGGGTGTCGGCCCACGTCCCGCGCCACCACCTCCTCCCACGCGGCGCGTGCGCGCTGCTGCAAGTTCTTTCCGGGCCAGCGCGCAGGTGGGAGGCAGTACCGGACCGCGCTACACAGTTTGCCTGGCACCTCCCGCTCCGCTAGGTACCGATAAAACGGGTTCTCAGCACGGCGGCGGCGGTCCTCCTCTGCGTACTGCGCCTTCCATGACCGCTGCATCGCTGCGTACCACTCCTCCCATGACCAGTCCGGGGCTTCCGTCTCAGGCGGCGCCGTCTCAGGCGGCGGCACCGGCGGCGAGCGCGGCGCCGCTGCAGCTACTGCTGCGGCCGCTGCCGCAAAGGCGGCACGCCGCAAAGGCGGCACGCCGCATCTCGATCACACGTTCATCTGCCATGGGAGCGCCTACCAGAGAAGTGCGAGTAACACAAAGCCACCTTTCGACACCACACGCGCAAGTTAAATGTGGTGCTCGACGCGCGGGGTGTATTTTTTATGTGCGTAATAATCCAAAGTCCCGCCGACGCCCGGACTCGGAGGCCGTGCCGCCGTGCGCCGTGCGCGCGTTGATGTTGACAGCCTGTTGAGTGCTGTGGACGTGCCACCGTCCCGGTACGATGACAGCTAGTTGGCCGCACTGCACGTTGAAGTTGCAATCCTGAGTCGGGCCAATTGGCACGCACGCATGCAAATACCACAATAGTACGGCGCCGAGCCGCAGCCACACGCTGGCGGACACGGGTCAACAATAACACGCAGGGGCAGGGGAGGGTGCGCGAGGGAGCGCGCTGCCGCGCACACACCACGCAGCAGCAGCGCCGTCAACGCGAGGGTCAGAACCACACTCATTAACAAGAACGACAACGTGGGACTATGATATAGGATTAGTACGCAACAACACGGTACGGGCAGGGAGGCAGGCAGGCAGGGGAAAGGTAAATAAGGTGGTAGCATAATAAATTAATGCTTACCAGCGGCTGGACGGCGCCCGCGCCGGGCCGCCGCCGCCGCCACTGCCGCCGCCGCCGAGGGCGCGGCTGGAGGCGACGCGGCCGCCGTGCGCGTACATGGAGTTGGCGTCGCTGAGGAAGGTGTCAGGTGTGGCGACAGTGGGCGGCGGGCCACGCGCGGAGGGCGAGCGCATTAGTGGCGCGCCGGCACGCGGGGATGCGGGCGGGTGTGGCGTCAACTCGGCGGCGCGCATCGCGGTGGCGCTGCTGGACACCACGCGCAGCTGCGGGCTGGCGCTGACAGCGCGGGTGCTCGGTGCTCGCGCCAGCGCACCGGGCGGCGGCGGGTTGGCGGCGAGCGCGGGCGGCGGCAGCGCGCGGGCGGAGGGGGAGCGGTCCAGCCGGCCGCCAGGGCTGGGTGGCGCCACACCGCGTGACGACGGTGAGCGCGTCAGTGGTGGCGGCGCAGGTGCACCGAAGCTCCCACGCATGGATGGCGACCGTGCCAGTGGGGCTGGTGCTGGCGCACCCAGGCTTCCGCGCATGGACGGTGAGTGCGACAGGGGCGCCGGCCCTGGTGTGCCAAAACTCCCACCCCGCGCTGACGGCGAGCGCGCCAGCGGCGGCGGCACCGGCGCAGCAAACGTCTCGGCACGCTTGGTGTGGGAGCGGATGGGGGGGCCAACGGAAGGAGGATGGCGCGGGCCCCCTGGCATGGTGTTGGTGCGTGAGCTGGGCGCAAAGCGCGACAGCTCCAAAGCGGAGGACGGCATCTTGCGGGTGCTGGACAGGCGCGCGTCCGTGGCGGCGCTGCCACCATTCAACGGCGACCGCCCCGTGTGCGTGCGCGTGACGGACCCTGGCGGCATGCCGCCGCTCACCAGCACGCCCCGCGTTGGCGTCCGCAAGCTGTCGCCGCCGCCCGACACCGACCGCCGAATGTCACCGCGGCCAAACGACTCCGACCGCTGCAGGCCAGCGTCCGCCGCGAGCTTGTGGCGCTGCGACAGCCGCCGCACCGTCGCGTCGTGGCGCCCAGCGGCGGCCAAGGCTGCAGCGACTGCCGCGGCCTCCGACTGCGCACCCTTCCGCCGGCACCACCACACGCCTGCCAGCGTGAGCAGCACGCCCACGACAGCAAAGCCAAAAGCGGCGCCAATAAGCGCGTTCCTGAACTCGTGCCCTGACACTGTGTCGCCACTGCCACCGCCGCCGCCGCCACTCCCGCCGCCGTCGCTGTCCACCACCGTGTACACTACCACCAGGCTGGCGGCCTGCGTGGACGGCTCGCCAAAGGAGGCAAGCGACACGTTGGTGGCGATCGCCACCATGGCCAGGATGCGGCCACTGCCCAGGCTGCTGCTGTTGGCGTTTACCACCAGCACGGCATCCGCCAGCGCCGCCAGTGCCGCGGCGGCCGCCGGCGTGTCGCAGCAAATGGCGGGCGGCGCGGACACCTGCACGTACACCACCAGGCGGCCTGCCACCACGCCCTGCGCCACGAGGGTGGCCACGTCGGGGAAGGAGGGCACGTCGCAGGTGGCGGTGCCGGAGTCCAGACGACGCACTGCCGCCGCCGGTGGCAGCGCACCCAACCGGCGGCTGCTCACGCGCGGCTGCACAGTCACGCCACCCGCCCCCACCACCGTGACGGTGGTGGATGAAACCACCACCACGCGCACGCCTGGTGCCGGCGAGGTTGCGTTGCCAGCACGCTGGTTGTTAACCGCCGCCACGTCCGCAGCCGTCGCCTCCCACATGCTGGTTGCCAGCGCCGTCTCATTATGCACGTTGGCCGCATCCACCGGCACGCGCATGGTCACCACATGCACGGCCGCCGACTTCACCACCAAGCCCGCGGGCGGCGTGGCGGTGGCAGACGGCGGCGGTGGCACGGTGGCCTCTGCCGTCAGCGAGGGTGAGGTGGTGGGGGTGGCACCCGGCGACAGGGTGGCGGTAGGCGTGTGGGGGCTGGACGGCGCAGCGCTTGTTGTCGGCGCCTCCGTGCCCGTCGGCGTGGCTGCGTCCGACGCGCTGGCGGAGGCAGATGCCGTGGTGCTTGGTGACTCCGTTGCGGAGGCAGTAGGCGCGGGCGTGTCGGACGCGCTGGCAGAGGCAGATGCCGTGGTGCTTGGTGACTCCGTTGCTGAGGCAGTGGGCGCGGGCGTATCGGACGCGCTGGGTGTGGCGGACGCGGACGCGGTTGACGCGGGCGTATCGGACGCGCTGGGCGTGGTGGAGTATGTGGCTGATTCCGACGACGACGACGTGCCCATCGCGGTCAGCGATGCCGACGGGCTGTTGGACGGCATCGCTGTTACCGACTCCGAGGTCGTCGGCGAGTAGGAGGGCGTGGGCAGGGAGGTGGGCAAGTCGCTTGGCGTCGCCGAGCCGGATGCCGATGGCGTTGCCGTGGCGGTGGACAAGTCGGTCGGCAAGCTGCTGGGTGCCGCCGACGTCGACGGCGAGTAGGAGGGTGTGGACAGCGCAGTAGGTGAGTCGCTGGGTGTCGCTGATGCCGAGTGCGAGGCGGAGGACGTGGACAGCGCCGTGACTGATTCGCTGGCAGTTGCCGACGTCGAGTGCGAGGCGGAAGGCGTGGGCATGGCCGTGACTGATTCGCTGGCAGTTGCCGACGTCGAGTGCGAGGCGGAAGGCGTGGGCATGGCCGTGACTGATTCGCTGGGAGTTTCCGACGTTGATGGCGAGGCGGAGGGTGTGGTCAACGCAGTGGGCGAGTAGCTGGGTGTCGCTGACGCAGTTGGCAGCGCGGAGTGGGAGTCACTGGCGGTTGCTGACCCCGTCTGCGTGGCGTCTGCAGTCCCAGACGCGGAGGGGGAGTACGACCCGGTTGCCGTGGCACTAGGTGTTTCCGTTTCAGTTGCCGTAGGTGTTTCGGACGCCTGCACCGCGCGTGGCGCCGCATACTGCGCCCGTGGCGCCGCACCCCACCGCCCTGCCGCCTCACCCGCCGCCGCCGCGCACACCAGCGCCAGCGCCAGCCGGCTGGCGGCGCGCCACACACCCCTGCCCCCCATCCTTACAACACCCCCACGTGCCCCTGCCGCCCGCTGTGGTGACTAGCGCGCAGTGGTGCTGGCGGCGCGCAAATGTGGGAAAGCTGCCGCCAGCGCTGGTACTTATTTGAGCAAGTCAAAACAGCTCAAAAAGTGTTGTGCCACGCGACACAAACCGGGCGACCCCGACGACTGGCCACCATCCCAATACAACAATAATACTGGCGCGTCGGCGCGTGTGCGTCGCCCGGCGCGCGCCACTATGCGTGCCGGGTGGGAGGTAGCACTAGCACTGGCGGGAGGTTTCTGGTTGAGTGGTGGTTGTAACGCGCTGCCCAACATTCCGACCACTAGGCTTGTACCGCTGCGGCGCTCGCTGCATACTTTACCAGCGGTCATAATTCCACTGCCAGCACGCCTCGGAAGCACGGCGGGGCACCATTATTTATGTGTCGTGTCGCCGCTGTATGCGAGTGTGGGGAAGCCGCTCATTTGTTACAAGGCGTTAATATCAGTCGCAGCCAGGCCAAATGCCGCAACGAGCGGCAGAGGTCACAAACTCAACAACACAATGCAGCAGCAAGCGTCAATCAACAAGGCAGCGTGGTAGCCAGGCACAGTGGAGGAAAACAACAACAGAAACAACAGGTGCCATCAACGCTACCGCGCGCCGCCGACACGGCCGCGTGCAACTGGGCGGCCGCCGGCGCCATGGCGCCCACGCGCACCCGTCGGCGCCACCGGCGCAACGGGCACATGAGCTGTGCGCGATGGGAAGACGGGGTGCGGCATGCCGTCTGTTTGTGACGCCGCGCTACCCAGCGACACAGAGGTGTCTGGGTGGGAGGGCGGCAGCCAATCGGGGGAGGTAGGTGGCCCCGCAGCTGCCGGCGGCGGCGGTGGCGGTACGGCACGTGCCGCCGGCGGCGCGGTTGCTGCAAGCGGGCGCACGCCAGCGGTCGGGCGCGGCATGCGGGACGATGATGGCACCGGTGGCGGCGATGCAGGGCCCAACGTGTCAATCGTCGACACTGAGAAATCGAGTGCGGTAGTGCCGCCTGCAGCCAGGCCACCACCACGCGCGGTGGCACCCAAACTACTGCCGCCCCGCCGCTTCCCGCCGCCACTGCCGCTATCGCTACCACCACCACCACCGCCTCCGCCGCCACTGCCACTGCCGCTGCTGCTGCTGCTGTACCGCGGCGCTGCGGCTGCCGCGGCAGCAATCGCATCCAGGGAGCGCGCACTTGCAGACGGCGGCGGTGGCGCGGCGGACGATGACGAGGTGGAGGGCCGGCCGGGGCGCTGCTGCCCGGCTGACCCGCGTGCAGACAGCACGGGCGGGGAAGCAGACCGCGGCACGGCAATCGCAGCATAGTCAGCAGGGTGTGGCGTGGGAGAGTGGCCGCGTGGCGGCGGCACTATGGGCCTGCCACCGCCACCTGATCCACCAGCCGCCCCGCCCGCACCGGCGCGCGCCAGCGCCAGTCGCAGGTCGGCAATGGTGGCGTCGCGCTCAGACAGCAGCGCCAGCGCCGTCTCATTCATGGCGGTGGCGTCACCGACAGCGCGCTCCAGGCGCACCACCGCTGCACGCGCCGCCGCTGCAGACGCTTGCGCAGCGGCAACCGCTTCCGCATCCGCTGCGCGTGCCTCGCCGGCGGCGGTGAGTAGCGCACGAGCACGCAGCACGCGGTCCTTGTACCGGTCCACACGCGCGGCGGCGGCGGCAGCGGTGGCGGCGGCTGCCGCGGCAGCAGCACGCGCATCTTGCTCGTTCACCACCGCGCTGTCGCGCGCCGCTGCTGCCGTGCGCGCCGCAGTGCGCAGCTCCTGCGCTGCCACGCTGCGTGCCACTGTGTCTGCGTCGCGCTCATCCCGCAACGTGCGCACCTCGTCGCGCAGGTCTGCCACCTCCCCCTCCACCATGCGCCGCCGCCGCGCCTCTGCCAGCGCCGCAGACCGCAGCGCCGCAGCGCCAGCGGCAACGGCAGGCAGCAGGGCGGTCAGCGCCGGGTGCAAATGCCACTCACCGCTAGTGCTGCTGCTGGTGCTGCTACTACTGGCACCGGAGGCGGCGCGCTCTGCTGCAGCTGCCGCTGCGCCAGCTGCTGCGTCAATCGCGGCCAGCTGGCCCCGCAGGGTTGTGAGCTGCTCAGCCGCCTCAGCGCCCGCCGCAGCACGATCTCGTAGCCGCCCTAGCTCTGCTTCTGCACCACGCAGCTTACCTGCCCACTCTGCAATCTCCGCGCCGTACCGCGCCGCATCTTCTGCCTCCACCTCCGCGCGGTGGCTCTCTTTGAATCGGGTCAGCATGGCGCCAAACGCATCTTCCGACGGCCCGGCCGGCGGCGCCGCTGCCGACGAGGCAGTACCGGTACTGCGGCGGGCGTCTCCTCCACCACTGGTGGCAGCAGACGGCAGGCCGGCTGCCACACCCGTCAGGCCCCAAAACCCTTGTCCAGTGCGTGCCACAAACTCGCGCTCCAGCGCCTGGTAGCTAGCCACCACGCGCGTTAACCGCTCCACGCCACGTGCCTCTGCTGCCACCTCACCGCGCGCCGCCTCCAGTGCGGCCGCATGCCCGCGAGCGGCATCGCGGGCGGTACGCAGCTCGGCCGCCTGTGTGCTAATGGTGCGCAGCAGCTCCGCTTGCACGCCCGCCAGCTCCTCCGCCGTCGCTGCTGCCACCGCATTCCTCTCGCTGTCGCGCCGTGCCGCCTCCGCGGCCGTGGTGGCCACCCGCGCCTCCTCCCGCGCTGCTGCCAGCGCGGCGCGCAGGCTCGCCTCTGTGGCTGCCGCGTCAATGCATGCTTGCCGTGTGGCGCCCGCGTCAATAGCGCTCGCTGCCGCTGCTGCCGCGGCCGCTGTTGCCTCCGTCAGCTCTCGCTGCAGGCCCGTCACGGCATCCAGCAGCGAGTCCTTCTCACGCGTCAGGCTGGCTACCTTTGCCTCCGCTGCCGCCGCCTGCAGCTGCGCGCGCTCCGCGGCCGCGCGCGCCGGCGCCGCCTCCGCCGCCGCGCCACGCAGCACGTCCACCTCCCGGCTCAGGCTGGACACGCGCGCCTGCAGCTCCGCCACCGTTCCCACCGCCGCATCGCGGGAG
>ERZ778022.3938-NODE-3938-length-13349-cov-3.984354_pt1 | contig 13349 bp, 10 predicted proteins | sample MGYA00375752_ERZ778022 | MGnify/ENA primary metagenome ERZ778022 (study PRJEB29350, sample SAMN05389826) | bioreactor metagenome | isolation source: Thiocyanate bioreactor | place: South Africa: University of Cape Town | collected 2014-04-04 ... | reverse complement strand
GCCGAGGAGGCCGGCCTCGGCCTCACGTGGCACAATGCTGCGCGCGCGCCCGTGCACGTCCGCGCCAACCGCCAGCTTCTCGGACAGGCGATCGCCAATCTCATCGAGAATGCGATCAAGTACGCGGCACCAACCAATGGAGTGCCGATGACGGACGCCCCATCCGCGGTCGCCGTCTCGCTCGCCCTCGCGAACGACCATGTCGAGATCACCGTTGCCGATCGCGGACCCGGCATTGCCGAGGAGGACCGCGAGCGCGCCATACGCCGCTTCGTGCGCCTCGAGGCAAGCCGGACAAAGCCCGGCACCGGGCTTGGCCTGAGCCTTGTCGCCGCGGTTGCGCGCCTCCATGACGGAATGCTCAGGCTCGAGGACAACAAGCCGGGCTTGCGCGCCGTGCTCTCGCTGCCGATGATGGCCACCGCCGCAGGGGGTGACGCTGCAGACAGCGAGCCGCAGCAGAAGAAGGACGAGCGTGCATGGCAGAAGGCGCGGGCAAACTGAAGCCACTCTGGCGGCGGATCGTCGAGACGCCGCTCGCCTTCGATGCGCGCCTTGCAGAGGACCGGCTCGCAGAGCTCGAAGCAGCGGCGCACGCGTCGCTCGCTCCGCTGCTCGCCGAACCTACCGTGCGCGATCTCCTCGCCGGCACCCTCGGCAGCTCGCCCTATCTCGCCGGCCTCATCCTGCGTGATCCCGCCCGCCTCGCGCGCATTCTCGATACGGCCCCTGAGTTGCACATGACAGACCTCGGCCATGCGCTCGAGGCCGATATGCTGGCGGCCGCGACGCCCGCCGACGCCATGCGCATCCTGCGCCAGTACAAGACCGAGGTTGCGCTCCTCGTCGCTCTGGCCGATCTCGGCGGCGTCTGGCCCGTGATGACCGTCACCGGCGCGCTCAGCGATGCCGCCGATGCGACCACCACCGCCGCCGTCCGTTTTCTCTTCAATGCCGCGATTGCCAAGGGCGACTGGCTTGGCACCGCCGGACCGCACGCGGAAGCCAATTCGGGCTACATCGTCCTCGGCATGGGCAAGCACGGCGCGCGCGCGCTCAACTACTCGAGCGACATCGATCTCATCGTCTTCTACGAGCCGGAGCTCGTGAAGCTGCGCGCCGGCCTCGAGCCGCTCGCGTTCTTCGTCCGCATGACACGCGACCTCGTCCGCTTCATGCAGGAGCGCACAGGCGACGGCTATGTTTTCCGGACGGACCTGCGCCTGCGCCCCGATCCCGGCGCCACGCAGGTCGCGATCTCGACCAATGCTGCGCTCAATTACTACGAGAGCTTCGGCCAGAACTGGGAGCGCGCCGCCATGATCAAGGCGCGCGCCGTCGCCGGCGACATTCCCGCCGGCGTGGCGTTCGTCAAGGAGCTCGCGCCGTTCGTCTGGCGCAAGCATCTCGACTTCGCCGCGATCGCCGACATCCACGCCATGAAGCGCCAGATCCACGCCTTCAAGGGCTTTGGCGAGATCGGCGTCGCCGGCCACAACATCAAGGTCGGCCGCGGCGGCATTCGCGAGATCGAGTTCTTCGCGCAGACCCAGCAGCTCATTGCCGGCGGCCGACAGCCGGATCTCCGCGAGCCGGATACGCTCGGCGCGCTCGCCCATCTCGTCGATCGCCGCTGGATCAAGCCCGAAGTGCGCGACGACCTCACCGACAGCTATCTCTTCCTGCGCCGCATCGAGCACAGGTTGCAGATGATCGCCGACGAGCAGACACAGACACTGCCCGCCGACGCCGAGGGCCTGCTGCGCCTCTCTCGCTTCTCGGGCTTCCCGGACACTGCCGCGTTCTCCGCCGCCCTCGTCGCGCATCTCGAGCGCGTGCAGCGCCACTACGGCGCCCTCTTCGAGGACGTGCCGGAGCTCACGCGCGGCAATGCCAACATGGTCTTCGCCGGCGAGCAGGATGATCCCGGCACCGTCGAGGCGCTCACCCGCATGGGCTACAAGCGGCCTTCCGATATCATCGGCGCCGTACGCGGCTGGCATCATGGCCGCTATCAGGCCGTGCGCACGCCACGCGCCCGCGAGTTACTCACCGAAGTGCAGCCGACCCTCATCGAGGCGCTTTCACGAACGAGCGATCCCGATCAGGCCTTTCTCGGCTTCGATCGCTTTCTCTCGCAGCTCCCTTCGGGCGTGCAGCTCTTCTCGCTCCTGCGCAACAACCCGCGCCTTCTCCGCCTCGTCGCCGACATCATGGGCTCGGCGCCGCGTCTCGCGCGCATCATGAGCCGGCGGCGCCGCGTGCTCGATGCCGTGCTCGATCCGGGCTTCTTCGGCAGTCTTCCCGATGCGGATGCCCTCGCCCGCATTGTCGATGCCGAGATCGACGCGACCGCCGACTATCAGGAAGCCCTCGACCGCGCGCGCATTGTCGGCAGCGAGCAGGCCTTCCTGATCGGCGTTCGTGTGCTCTCGGGGACGATTACGGCAGCACAAGCGGGCGGCGCTTATGCCGCGCTCGCCGAGCATCTGATCGCAGCCCTGCAGCGGCAGGTCGAGCGCGAGCTTGTCGCCCAGAGCGGCCATGTTGCCGGCGGCGCTGCCTCCGTGGTCGCCATGGGCAAGCTCGGCGGATGCGAGATGACGGCCGCCTCCGATCTCGACCTCATTCTCGTCTACGACTTCGATCCTGCCATCCAGCAGTCCGATGGCCCGCGGCCGCTCGCCCCGAGCCAGTACTTCACGCGCTTTACGCAGCGCCTGATCACCGCCCTCTCCTCGCCGACGGCCGAAGGTGCGCTCTACGAAGTGGACATGCGTCTGCGGCCCTCAGGCCAGAAGGGGCCCGTCGCAACGCAGCTCTCGAGCTTCGAGCACTATCAGGAGAACGAGGCCTGGACCTGGGAGCACATGGCGCTCACCCGCGCCCGCGTCATCTCGGGGCCACCCGAGCTTCGCGCCCGTGTCGAGGCTGCCATACGCCGCGCGCTCGTCAGGCCCCGCGATCGTGCAAAGCTCGTTGCCGACGTGCGCGACATGCGGGAGCGCATCGCCAAGGAAAAAGGCACGGAGGACATCTGGGAGCTGAAGCAGGTCCGTGGCGGCCTAGTCGACATCGAGTTCATCGCCCAGTTCCTGCAGCTCGCTCACGCCGATGCCCATCCCGAGGTGCTCGACCAGAACACGATCAATGCGCTCAAAAAGCTTGCCGGGGCAGAACTTTTGAGCACGCCCCACGCCGACATCCTGCTTCCTGCGGCGAGGCTGGTGCACAATCTGACCGAGGTGCTGCGGCTCTGCCTGGACGGCCCGTTCGACCCATCCAAGGCCCCGGACGGCCTTCGCGAGCTGTTGAGCCGGGCCGGCGACGCGCCCGATTTCGCGCGCCTCGAGGCGTCGCTCCGCACGACCCTCGCGGACGTCGCCGGGCTCTTTGACGAGATCGTTTCCTGAAAACTGGTCAATGGCTGACATGATACGGCGACGGATGTCCCCGCCGTGCCGCGTTCCATTCCTCGAAAGTACTTCGAACTCGAGGAGTTCCCTAAATGTCCAAGAAGAAGGTGCTCATCGTCGCGGCCGTGCTGGTCGCTGGCGGTGCGGCCATTGCGATCTCGGCCCCCGGCGACCGCGGGCACGGCCCAGGCGGCGGCCCAGGCGGCGGTATGGGCTGGTTCCAGGGCGAGGGTCGCCACGGCATGGGAGGCCCGTTCTCCGGCCGCTTCGGTCGTGAGCTGACGCGCGAGGCCTTCGACGAGAAGGTGCGCGAGCAGTTCGCCCGCTTCGACCTGAACAGCGATGGCGTCATCGACGTTTCCGAGATCGAGGCCGCGCTCGCCAAGGGCAAGCATCGTGGCTTCCGCGAGCGCCGCGCCGATCGTGATGGCGCCGCCAAGGGTGAAACCCGCGCCGACCGCTCCGTCACCAAGTCCGAGTACCTCGACGAGGTGCGCCGCCGCTTTGCCCAGCTCGACCTCGACAACGACGGTCGCATCACCGACGCCGACCTGCCCCCGCCGATGCGCGGCCGCGGCGTCCTCTCGCGCCTTGCGAGCGAGCAAGGGCCTGGCATGATGCGCGGCCAGCGTCAGGGGCCGCGTCTCGGCTTCCTGCGCGGCGCGCAGGTCGACAAGGACGGCGGCATCCCGCTCGACGAGGTGATCAAGGTCGCCGGCGAGCGCTTCGATCGCATGGACCGCAACAAGGACGGCAAGCTCGACCGCGCGGACCGTGACGCCGCCCGCAAGGAGATGACCGATTACCGCGTGAAGCGCGTTCTCCACCGCTTCGGCGCCACCGACGGCAAGATCACCCGCGAGCAGGCCTTCAAGGTGGCGGGCGACATGTTCGAGCGGCTCGACCGCAACAAGGACGGCGTCATCTCGCGTGACGAGCGCCCGCGGGGCTGGGGCCGCCATCACGGCCAGCACGGCGAGCGCTTCTGGCGCGGACGCGATCGCAACCGGGGCGATGAGCGCGCCCCGGACGGCGAAACGAAGAAGATATAGCAGTCGTCCCCCTATTCCCGATCCCGGTGTCGCAGTCCGGGATCGGGACACGAAAAGGCGAGGCACACATGCGCGCGCTGAGCTACACTCCGATGGTTGGGACGACCGCGGGGAGCCGTTGCGTGACGCGCGCGCACGATAGCGGTCCGGGACCGGGAGACCGGCATGGACCGGGGGCGGGGACGGCAGCCGAGGAGGCGGCCGTTCTCGCACGCATTCGCGATGGCGATGGCACCGCCTTCCGCGAGCTGATCGACCGCCACGTGGGCAGCCTGCTCGCGGTTGCGCGGCGCATGCTCAAGGTCGATGGCGATGCGGAGGACATCGTGCAGGAAGCGCTCGTGCGCGTCTGGCACAATGCCGGCACGCTCGAGCTGGGTCCCGGCGGCCTCAGGCCCTGGCTGCGGCGTGTGGTCACGAACCTCTGCCTCGACCACCTGCGCCGCCATCGACTGACCAGCGTCGTCGCGGACGTACCCGAGACGCCCGAGCCCCCCGAGCAGGGCCGGGGCCTCGAGGAGGCGGATCTTGCGAAGCGCGTCGAGGCGGCGCTCTCCGCGCTCCCCGAGCGCCAGCGTGTGGCGTTGACGCTTTTCCACTACGAGGGCTTGAGCCAGATCGAGGTGGGAGAGGCGCTCGGGATATCGGATGAAGCGGTCGAGTCGCTGCTGGCCCGTGCCCGGCGCTCGCTCAAGGCGGCATTGAAGGACGAGTGGCGGCAACTGCTGCCCGACGGCGAGTAAGAACTGACTGGAAGAGGCGGAGCGCGACATGTGCTTCGAAGGATGATGATGAGCGAGAAAAGGCTTGCCGAGCTTACGGCTTTCGAGAACGTGCTCGACACGTTCGGTGGAAACTCCGCGCGCTGGCCCGCTGAGAAGCGGGAGCGGCTGATGAGCCTTGCCGCCTCCGATGCCGAGGCCCGACGGCTGCTGCGCGAAGCCAAGGCGCTCGACACTGTCCTCGCCCATGCCGCCGGCCCCCCGGTCGGCGACACGAAAGCGCTCGCCGACCGCATTGCCGCGGCGGTCGCAAATACGGCTCCCGGTCAGTCGCCGGGCAAGGCCGCGCACACCGAGCGGCAGACGGGCGGCAGCACGCCCTCGTCGGAGAATACGTCGGGCGTCGTCATCGCCTGGCCGCGTGGCGGTGAGCATTCGCGCGCGGCGGCACAGGCTGGAGCACTTACGGGATCAGTGCCGCAGCGTGAGCGCTTTTCGAGCGGCTGGCGGACGGCGGCGTTGCTCGCGGCTTCGCTGGTGGCGGGCATCTTCGTCGGCGTCGCGGATCTCGTGCCGTCCGAGGTCACGCAGATCGTCGCCAGCGCCACGACGGGCACCGAAACACCTCAGGCGCTTGCCTTCCTCAGTGGTGAGGGTCTCCTCGAGATCATCGAGGAGGAGTTCCTATGATCCTGCGGCCGAGAGAGACGCGGGTCGTTCGGCGCATACCGAAGTGGCTGCTCGTCGTGCTCGTCGTCTCCCTGCTCCTCAATGGTCTTGTCGTCGGTGCCATCGCCTCGCGGTGGCACGCGATGCATGCCATGCCGCCGGCGCTCGGCTCCTCGTCCAATGCCCACCTCTTCGGCTTTGCCGTCACGTTGCCGGCCGAGCGGCGCCTCGAGGTCTGGAGCTCCGTCGAGAAGGATCGCGCCGCCATCCGGCCGCTGCGCCAGGCCGTGCATGACGCACGCGATGCGACCCGCAAGGCCCTGCTTGCCGAACCCTTTGACCCCGCGCAGTATGCAGCAGCGCAGAAGCGCCTGTTCGACGCCGAGCAGGAAATGCGCCTGCGTGGCCTCGATGTCGTCCAGGCCATTGCCCAGCGCCTGACACCGGCCGAGCGGGCCGCATTCGCCCGCTGGGAGGACGAGGATCGCTCCCGGCGCCGGGCTTTCTGGCGTCGGATGCGGGGCGGAGACGAAGAGCGGCCCAACCGGCCCAGTGAGCGTGGCGCTCGCACCGAGCAGATCAAGAACTGAAGAGGTTCCCCTCAGGCGATTTCTTAAGCGTTCGTAAAGACCACCTCGCGCTCCATTCAGCGAAACTAAAGCAATAGTCGCCATAGTTCCCCACACCTGCGTCCAGGGGAGTGAGTGGCGTCATGGAATACGTTGCCGGTCAAATCGCGCGGCTGCGCCAGTCATGGACCGCCGGCGATACGCGCCTCGTTCTTTGGACATTCACGGCGACGCTCTTTCTCTCCGCCGTCCTCCTCTTTTCCGTCCAGCCGATGTTCGCGAAGATGGTGCTGCCCAAGCTCGGCGGCTCGCCATCGGTCTGGGCAGTCTCGATGTGCTTCTTCCAGGCCGTGCTGCTGGCCGGCTACTGCTACGCGCATCTGCTGAACCGCTATCTGCCGCAGCGCCTCATTCCGATTGCCCATATGGCGGTGCTCGCACTCGCCATGTTCGCGCTCCCGATCGGCCTCTCGGAGAGCCGTGCCGAGCCACCGGCCGGAGATGCCTACGGCTGGCTGATCATCACCCTCGCACTGGGCGTCGGCCTGCCGTTCTTCGCCGTCTCTGCCAATGCGCCGCTTCTTCAGTCCTGGTTCGCGCGGACGGGACACCCCCACGCCGGCGATCCCTATTTCCTGTATGGCGCATCCAATCTCGGCAGCCTTGCCGCGCTTCTCGCCTACCCGATCCTCATCGAGCCCTTCAGCGGACTGGCGCATCAGGCCGCGCTCTGGGCCGTGGGCTTCCTGGCTCTGGCGATGATGATCGCACTCTGCGGGATGATGATGGTCACTGCGGCAAGCGCCAATGGAGCACACGGCAGCTCCCTTGCGGCAGAAGCCCCCTCGCACCTCGATGCCCGCCAGCCGACCGTGGCACAGCGCGCAGGCTGGGTCGCGCTCGCATTCGTCCCCTCGGGCCTGCTCGTCGCCTTCACGAGCTACGTCACGACCGACATCGCGTCTGCGCCCTTCCTGTGGGTGCTCCCGCTCGCGATGTTTCTCGCGACCTTCATCCTCGTGTTCCGCGACAAGCCCTATATTCCGCATCCCTGGATGCTCCTACTCCAGCCGATCGCGACGATCGTGGTGCTGCTTGGCATATCGCTCGTCGGAAATCGCGGATGGCAGGTCGCCTCGATGGGCGGCACCTTGGCCTTCTTCGTCGCCACCATGGTATGCCACCGCGAGCTTTTCGATCGCTCGGCGGCGTGCTCGGCGGCATGTTCGCCGCTCTCATCGCACCCCAAATCTTCAGTACCATCTGGGAGTATCCGCTGCTGCTCGTGCTCGCCATGGCGTGCCGGCCCGGCATGAGCGCCCGCATTTCCGGCAGCGAAGCGCGCGAGCTTGCGGTGGTTTGCGCGGCAGGCGTCGCGACCATGACGTTGCTGGCGTTTCTGCAAGGGCGTGGCCTTCTGCTCGTGCCGAACGCCGTGCTGAGCCTCCTCGTTCTGCTCGGTTTCGGCTCGCTCTGCGTCCTGCAGCGCGACAAGGCACTGCGCCAGTTCGCCTATGCGGTCATGGCCGCGCTCACGCTCGTCATTCTGCCATCGCAGATCAGCCGTGGTGAGGCAGAGCGCAGCTTCTTCGGCACGCATCGCGTCACGACGACGGGCGACGGCAAGGTGCGTATGCTCCTTCATGGCACGACGCTGCACGGTGCCGATCGCCTCATTGCTGAGGACGGCTCTCCCGTACAGCAGCCCGTGCCGATGACCTACTACCACCCCGAGAGCCCGATGGCGCTCGGCGCTGAAGTCATGCGCAGTGGCAAGAGCTCGGCAGGCCCTGTCCGCGTCGGCATCGTCGGCTTGGGCTCAGGCGCGATGGCGTGCAATGCGCGCGCTGGCGAACAATGGCGCTTCTACGAGATCGACCCCGTCGTCGTGCGCATTGCGAGAGATGCGACGCGCTTTCGCTATTTGTCGTCCTGCCAGCCGGACGCCGACGTGGTTCTCGGCGATGCACGGCTCACCCTCGCGAAGGAGCCGTCAGCGCGGTTCGACTATCTGGTCATCGACGCATTCTCGTCGGACGCCGTTCCGGTCCATCTGCTGACGGTCGAAGCGCTCAATCTCTATCTCGACAAGCTCACGCCTGACGGCCTGCTCGCGCTGCACGTATCCAATCGCCACCTCGATCTCGTCTCGGTCGCGACTGCCGTTGCGGGCGCCGTGCCCGGCCTGCACACCGCTGTTGCTATCGACAAGCAAACAGGTCAGGGGTTCGACCGCACGAGCTCGCAAGTCGTCCTGGTCAGCAGATCACCGGCCACGATCGAGCGCGTTCTTGCCTTGCCGTTCGCCAAGCCCACGAAGCCGTCAGCCTTGCGCCCCTGGACGGACGACTACTCGGACATCCTGGGTGCGATCTGGCAGAGGTACGGGCGATAGGTGTGCTACGGGCGCCAGGCACTGGCGCTCATGAGCCTGCAGCACGCGCGGTGCCTCGCGAGAGCGTTGCTTGACAAGTCCTCTCCTGCGGCCCACCGAGGGGGCAACGCCCGGATTTCTCCGGCGATCGCTTGGGAGAGCAACGTGAAACTCTCTGACTTCAAGGTCCTGACGTTCGACTGCTACGGCACGCTCATCGACTGGGAGAGCGGCATGATCGCCGCGCTCACGCCGCTGACCGAGCGCCTGCAGCCCGCCCCCACGCGCAATGAAATTCTCGAGGCCCATAGCCGCATCGAGGCCATGCAGCAGCTTGCCACGCCGACCATGCCTTATGCCGAGCTTCTCGCCGTCGTCTACAAGCGGCTTGCCGAGCACTGGCGTCTTTCGGTGAGCTGGCAGGAGTGCCTCACCTACGGACGATCGATTGCCAACTGGCCGGCGTTCCCTGACTCAGGCGAAGCCCTGCGCTACCTGAAGCAGCACTTTGCGCTAGTGATCCTGTCCAACGTCGACAACGAAAGCTTCGCGCATTCCAATGCCCGTCTCGGCGTGGCCTTCGACGCGGTCTACACGGCTGCGGACATCGGATCGTACAAGCCGGCGATCCGTAATTTCGAGTACATGCTCGCCGACCTTGCTCAGCAGGGCGTCGCGCGCGGCGACATTCTCCACGTCGCCGAAAGTCTGTTCCACGACCATGTGCCGGCGAACAGCCTCGGCCTTGCCTCGTGCTGGATCCATCGCCGCCACGGCGACGAGGGTTTCGGCGCCACCCGCCCCCCAGGGACCATGCCCAAGCTCGATTTCCGTTTCGAGAGCATGGCGGCACTGGCTGCGGCACATGCCGCGGAGGTCGGGGCAGACTAAAGAGCCTTCCCAGCACAGGGGGCCGGAAAGGCTGCGTCACCGCAAAGTCTGGGAGGCATTCCGACGCAACTACCCCCTCGCCCGGTCTGCGAGCCACATCGGCCCGACGACCGGCAAGGGAGATGTATGGGTCACATGGCGCAGGCGGCGGTATCCGCTACCAGCGCCACCGGCAGGGATCTGCCTAGTGACTCCTCTTGGTGCTCAGTCTGCTTATTTCGTCCTTGAGTTTTAGTTTTTCGAGCTTCAGCCGGGTGATCTCCACGTCATTGGAGCCCGGTCGGCTCATCTCTTCCTCGATCCGGCGGTCGAGAAGCTTGTGCTTCTCAGAAAGCTCTGCGAGATGTGCGTGTAGCGACATCAGGCCCTCCGTGTACGAGTTGACAGTTGAAAGTCTGCCACGGAACGGCTGCGCTGTCCAACCGGCTCGGCATCAACTGGTGTAAAACAAGCCGACGTCCACGCATTAACGCTGACTGATCACGCCTCAATCGGTTAGATACTTTCTACAAACTATACAAAATCTTGCGTCAGCGAACTCACGGAACCGATCGGTCATGACGGCACACCAGATCTTCCTTCACCGCGGCGACCTCCCCGACGGCCTCGCCTTTACCGGCGCCGTGGCCGTCGACACCGAGACGCTGGGGCTGAAACCACATCGCGACCGCCTCTGTCTCGTGCAGCTCTCGGCCGGCGATGGCGCCGCCCACCTCGTCCAGCTCGACGGCACCGACTGGTCCGCCCCGCGGCTCAAGGCGTTGCTCACCGATCCGGGGATCACCAAGATCTTTCATTTCGCCCGCTTCGACGTAGCGGTGCTGGAGCAGTATCTCGGGGTCGTCACCGCGCCGATCTACTGCACGAAGATCGCCTCCAAGCTCGTACGGACGTACACCGACCGGCACGGCCTCAAGGACCTCTGCCACGAGCTGCTGGGCGTCGAGCTCTCGAAGCAGCAGCAGAGCTCCGACTGGGCTGCCACCACACTGTCCCAGCAGCAGCTCGCCTATGCCGCCTCGGACGTCCTGCACCTGCACGCACTGAAAACCACCCTCGACGCCATGCTCGCCCGCCAGGACCGCACGGCGCTCGCCGAGGCCTGCTTCCGATTCGTTTCCCAGCGGGCCAAGCTGGACCTCGCCGGCTTCGAGGACATGGATATCTTCAGCCACTGAAAGAGGCTGTGGGTTATTCCGTTTTCGCCGTAACAGCTTGCAGGGTGTCCCAATATCTCCCAAATTCGCCTTCAGTGAATGGGGAGGAGCCCGGCTCCGACAGGCCCGAAAGGGCGCATCAGCGGGCAAGCATGGCGACAGCGATCGATTCACGCCGGCTGCGGGACCGGCCGGGTGGCTTTGTTCCGAGCGGAACGGGCCATGCGGCGGGCGATGATCGCGTGCGCGCTTTCGCAGCCGCCCGCCGCCATAGCTGGATGGTCCGCACACTGCGGCTTGCCCTTCCGCTCCTTGCCATCGGGATGCTTGGGATTTACGGGGCAACGACCTGGCGCATTGCTACGCTGAGAGCCAGCGGGGTGACGCTCGAGGAGGTCCGCCTCTCCAACGACCTCCTCGTGATGGCCAATCCGAAGTACGCCGGCAGCGGCAAGGACGGCTCGCGCCACGCCGTCCGCGCCCGCTCGGCCGAAACCGATCTGCTGACCCAGAAGCTGGTCAAGCTCACCGCCATCGAGGGCGATATCACGCAGCTCACCGGCAACAAGATCGATCTCACCGCGACGCGCGGCACCTACGATCAGGAAACGGGTGTGCTCGAACTTCACGAGCAGATCGACGTGCGCTCGACCGACGGCATGACCGCCAAGCTGACGGCCGCGACGGTGATGACCAAGGAGAACCGGATCATCTCCAACGAGCCGATCACCGCGGCGACGGCAACGAGTCGCATTCGTGCCCTCAGAATGGAAATGGCCACGCAGAGCAGGCTCGCGACCTTTACGGGCGACGTCGCCGTGCGCATGACGCCACCTCCCACGGATGGCACCGCGCCGAAGAAAGAAAAGCCAGCGGCCAGTGCGCTCGGGCCGAGCTTCTCCTCCGGTGAGCCCGTCGATGTGACATCCGACCGCCTCGTCGTCGATGATGGCAAGCACACGGCCATGTTCCGCGCCAATGTCATCGCCCGTCAGGGGACGTCGACGCTCGCGGCCCCCGAGCTCGATGTATTCTACGCAGGCCGCTCCGCGTTGCCCGGCGCTGCCGCGAGCGAGTCGGCAGCCGATCCGGCGGCCTCGCGCCTGACGAAGCTCGAAGCGCGCGGCGGCGTGCTCATGACACGCGATACGGATCGTGCGACGGCAACGACGCTGCACCACGATGCGGAAGCGCAGCGCACGACACTTTCGGGCCCCGTGGATATGACCTCCGGTATCGACCGCCGTGCGACCAGCGCGATGGCCGAGATCGACCACAAGGCAGACCGCATCATGCTCGATGGTGCTGTCGTGCTCTACCAAGGCCGCAACATCCTGCGGGGCGAGCGCCTCGCGATCGATCGCGCGAATGGCCGTGCACGCCTCGATAGCCCCCCGGATGCAGCGCGCGGCCCCGGCCGCATCAGCGTGCTCCTGTACCGCACCGAGCAGCCCGCCCGCTCGCGGCCCTCGGCGCCGGCAGCGGATACGAGCGAGAATGGGGTTATCGGCGCCTTCCGTACCGATCCGAACCAGCCGATCGATATCGACGCGGCGGTGCTGGATTTCGATGAGGCGCGCCGCAATGCGCACTTCACCGGCAATGTCGTCGCCAAACAGGGTGAGTTCGTGATGCGCACACCCAGCCTCACCGCGTATTTCCAGGGACAGACCTCGCTTCTGGCGGCGGCGCCGAAGGGCGGCGATGCCGCATCGGCCTCGAGCCTCAAGAAGATCGAGGCGAGAAACGGTGTGGTGATTACGGGCAAGGACGGGCAGAAGGTGACGGGCGACTCGGCCGATTTCGATCCGGTCGCCAACTTCGCGACCGTCACCGGCCGGGTGATCGTCCATCAGGGCAAGAATGTGGTCGAAGGCTCGAAGCTCATCATGGACCTGACCTCGGGGCGCACCCGCTTTGAGACCGATGGCGCCCAGACCGCGACGGCGAGGCCCGCGCCGGAGAGCTCGCTTCCGTGTGTCGCCGGCCAGACGTGCACCTCCAAGCCGCGCGTCCGCGCCGTTTTCTATCCCAAGGATGCCAAGCGGCCGCCTGCCACTCGCAATGCGCCCGGCTCGGCCGCACGCCAGGGATCCGATCAGGCCCCGACGCCGCGCGGCACGGGCCAGTCCTCCTGGCAGTCTTCGACCACGCCATCGACCACGCCGGCACCCGACGCGGGGGCTTTCCGATGACCTGCCGCCCGGGGATGCCTTCATGAGCCAGAACGGCTGGATGCAGCGGTTCGGCTTCGGCCGCCGCCAAACGCACAATGGTGCGCACCATGAGGAGGAGGCGGAGCCCTACGACTATGCCGATCATGGTCACGGCAGCCACGAGGGCTGGCTGACGGCGGTCGGCGTGCGCAAGTCGTACAAGCGCCGCCTCGTCGTGCGCGGGGTGGATCTCGCCGTCCGCCGCGGCGAGGCCGTGGGCCTCCTCGGCCCCAATGGCGCCGGCCAGACGACCGTCTTCTACATGATCACCGGCCTCGTTCCC
>ERZ778022.3934-NODE-3934-length-13359-cov-5.383268_pt1 | contig 13359 bp, 3 predicted proteins | sample MGYA00375752_ERZ778022 | MGnify/ENA primary metagenome ERZ778022 (study PRJEB29350, sample SAMN05389826) | bioreactor metagenome | isolation source: Thiocyanate bioreactor | place: South Africa: University of Cape Town | collected 2014-04-04 ... | reverse complement strand
TGGAGGACGCGCTGGCACTGGTGTGGCCGCAGCGGCTGCAACAGAACGACGCCTCCACCCTGCCGCTGACGGCAGCGGGGTCGGCGCGGTTGACCTGGGTAGCGTCGCTGTGGCGACCCACCACCACCTCCACCACCGCCGCCACGTCGGCGACGACGACGCAGTGGGTGCCGGCAAGCGGTGTGGGGGAGGCGCCGCTGCGGGAGGAGGTGCCGACGACATGTGGCCGCGTGGCGGTGCTGGCGGCGACGCGTGTGCCGTCAAGCAGCCATAATAATACGGTGCTGGCGCTGCGCGTGTCGCTGGTGGCGGACGGCGTGGCGGCGGCGAGTGGCAGCGTGGTGTTTGATGTTGCAGCAGAGGCGTGCCCGCGGGCGAGACCCGTGGGGGGGAGCGGGGCTACGACGACCCTGGTGGCGGGCGTCACTAGCCGCGTGCCGCTGGTGCTGTACCGCGCTGCAGATGGCCGGCCGGAGGTGGTGACGGTGGTGGCGGTGACGTGGCTGCCGGCCTGCAGCCCGTTTGCCACGCCGCCCGCCGCGTGGCTGCCACGTGGCGGCAGTCACACCGTCGTGCCACCCGCCACTCTGGGCGCCGCGCTGACCGACATTGCATTCCTGGACGCCGTGGCAGCAGCGGCAGGCGGTGAGGGCGCGAGTCTGGCAGCTGTGTCCGTGCTGGCAGCGCTGTCCAGCGGTAATGGTGAGCTGCTGGCGGGTCCCTGCCTGCTGGGTGGCGCGGCGCGCGGCGCGGGCGGCGAGTGGCAACGGGATGTGGGTGCCGCTGCCGCTGTCACACCGGCGTTTGCACTGCCTCCCGGACTGGCGGGTGGCAGCGGCGAGTCTGCTGACGATGACGTCCACCTGCTGTTGTACGTTGTGGCGCCGCCCGGCTGCCTGACACTGGGTGACGCGCCGACGGGTGGCAACCCTGCGCCGCTGGTTGTGGCATACGCCTTCCTCCTTCTGCGCCGCGCCCTGCGTGGCGCCGCCGCCACCCATTTTGTGGCGTCGCACCACGTCCGTGCTGCCCTTGCTGCTGGCGCGAACACAAGCAGTGGTGAGGCGGAGGAGGCGCTGGTGGTGGAGGCGTCACCCGTGCCGGGCACAACCGCTGTTACTGCCACGCTGCGGTGCCACCCTGGCGCCCCGCCCTTCCTACCGGTGGACTCCGACACTGGTGCACCGCTATTTGCTGCCCTCCCGCGCCTTGCCGTGCCAGATGACGATCTTCTTGTTGCACCGACATCTGCCGCCGCCTCCTGCCCACCTGCTGCCATCCCTGCACACCTGCGACTGCTGGCGCCGCCACCGCCCGCCGCCGCTGCCGCAACACGTGCCATCGACGCCGCCCAGCGGTGCTGCGGCGCGCCGGTTGCTCTTACGCTGGCGCTTGCCATCACGACGCCGTCACCCGAGTGCGCTGCGTCGCCAGCGTCTGGCGCGCTGGCGGCGCTGGCTGCCAGCCTGCGCGACGGCGGCCTGCCATCTACCTCCATTGACACGGTGGCGCGCCTGGCAGCGGGCTGGGCAGCCGCCCCGCTGCCAGACATTCTGCGCTACTACCGCACCCACCTGCCGCTCTGCCTGCGCGCATACCTGGGCGTTGCTGCGCGCGCCGGGTTTGCAGATGCCACCGTGGCACCGCTGCCGCCCGCCGACCTTGCCGCCGCCGCCGCCTCGTTGCCCAGTAGCAGTAGTGCCGTTAGTGCGCGGTCGGCAGCACCGCCGTCACCCGCCACCAGCGGTGCCACGCTGGCGTCCCTCACTGCCACCATCGGCGCCGTTGTACGCGCTGCGGCGTCAGTGCGGCCATCCGGCTTGCTGGCGCTGGCACCTGCCGCGCCGGCGTGCGACGGCTTTGAGGCGGCGCTGCTGGGTGCCGTGGCGCCACCCGCTGGCTACGCTCCTGGTATGCTGCCGCCTGGCGTGGTTGGCACGCTGCTGGGCCTTGCCGATTACACGCTGGCGCGCGGCGGCGGCGCCTCGACGGAGGACGCCGTTGCTGCGGTGCACACAGCTGGCGCCGTGTTGTGGCTCACCGCGCGCCATGCATGGCGCACCAGCCAGCTGTTCGGCGTCGTGCGCCGTGCCACGCCGCCGCCGCCACCACTGCCGCCTGCTGATGGCTCGCCGCCACCGCTACCTACAGCGCCGCTCCTGAGCGACCCGCACACCGTGTTGGCGGCGTACGCTGCCCGCTTTGCGGTGCTGGCACCGCGCGCCCTGGCTGCCGCGCCAACGCCGTCACCCGATGCCGTGTCCGTGTTTGTTGATGCCATCACGTTGTGGCTGGCGCTGGGCGGCCTTGCTCCCGCCGCCGCCGCCGCCGCCCTGAGCACCCAGCTGCCGGCGACGATAGCATCAACAACAGCACCGGTTGTGGCAATGGTGCCGGCGGCGGCAACGCTGGCGGTAGCTGCCCGTGCCGCGCCGCCCGTGCCGTCATCCACCGGCCTGGATGACGTCATCCGCAAGTACCGCTCGGGTGCCACGCCTCGTCGGGAGCCTGCCCCGCTGCTGTCATCAACCACGTCCCGCTTGCCTGCACCACACATGCTAGCACTACCCGCGCCAGTACCGTCCGCGCCGCCAGCGCCGCCGGCGTCCGCTATTGTCTTATCATCCGCCGCCAAGCAAGGTGGCCTACCGCCAGCGTGGCGGCTGCATGCAGGGTTCTGTTGGGCGGTAGCGTGCGACGCGCCGCCGCTGGCAGCAGCGTTTGGTGCTGCGCTGGTGGCAGCCACCACTGCCGCGGTTGGCACCCCGGCGCGCCCCAGCGACGCCTTCCTGGTGGCGCGTGCGCTGGTGCATGTGGCAGACTTGACGGCCGCTGGCGCCGTGTCACATGCCCTCCTTCTGCCCGCGCTGCGCGCCGCCCTCATGTGCCTGCGCGCACCAGCAGCTGCTGCCGCGGCATCATTGCCCGACGCCGCCGCCGCCGCCTCCGCCATTGCACCGCCGTTGCACCTGGCCGCCACCCGCATGCTGAATTCCGCGTGCGATGCCGCCACCGGCACCGCACGGTCGCAGGTGCCGCTGGATGTGGTGCTGGACGCCGCCGACGCACTGCTGGCACTGCAGGCGATGCACGCCGCCGCACACAACAATGGTTTGCTTCCGGCGCCGTCGACGCCGCCGCCGGCAGCCGAGGTAGACGTGCTGACGGTGCCGCACCTGCTGGCGGGCGGCAGCGACGTGGATGCGGCGCCGTCGACGGACCGCGCGGTGGCTGACATCCACATCCCGCTGGTGGCGCTGCTGCAGCGCGCGGTGGAGAGCATGAACGCGGCGCCAGGCGGCGAGGCGGGCGGGGCGCCGGGCGGCCCCGGCAGCTCGGTGCGACTGGTGCAGGCATGCAAGGGCGACATTGCGGCGCTGCGTGCCTGGCTGGCGCATCGGCCGGCACCAAGCGAAGCTGCGGCGCTGGCCACTACCGCGTCCGCGCCCGCTGCGCTGCTGCTGGCGGTGGCGACCGCGGTGCGTGGCGTGGGTGGGTCAGCGGCGTCGGTAGCGGCTGGGCGGCGCGGGCGGCGCGCCAACTCTGTCACCAGCATGCACACGGCGCCGGAGTGGGAGGGCATCCGCAGCGGCGGCACATCGGTGACGGAGGTGTCCACCATGCGCGCCGCCGCTGACGACAACGAGCTGGCACGCGGCCTGTGGGCCACGCTTACTGCTGCCGCGCGCATTCTGCTGGCGCGGTATGGCGCCGCGCTGCAGCGCAGTGCCGCTGACGCGCTAGCGGGCGCGACGGAGGCGGTACGCGCTAGTGCCGCCACCGCCACCGCCGCACTCATGCTGGAGCTGTGCGTGCTGGTGTTGCGCGTGGCAGCGGGCGCATGCGAGGTGGCACTGCCGCCTGGCGGCGACGCCACGCCGCGCGTCCACCTGCGCAGCGTGGCGGTGGAGTCGCTGGCGGCGCTGGTGGGCGCGCTGCTGCGTGCGGAGGCTGACGCACGCGGCGTGGTAGACGATGTCACCTGGCTGCGCCTTGCTGCCGCCACCTCCCTGCCCACCGGCGCCACCGCAGCGCTCCTGCCGCTGGTGTCCAAGGCCACGCGCGGCAGCGTGCCGGCGCTGCTGACGGCACCCCTGGAGGGCGCGCTGGCGGCGTCACCCATCCTGCGTGCCTGGGCCTCCTTCACGCTGCGCCTGCATGGCACGCCTACCACTGCCGCTGCTCTACGCCACGCGGCACACGCAGCATACCGCGCCGCCACCGTCGCCCTCCCTGCTGCGCTGCCGCCCGCCATCGTTGCGGCTGCCACGCTGCCGCCCGCCGCCGCCGCCGCGCTGCACGCACTGTCATCGCTCACGTATACCACTGCGCGCGTGGCGGCGCTGCGCCGGCGCGGCGGGGACTACCTGCTTACGCTGCCGCGCGTGCCCGGCGCCACATCAGGCACCGCCATTGTGCCCGACGCACTGCTGGTGGCGGGCGCGCAGGCGCTGGCACTGTGTGGCGTGGCTGGAGAAGGTGCCGCAGCGCTGCCGCTGTGTGATGCGCTGGCAGCGCTGCACGGGTACGACGCCAGCGCGGCAGCGGCAGCGGGTGCACCCGGCGCCGTTCCCACCGCGGCGCAGCTGGCAGGCGTAGATGTGGTGCCGCTGGCTGGCGTGGCGGCGCTGAAGGCGTCGCTGGCGGTGGCAGCCTGGAAGGCAGCTTGCACGCGCGGCCGCTTGGCGCCGCCTGTGCCGCTGTCTGCCGCGGTGGCGGGCGCCGCGGACGCGGAGGCGGCAGTAGCGTTGGCGCTCATGGCAGGCGGGTACGCCGGTCAGTGGGCAGCCGCTGCCCGCGTGTGCGCCGAGCTGGCTGCCGCGTATGCGTGGCTGGCGTCGTCGCGTGGCTCACCGGACGGCAGTGACACGCTGCGCCTGCCGCCGCTGACCACGCCACCGCAGGCGGTGCTGGCAGCGCTGTCATCCGCGCCGTCTGCCGCCGCATCAACTCGCCGGGGCGGTGGTGGCGGCGGCGGGAGTGCCGGCGGCGGCGTAGCAGCGGATGCGGTGCGGCGCGGCACCGTCATTGTTAGCGTGTCTGGCAGCTTTGCAGGCACCGTGACGGCGGGTAGCGGCGGCGAAGTGGAGTCCAAGAGCAGTGCAGAGGATGCGGCGACGTCGGCTGCCTTGCCGCCTGCGGCGCCTGCCATGGATGCGGCCGGCGTGCGCACGCTGCGCCACCGTGCCGCGGTGGTGCACTGCGCCCACGCTGCCGCCGCCGCTGCCGCCGCGGGCACCGACCTGCCGCTGCACACGCTGACCGCCGTGGAGTGGGTGGCAGCGCGCGGCCCGGGCGGTGCCCGTGCGCGGGAGGATGGCGTGCTGGGGGTGGTAGCCACCGCCCTGCGTGAGCTGCTGCCCGCCCTCGCGCTGTGCGCCGGCGCGCCCACGCCGCCTGACACCTACTACGCGTTGGCAGCCACGGGGCCCACCTTCACCGCGCCGCCCGCCAGCCTGCATGCCGCCGCGCCCAACGTGCTGGCGCCGCGCTGGTTTGTGGTGCGCCTGCCGCACGGCATGGCGCCCGACCTGCTGCTGGAGGAGCTGCGCCGCCGCTTCCCGGACGCCGTGGTGCACGGCCCCGACTCGGCGGTGCTGCTGGCAACGGCGGATGACCGCGGCGGTGCTGCCGCCGCCGCCGGCGCAAGCGTGGATGTTAGCGCCACCACCGAGCTGGCAGGCACGTTTACGCAGCCGCTGGGTGACCTGGCGTGGGTGGGCGCTGGTAGCGCTGCCACTGGCGCGCCTGACATGGCGCTGCTGACGCTGCCGTCGGGCGGCCGGGTGGCGTCACTGCGGCGGCCGGTGTCCACCTTTGAGCACGACCACATTCACGTGTTCCCCGCGTTGGCGTCCTCCACGACGGAGGCAGGCGTGGTGGAGGTGCAGGGGTGGATGGTGCGGGAAGCAACTATCGCGCTGCCGCTGGCGCGCCCGGATGTGCCGCTGCCGTCGGCGCGCGCCTCGCCGCCCGCGGCGCGCGTGCCGCACGCGGTCACCATTGCGGGGCCGTCGGTGCTGACAGAGAAGTTTAACATTGGGCGGCACAACCCCGACGTGCTCATCTCGGACGAGTCGCGCGCCGCCACCGTGCGCTTTGTGCTGCAGCTGGCCACCGCGGCCGCCACGCCGCTGTGGTACGCGCGCGCACTGCCCGCCACCAGCGTGGAGTACGTGCCGCAGGGGTTGGTGGAGGCGTGCGCCACGTGGGCAGAGCACACGTCTGCCCGCCTTGCCGCCGTGCTGGCATGGGCGCACGCCGTCAACCTGGCGGGCAATGAGGTGGCGTACCCCGCCGCTATGGAGCCGCCGCCCGCCACTGCCACGCGCGCGCTGCTGTCACCCACCGTCACGTTCCATGACGGCGCTGCCATTGGCTCGGAGCGCGCCTCTGGCGCTGCCACCGCCACCGCCGCCGCCGCTGCAGTGCGCGCAGCGCTGGTGGCGTCGCCCAGCTTCCGGGTGGGTGCCGGTGGTGGCGGCGGCGGCGGCGGAGGCCGGGATAGCGCGCGGGACCGGCGCGGCGGGTGGCTAGATGGCGTGGCGGAGGATGATGGCGGTGGCGGTGGTGGTGGTGGCGGCGGCGATGACGACGACGATGATGACGGCGGGACGGAAGTGACGGCTGTGCAGTCTGGCGACGAGCCCATGTCCGCGCCGCGCGTGCGCCTGGAGTCAACCGGCACGGCGGGCAGCGGCGTGCGTGCCGCACCCAAGCTGCTGCGGCAGCCCACCATGAAGCTGCTGGCGGCCGGTGAGGTTTTTGCGCCGCCCACATCACACAGCTCCGAGGGTGGTGGCGGCCCAGCCAGCGGTGATGACCGCGGTGCCTTTGCGCTGTCGTCTGCGGGCACGGGCATCGCAGAGGCTACTGCGGGTACCAGCGGTGGCAGCAGCAGCGGCGGCGGCGGTGGTGGCAATCCGCTGCCGATGCCAGCATTTGCGCCGCCAGGTGCCCCCGTTGCACCCGCAATGGCGGCAACCGGCGGTAGGAATGCCAGCAACGGCAGCGGGGACGGGCACGCGGCGCCAGTGGCAGTGGAGGCAACGTCGGCGGTGGCGTCCATGCTGCGGCCACGTGGTGCCACGCTGGAGGCGGCAGGACTTCTGTCGCCGCATCTGGCGAGGGCGCTGGGCGGCGGTGGCGCGGCGGCCGGTGGCAGCGGTGGGCGGCAGCGCGAGGTGGCAGACCCCTTCCGCTCCAGCCGGCGCAGCTTGGTGCATGCCAAGATGAAGGACTACAAGCCGAAGCTGGACTTTACGGCGCTGGCGTCGCGGCGCGACGTGGTGCTGCCGTTTGACCCCGCCTCCGTGACGCGGTGGCCGGAGGTGGGCGACACGCCGTCGCGTGACTACCTGCTGCACCTGCCGCTCACGGCGGGCCCCACCCTGGTGTCGCGCACCCTGGCGGCGCAGGTGCTGTACGCCGCCGCCACGGAGGCCGCCAGCCCCATGTTCACGTTCCCGTGCGGCCTGCACACCGCGCGCCAGCTGCTGCACGACTACGCGGAGCTGAAGGTGACGTGGTGCGAGAAGGTGGTGACGGAGAAGCGGCGCGAGTGGCTGCGCGAGGAGGCGGCGCTGGAGGCTGCGGGCGAGGACACGAGCGAGCGCGAGATGCCCGACTTTGCTGGCATGGCCAGCCGTCAGCCCGCCTCCCCCATCCTGCGCCTAGAGTCCGCCACCGCCACCGTCATCGACCTCGCCACCGCGGTGCAAGCGGCGCACGAGGCGCTGGAGGCCAACTACATGGGCACGTACGTGCTGGAGGACGCCTCCAACTCCATCTTCCTGTCCTTCGAGTCCCTCGCGCACCTGTAGGGGCCGCGGGGGGTGCAAATACCCATACTTGGAAGTATTTAATGGCACAAGCAAACAGCCACCAATTTTTGGCAGATGCGTCGTTAGGTAGGTAGGGGCTAATTTCCACGCTCAGTTGGTGCCGAGACGCCCGCGTGTATTTTTGCATTGCGCTCAAAGTTGGGAACCACAACTCTGCAGGTACCTCCTCCAACGCACCCTGTCCTACCCCCACACAGTCGGCAGTGAAGATGGCAGCGGCAGCAGCGGCGGCGGCGGCAGCAAGGGCGGCGGCGGCAGCCATGTCGGCGGCCACATGGCGCACGGCGCCGCGTGCAGCTGTGATAGCAGCGGCGGCGGCGGCGGCGCTGTACACTGCAGCGACTGGCGGCGGCGGCGCAGCTGCAGACCACCACAACAACGCACCCAGCGGCAGCAACAATAGTGAGCGGGCGGCGGCGGCGGTGCAGAGGGATGCGAGTGGGGCGGTAGTGGAGGCGATCACGGGAGGCGTGCCGGCGATGCCGCTGTTCCGGCGCGTGTCGGACCACTTTGTGAGCGAGTACGACCCCGCCACGCGCAACCCGCGGTGGGTGGTGGAGTTCCTGACGTCCGCCAACACGCACGGCGACGCGGAGCGCACCAACCTGGCGTTTAAGGAGGAGCCTGGCTTGCCGCCCGGCATGCGCGCCGGGTTGGCAGAGTATGAGGGGTCGGGGTACGACCGTGGGCACATGGCGCCGGCGGCAGACCACCGCAACAACGCGACCGCAATGGCGGACACGTTCTACCTGACCAACATCAGCCCGCAGGTGGGCGTGGGGTTCAACCGTGACTACTGGGCACGGCTGGAGAAGCTGGTGCGCGATCTCACCAAGAGCTTTGCGGGCGTGCATGTGGCCACGGGGCCTGTGTGGCTGCCCACCTGGCGGGCGGGGGCCGGCAACGGCCCCGACAGCCTGCAGTACACCTTCCCGGCCATTGGCACGCCACGCCGCTGGATCCCCGTGCCCACCCACTTTTACAAGGTGGTGGTGGCCGTGGATGGCGCCGGCCGCCCCCTGGCTGCCGCCGCCTTCCTGCTGCCTAACGACGCCATCCCTGAGGCGACGCCGGTGACGTCGTACCTGGTGCCCATCGCTGCCGTGGAGTACGCCGCCGGCCTCTCCTTCTTCCCCGCCCTGCTGGACGCTGACACCAAGGGCGCGCTGGATTGGGAGGCGGCGGAGGGCGGCGGCAATGTTGGCCCGCCATTCGCGCTGCGTGCCAACTACGCGCGCCTGCTGGGCGCGCCGCCCATAGTCGCCGCCGGCCTGGCGCCGCTGCCCACCAAAGCCGCCATGAAGGCAACCAAGGCGCGCCGCCTGCGCCACGTCTGCCACGCCACGCCATGTGGCATGCCGGGCGCCGCCTGGTTTGACCATGACGGCACCGGCGCTGCCAACGGTAGTGGCGGCGCTGGCGGTGGGAACGGTGGCAATGCGCAACGCGGACAAGCGCAGGTGCCACGTGCGCCGCAGCCGCCCAGCATCAACACCGCCGTTGCTGACCTGGCACGTGCGATGGGAACACCGCAGCCGGCGCCGCCGGCGCCGCGCAGGTAGTAATAGTTGTGTGCCCACCTGGCCCCACTGGCAGGGCGCCCACCACCGATTGCATGTTGCTGTTGTTGAACCGTTGAAGTGGCATGCGCACAGGCAAGGTAACCGTCGTACCACCACGTCGACGCTCGTTGCTTCTTGCTTCCCGCAACTTTATCAAAGGCGCAAGCGCTGGATACCGACCGCGTGGCACACAACCCGTAAAATTATGCGTGCACTGCAACTGCGCGCAGCTTTGGTGCGTGCCGCAAGGCGTTGTTTGCGGTGTTGCAGTGAGTGTGGTTTTGAATCCTTCCTGCGGTGCGCCGCCGCCGCCGTTGTGATGATCGCTGCTGCTGCTGGAGACCGTTGGCACGACTCTTGCTACCGCTCCTGCTGCTACCGCTGCTGCTGCCGCTGCCGCTGCTGCTGCGCCAGCTGGTGCAGCAAGTGGGGGCCCAGTGGCTGCACGCAGCAGGCGGGGTATGGTCTCAATGGCGCCGGGTGTGCACGCTGCAGGCTGATGCCACACTGCCGTTGCTGCTCAGCGTGGATACCCAATGGCAACGCCACAGTCACGTCGTCACACCGGCTTACACAACGCAAGATTGCCACTCTATCACTCCTACTACTTACGCTGCTGTGCAGGAGTTGCGCTGTGCTATCCAGCGGTCACAGCGGTGGCTGGGTGATCGCTCGGCTGGCCGCCAGGTGGTGTTGAACAGTTGAGTCGCCGGAGCTGGGTGCGCCGCCTTTCAACACGGCGGCGGCGGTGTCCGCGGCGGCAGCTGCGACGGCGGCGGGGCTCCAATACAGGGCGAGTGTCAGTCGTGGTGGTAATGGTGGCATCTGTGGCGGCAGCGGCGGCGTGGACAGCTGGGGCAGGCAGACCCGACTGCCGCTTCGACGCGTCGCTGAGTCGCTCACGATGGCGGCGGCTACGCGCTGCCGCAGCCGCCACCGCCACCAAGCGGCGGCACAAGTCGCAGCCGCAGTAGTGTGCCTCGTAGCTGGCACAACGGTGACGGCGGCGGCAGCGGCGCCGCTGACCAGCGCGGTACCGACCATGCCGTCGCACACACCGACGCCGTCGCCAACGTCATGGGCGGGCGCGTACATTGCACCGCAGGTGCGCTTGCCGGCACCGGTGGAGCCGGCGACAGCATGGGTGGGCTATGGCGCGTCGCTGGCTGCCAGTGGGGACGGCGCTGTGGCGGTGGTGGGCGCGCCAAATGCGTCGTACGGCGGCGTGGCGGACGGCGGCGTGGTGTTAGCGTATGTGGCGGGCGACAGCGTGTGGGTGGAGACGCAGCTGCTTGTGCCGCGCGATGGCGTGCCTGGCGACGCCTTTGGTGCGGCGGTGGCCGTGGCGTCCAATGGTGCCTACCTGGTGGTTGGCGCACCCGGCCGCACGGTGGGGACGCGGGCGGCGCATGGTGTTGCCATGCTGTGCGTGGCGACGGGCGGCGGCCGGTGGTCACACACCATCACGTTGGTATCCGCCCTGCAAGCCGGCGCCAGGCTGGGTGCCGCCGTGGCAGTGGACTCGACTGGCACCACAGTGGCACTGGGGGCACCTGGCGCGGCCTCCGGTGCCGGCGTGGTGGTGGTGTTCACCCGCATTGAGTCGTTGTGGTCTGAGAGCGCCATCTTGACACCCACGCTGGTTTCTCCCGCCGCGGCCGCGTTTGGCGCGCCAGGCAGCCTGGCGTTGGCGCCCGATGCCTCCTTGCTGGCGGTTGGGGCACCCGGCACGAGTATTAATGGCTCGGACGGCGTCGGTGCCGTGTATGTTTTTGGCAACGCGTCGCCGCCGCGCGGCAGCTGGGTGGTAGACGCCGTCCTGCAGCCGCCTGATGGTGGTGCCGCTGGGGACGGCTTTGGCACCGCCGTGGCGCTGGCTGGCACGCGCACAGCTGGTGGTGCCCTGGCCGTTGGCGCACCAGCAACGTCGCCGGACGCCGGCTTGCCACACGCTGGCGCTGTATATTATTATCAAGGCGCCTCCGCCGCCTCCACGTGGTCGACGCCGGAGGTGGTGGTCGGCCCGCATGGTGGCGCGCGGCTTGGCGTCGCGGTGGCGGTGGTGGTCGCGGCGGCCGCGGGCACTACGCTGTACGCAGGAGCACCCGGCGCAGATGTTGCGGGGCGGCCCGGGCAGGGTGCCATCCTGCGCTACTGGCGCGCTGCCGGCCCGGAGCGGCGGGCCCGCTGACCGCGTTGACGCCATTGACGGCACCCGATGCCACCGCCGGCACCGGCTACGGCGGCGCCATTGCGTTGGCACCTGCAGCGGCCGACGACGTTGGTGTGTTTGCAACCGCCACAGCGTCCTCGCCAGGCGCTGTCAGCGTTGTGTATGGCCCCGTCCCTCCCCCCGACGAGCCGTGGTCCCTACCCCTGTTCCTCCTCATCCCATGCTTGGTGGTGGCCGCGCTGGCCGCTACCGGCATCGTGGCATGCGCCGTCACCTGCTGCGGCAGCTACTGCATCATTGTGGCACGTCACCTGGCATGCTGCACCGTTAAGAAAGACACTGCGAGCCGACAACCCGCCACACAAGCGCGGCCCGCCGTCACCGTGCACACAAAGGGCGTGGAAATGGCGGCGGCCGCAGCTACTACTGCGGCTCGTGCTACAGCCGCTGCTATTGTTGTGTCGGGTCCGGCTGCGCACACTGAACATCCTAATGGCGCCGCGGTCAACGGCGGCGGCAGCGGGGCGCAGGCGGCGCTACCGGTATCCGCCGGTGACGCGCATGCCCCGCCCCACGCACCGGCAGACCTGCCGCCCATGCTGCTGGCGGTGGAGACAGGGTCGGCGACCAGCCGCGTTGACAACCCGCTGCCAACCGGCGGCAGCTCAAGTAGCGGGAGCGGTAACGTTGGCGAGTCCGTGCCCTAGGACCGCTGCTATTGCGGCTAGTGAGCCAGCTGGTAGGTTTACGGCAGTGTGCAATGTTGCAATGGCCGCGGCAGCGCGCAATGTTGCAACGTGGACACGGCCGCACATACAAGCCCCCAAGCGCCAAGACGGAGTGCGTCTAAGAATCTTCCCTCGCTGCGTCCAGCCGGCTGGGCAGGCGGCGTTCCACGCCGCCATCATCACCGCCTTGCCGCGGCCTTGCGTCGTCCACAGCGTGATAGCAAGTGGAAGAAGATAGGGCCGACAAGGATATGACACCCCGCTGGCAAATCGCACCGCATCCAACGCGCCGAAAATGCAGACGCCGCAGCAATCCAACGCGCTGACCCGCGTAATTACTCCCTTGCCACCCTATCAACCTATCTCGGCACCCACCCCGCCCGCAGCCATGGATCCCGGCGCGTCCACCACCAACATCTCTGTGGGGTATGCCCCCTCCGGCAGGCACGTTGTTGTGGTCACATGTTTTTGTCGATATTTATGTCCGCCGCGCGCACGTTTGAGCGAGCTGGGGTGCCTGGCGCGAGTGTCTTGTTGCGTTGATTTACCGCGGCATGTTAATTGAGACGGGTGTCGAGGTTGTTGTGCCTGCCGCACTGGCAATCCAGCAGTCGGTGGTGGGGTTACACCGCGCCAACGGTCAACGGTCGCCATCTGATAGTGACAGTCATGACGGCGCGCGTGCTTCCACTGGGTCTACCAGCGGCACGCTTAGGCGGGGGTGTTGATGCTGTTAGAAAGGGTGGTATGTGGCCGATGATGGGCGTTTAGAGTGGGTGAGGGGTGGCCGTAGCAGCCGCGGTGAAGGGAGGATCGATGGATGACAACGCCAACGCCCGATCACCAGGATATCAGCGTGTTTCCCGGTGTTGTGGCAGCAGCGCGTTGGCAGGGGACACGTGTGGGACTGCACCGATCTGATCTGGTGTGGCTGCGTGTGTGGATGCGTACTGCACCTGGGTGCATGATCCGTCAGCGACCCGCCCCGCCTTCCCTCCCACCCGCAACCTGCAGGGCGGCGTGCAAGGAGACGGTGCGCGATGCTGCTCGTG
>ERZ778022.3917-NODE-3917-length-13409-cov-4.028606_pt1 | contig 13409 bp, 8 predicted proteins | sample MGYA00375752_ERZ778022 | MGnify/ENA primary metagenome ERZ778022 (study PRJEB29350, sample SAMN05389826) | bioreactor metagenome | isolation source: Thiocyanate bioreactor | place: South Africa: University of Cape Town | collected 2014-04-04 ... | reverse complement strand
TGCGTAATCTTGGAGGGGCTATTGGACTTGCTCTTATCAATACCATTCTCATTAGACGTCTTGATCTACACAAAGCACGTATTTTAGACAATTTGAAAACCGGCAAGATCCAACTTGAAAATTTTTTATACGGTCTTGAAACCAAATTTGCGGATCTTAATATCCAAGACGGAAATCGCGCAGCTTTAAAAAATCTTTCTAATCTTGTAGAACGTGAAGCCGGCGTTCAAGCTTTTAATGATTGTTATATTATTATGGGATGGCTTTTTGGCGCCTCTTTTCTTCTCATATTTTTACTGCGTAAACCTGACCAAACTTTTCAAGATAAAGTGGGACATTAATTTGCACTAAACAATCCCTACTTATCATGAATAGAACGACGCCCAAGTAATCTTAATGTTAAATTTCGGCCGCATCGTAACACAGGATATAAGCATCGTGAGAGACAAGGAGAAGAAAAAATAAAACTCGTAATCTTGTTAAAAGCATCGCTTTGGGTACTTAGTAAAGCAAGACGATGAATGCAATCAGCCCCAAAATAAACTTCGCCTTCCAATTTCAAAATCATCCCTTTATCAAGATTGTAACCTTTTTGGGTATATTCAGCGACAAGCTCAGGATGCTCACGTGCATTTAGTAAATCAATCGGCCCTATAGCCTCACGCAGCTTTACTAAGGTTACATAATTGGTACAGAAGGGACAATCGCCATCATAAAGGATATAATTTTTACTCATTAACGGTATCCTTGGAAATTTTCAGGTCCTGCATAAATCTCTTTAACACCTAAAACAGGATCTGTTACTTCAATTAATGTATATAAATATGACGCATCAATATTCTTAGTTGACTTAATATAAAAGCGCTTTCCCTGCCATTGGCCTGCTAACTCTGTTGGTTCCACTTCTGCTGGTGTTTCGCGTACATTGCGATGTGTTAAGACACGAAAGCTTGGATTCTTGAATCCATAAGGATTTAGCTCAATGTAATATTCTTGGGCTTTCTCATCCCATTCTAGTCGTGGTGCAAGACCACGGAACCCTCTTTCATCCTCGACAGATAATAAGCCGGAATGGAGAGGAACCATTGGCAAAGGAGGCCTAGGATAAGGCGGAACTGCCATAATTTGGCGATAAGTCCGTATTTCAACAATCTCAGTTGTGCGAGGAGCATCCCATGGAAGGCTATCAACTCGACAAGCACGCAGCTTCATACGCATACGCGCGCTGGCATGAATATCGCGCATTTCCTGTTCTTGGCCAGAGGCACCCAAAATTGTATCAAGTACATCCGAAGGAAAATCAGTGAATTTTACATATTGCCCTGGTGCATCTTCCTTAGTACGTACCTCAACCCAACCGCGGTAAATGGGATAATAGGTATGCTTGTCAAAGGGCCTCATTGCTCGATTCTCAGAATAAAAGGCCATGGATGAAAAAGGGTAATTAAGATGTCTTTCTCCTAAAGAGAAAACAAAATTTGCGATGTAATATCCGAAAAAGACAGCCATAAAAGAATAAACTACACCTTTATAAGAACGTGATATTCCTTTTACTGGAACCCAACCTTTACTGAGATTTAATTGCTTTTCTAAACGCTGCAAAGCTGGAAACGCATGTTTTAATCGCGCTTGCGCTCCCAAGATTTTACGCCCAAACCACTCCCAGTCAATAGAAAGAAGGCATAAGGGTACCCATTGAGGGTGCCAAAATCGGAAAAGGTGCGTAAGTCCCATGATCTCTAAAAAGAAAAATAAACTTCCAACAATAGCGCGGATGACAGGATGGCGGATTAAAAAAATACAAAAAATTGTTGAAAATTGAGCACATAATTGAAAAACACCTGCCGTCTTGTAGACGAGTGGTTCCTGCATTAACCACTCCGCTATTGCTGGAGGATCAAAGCGTGTAAGCCCCCAAGCAACAGCAAGCGAGTTACGTAAATTATCTGATAAGGCCCACCAAAACCCATCGCCATTCTTCATCTTTTGGTAAAATGCAGCAAACATGAACATGTGGGTGGCAAGCTCAGCAGATAATACTGGCCACCAATAGCGCCCATCAAAGCGACCGGCTAATTCTTTTCGGCGCCAGATATACTTATTAATAAGCGCATCTACTGATAGCACATCTCCAGAACGACCAAACATGAAAGCAAGGACCGCTAACAACTCAACATTAAATCCATGAGACCAAAAAGGGCCAAATGAACACATAATTGAAACAAATAGAGTAGAAGAAAGGGCTGCGACAATCGTTGACACCCGCGAAAATACCCCTAAGAACATCATTATAATTGATATTTTAGAGAGCTGATATACGCCAACGACAAAATCTTGTGATGGAATTTCTCCCGTAAAATAATTGAAAATTTTTACAAGACCTTTTGGTGTCCATCCCCAGGCCTTTAATGATACACAATATAAATCCCATAAATTAGCTGTACCAACCAATTGTATTGTATACCACAATGCAACTGCAAGCACCATACGAGCGATTGCTGCGTTATAAGCCCCTCCTTTAATGAAGAGATATCTATTTATAATTTCAGCATTTTTTATTTTTTGGATTCCATTTATAAGCTTAAAAATACAATTATATGATTTTTGTTGAGCTAATTTGGACATCTGATTTCCCCTAAGCAGCAATATTATCAAAACTTTCCGCATGGGTTTTGATTGGGAAGGATTATTCTATAGTTTTAAAAACGTTGTAAAGTATAAAGTTATTAGGCGACTATTTTTGTAACACCTTACCCAATTTTTCGTCCTACTTATTGCTTATCTATCTGCTCTAATCAAAAAGAGCCCTCTGATGATCCAGAGGGCTTACACGGGGAAACTTGCTTATTACAAGCTACAATGTAGATATAGGAAGCCAAAAATAAGTTTCAAGGAGGGAAGTGTAAAATTTATTTTCTCGAACTCTGGCGTATAGCAGCTTCTACTGTATTTTCAAGAAGGGAAGCCACTGTCATGGGACCTATCCCTCCTGGCACGGGCGTAATTGCGCTCGCAACCTGAGAGACATTTTCAAAATCCACATCCCCAACGATGGTAACCTGCCCTTCCAGTCCCCGAATATGATTAATTCCAACATCTAAAACAATGGCCCCTGGCCTAACCCATTCTTTCTGCACAAGTTTAGGTTGACCGACAGCGGCTATAAGGATATCCGCAGTTTTTGTGATATCAGGAATATTCTGGCTCTTTGAGTGAAGGACCGTCACGCTACAGTCTTCTTTCAACAATAGCATTGCAAGAGGCCGTCCTACCAGACTAGAACGCCCGACAAAAACGGCATGTAAACCTTTACTATTTTCCTTGTGATTTTTAAGCAATGTTAAGCATCCTTTAGGGGTACAAGGAATCATCGTTGGTTGTCCAAGGCTTAAAGTGCCTAAATTTTGGGGATGAAGACCATCAACATCTTTAAGAGGATCAATGGCCTGGATAAGCGTTAAAGCATCCAAATGTTTGGGCAAAGGAAGTTGCAAGAGAATTCCATGGATAATATCGGTCGCGTTCAATTGATAAATGAGCTCAAGAATGGATTCCTTTGAGGCTATGGCAGGGAAATAATACTCTTTAGAATGAATCCCTATTTCTTGGCATTGCCGACATTTTGAGGCCACATAACTCTTACTTGCAAGATTATCCCCGACACGAATGACGGCCAATCCAGGCGTAATATTTTTTGTCTTTTGTAGTTCTATGATGCGCGTTTTAAGATCGTTCTTACGTTGCATCGCCAAAGAACGACTATCCAGTAAAACAGGTGACATGAGGGTATGAATATCTGCTTAAGCGACTCCAATAAATTTCAAAACAAGCCTTGAAACAACATTCTGTATAAAAACAAGAATTAAAATGGCGATCATGGGACTGAAATCAAAACCACCCACTCCAGGAACAATCCGTCGAATTGGCGCCAACATTGGCTCTGTAAGTCGATAGAGAGCCTCTCCTATAACGGCAACGAACCGATTATATGTATTGATAATTTGAAATGAAATAAGCCAACTTAAAACAACACTTGCGATAAATACCCAAATATAAAGTTGAATAATAGTCCGTAAAAGCTCAAGTAGTGGAATGATAAGAACATCCATGAAAAAACCCCTATTTATTTTTACTTAAAAGTAGCGTTGCTCTTCAATAATGACAAGAAGAATCTCACCTTTAAAATTCTTCCTCACTATTAGAATACTAACTTAGCATTTCCATCTCAGAATTAATAAAACTCCGAAGAATTTGTACTCGATGCGCCATTTCATGCTCTTTTTTCTGCTGCTCTTCTGTTTCTTTCTGTTTTCTATCTTTAAGCTCTTGTTTGCGCTTCCATAAGCCCGGTAAAGATAGAAAAATATCAAAATTGCTTATTGTTTCTTCCGTTTCGATTTTTTTCTTTTTATCATGGGGACTTGACATACTAATTTTATGTTTCTGAGGCGTATCTCCTTTTAAGCCTAACTGATTTTTATGAAGGTTAGAAAATAAACTTAAAGGATCTGTACTGCTTATTATGATACTTCGACAATTTCTATCTAAGGAAGTAGAAAATTCCGTATAGCGCTCTACTATCACTTCCTTAAATATTTTAAGCATATGTTCGGTAAAAACAATCGTCGTCTCTGTATTCGTTGCTGCTTTATAAGGATAGCTCGTCAAAAGTAATGGATTAAGGATATCATCTATTAAAGAGCTAAGTTTTTTTGAGTCAGCTCCAATTAAACTGCTTATTTTTACTGCTTGATTTTCTCCAGGTAAAACGTCGAACGCTTTTGTTAGGAAAAGATTTCCTAAATAAGGAAGGACTTTAGAAGGTTCAATTTTTATCTCTTCGTAATATTCTGGAATCTTAATAAGGGGACGCGTTCCCTTAAATTTTTCGGTGATAACTTCATTTAAAAATTCTATCCACTTTGGCTTAAATGCCTCAATATCCAAGGTAAATTGGTCATTATCTTTTTCAGATACTTTTTTGGTAAAATCAAATTCCGGATTTTGCTCAATTTCTGCCAGCAGACGAGCAAATGTCCCAAGCACAACTTCAAGTTTTTCTTCACTAGTATAGGAAAGCTGTGGTTCTGACAATTCTTCCTGCTGTTTTGCTAATTCTTCTTTGAGGAAAATCTCTAAAGCTTCAAAATTTTTTCCGGCAGATTCTGTTTCAATTTTAAATTGTTTTAATGCTGCTTGGAAATGAGCTTTCAAAAATGAAGTTATTATTTCAATAGATTTAGCGTTGAATTTTTTTAAGGAATCTGGGCTTTGAACGCCAGACGTTATGATTGAGTCTATGTTTTCTGCTCTTAAGGACTCTAAAAAATAGTTCCGAAGTTTTTCATTTAGATTTTGCGCTAATTTTTTAACGAGGTGCCCGGAATTTTTCATTCCTAATTGAGACGCAAACTTTTCCTGAGCTCCCGCTTCATCAGAAACACCTAATACACGATAAAAAAGCTCAATAAATTTTTTATAAAATTTATTCACAGTGTCAGAAGTCTGTGCGTATTTATTTTGTAGCTTGTAGCGAAGAAGGAGCTCCAAAATTAAGCTTGTTTCTTTAACGGTTAACCCAAAATTCTTTAAAGCGTTTTGGATATCTTTAACTGAATTGATAGATGTTGATTCTTGAGAAATAGGAGGTGGAGGAGGTGGAGGAGGTGGAGGAGGTGGTGGACTACCAACCATTGGGCTATGATCCACTAGCTTCAAGGGGCTAGAGACAGTACTTTGGTCTTGTTTTGTTGAAAAAGATTTTTCTTTCTTTTTTAATAACTCTTCTAGTGGCATCGTAGGGTCTTGGATTTTCCCTCCAAAAAATAAATCATTGAGCTTTTCTACAAGTGTTTTTCTCTTAAGTTGAGCTTTTTCTCGTTGTTCCCGGTCCAATTCTTTATTTTTAGCTAAACGTTCTTTAAACATTTGCCAGTAAGGAAGTGAGAATAAAAAAACAAATTCTGGAACTTCTAAGGGTGCAGTTTCGATATACCGTGTTCTATCAATACGCATTTGAATTTTATATCGATTCTTAAAAACAATTCCTTCCATAAGATGATATATTTCAGAAGATGTTTCTGCTTTTTGAAGAACCTCCTTTAAAGTTGGTTCGGTCCTCACAATTACTGAAACGAACCCAGAACTTGTACTTAAATAATCTTCGATAAGAAACTTAACATCTCTGTAAAAAGCTATAGCTGATTTCAGCGGAGAACCATTAAAATCTTGAGAACCAAGTTCCTCCATAATAGTTTCCATTATCCTACTATAAGTTCTCTTATCCTCCTCTGCTTCTTGTTTCTTCAGCTCTATAAGCTTGTCTTCTTCAGAGCAATTTTTTATTTCAGCTCTAATTCTTGCAAGAACCTCATCTTGAGAAGCTATATGAATAAAAAAATCAATTTTTTCTTCTTCGCTGTTTCCTGGCAATAACTCAAATAATCTAGAAATTAACCAAGGCTCGACTTTTTTGACTATTCCTTCAGTAGAAAGTATTTCTTCTGTAGATAGGATTGTTTTCAAAGGCACTGAATTATTTTCTGGCTCAGCCTCTAAGTTTAAATCCTTAGTACGCTCTGAACCATAAAGCTGCCCAATAGCAAGCACAATATATGGCTTGATTATTTCTTTTAATTTATCTGGATCAATATCTTGATTATTCCGCGCATTTATTAAAGTAGGAATTTTAAACGAAGGATCTAAAACAAGTAGTTTAAAAACCTGAGATAAGATTTCTTTCTTGTCTCCTGTCGAGAATTTGCCCTTAATGCTGAAAAGTGATCCGTTTTTAACACTAGAACTAATAGCGATGCTTGCATTTTGCTTTATTGACGAACTCAGTTCAGAATCAACTTCGTGAGTGAAACGATCTTCAATAATTTTATTTATAAAAGGACTAAGATCATTAGGCGTCGGAAGAGGTTTTTCCAAAACTACTTCACTTCCCTTTTCAATATAATCCGTTAAAAAATTTGCACGCCACAATTCATGAATAGCTTGTGCAAGCCTCTCAAAACCTTGATTAAAATCAACATCAGTCATGACAGGATGACGAGGTTGAATTAATTGCACTATATGTTTTTCAAACGCTTCAGGTGAGGTCTTATATGTTTTTATAATGAGATCATCAATGCGTTGAGACAACCTTTCAATTAATTCAGGAATCTCAGATATTCCTAATTGCGCCTCTTTAACAATTTTTTGAAGTGCTGCAAAAATTACTGATTTTCCAGATAATTTTATGCCGCTTGCTTGTAAGCTCTTTTCCAGCGCTTTTGCATGATTTTGTGGCAGCTTATCGCTTTTTGATTGTTGTGAAGGCATCTTAGGTAGCGGTGGAGGGCCTCCTGACCTCTCCTGATTCGGTAAAGGTAAAGCATCATTCTGATCAGTTAATGAATCAACTATCTCTTCCCAGACTAAGGGATTGGGCACAATAGATCTAGATCGAACATGCTTAGAGGCCGGCTTTTTAGGGGGATTTTTCTTAAGAGATGGGAGCTAATACGTCTTGCGGTCAAGACACTCACTCAAAGAATTTATCTCAAATAATATACTCTCTGCTTCCGATTGCTCTGATTCCACTTGCATTGGAGGCAAAAGTGGACTCCTCTCAGACTCAGGGCCATTCGATTCCAATAATAAACTCTTAAGCTCCTCACCGTCTTTTTCATCCTTTTCTTCTAAAAGAACTTCAGATACATCAACATCTAAATTTCCTGCTTCCTTAACTTCTTGATCTTCAAGAAATTTAACTATTTTTTGGCGTATTTCCTCTCTCTCTTTAACCATGTTGCTGGATGATACTTGCGGTTTTATGAAACCACTTATGTAAGAATGTAAGGGTGCTTGGCGCCCTCTTTCTCCTTTATTTTGCTCAACAGCGTCACTTTTCACTTCTTGCAAATTTTTAAGAATAAATTCTATATTTCGTCGTTCATATAAAAATGAAAAGATTTTTTTCCCTTCCGAAGAATAAAGAGGGCTTGGAACACTGACAGACTTTTTATCTGGCAACATACTTACACTTATTCTTTGATTACTCAATTCGACTGAAGGGAGCGTAACACTAAATTGCGTTAACATTGAAGAATTTTGGGTACTTAAAAGAGACTTTAAACTTTCCAATGATATTTGAAGATTCCTACATCCTCCTTTAAATGATGAAGACGCAAAAGATCCTGACGATTCTTTCCCTACGCCGATAAAATTTATAAGCTGTTGATTATCAGGATATTTAAAAAATATTTCTTCAAGTATACCATAAAATGAAGGGAAAAAATGTGACAACACTTTAATAAAAGAGGTAAAAACATTAGAAGTTAAAGTTTGTGTCAAAAAGGTATCATTAACAGCAAAAGATGGTTTAGAATAAAGCGCAGTCAACAAAAGCCCTGCAGTAAAAATTTTGCTCACTTTTCGAAAATTTATCTTTTTTCTTTTAGACATAAAATCTCGGACTTTAAACTCTTAAATTATTTAAAATTTACCATATATTTTTATGACTAATAAGAAAAGTATATTTTTCGATATTCGTTAAAAAAACCATTTATATTGCTCAATCTTTTCACCCATAACCTTAATTAATTGACAAAAAAACACTGTGGTGAAATTGAAAATTAAAAGGTTTAAACTTCTTGACTTTTAAGATCAGAACAAGCACTAATTTTTTTTAAATTAGTGCATTTCAATGATTACATTTCTTCTCTTTTTTACGTTTATTATCTCGTCTTTCCTATTTCTCATCTTATTTTCTTCTCCAGAGAACAAAAATGGACCCTTGATAAAGATATTTAGCTTTGGAATAGGACCTATCAGTATTTCTTGGCTTCTTAAAATTATTTTAACTTTTTTCCCTAGTAAAAATGATCTTTTTTATATTGGTATAATTTTGGCATGTTTTCTTCCTGCTCTCACATATTTAGCTTATAAAAAACAAGACTTACCTTTTAAATTCACATTTAATTATTTAGAAATAAAAGAAAAAATTAACTTTGAGCATGGGCTTGCTTTAATTTTTATGCTCATTATATGGGCCGCATGCTTTTTTCTTCCTGTGGAAGAAAATGATGCCCTCGAATACGCTCTGATGGCAAAAATAATTTATCGAGACAAAACATTAGCCTTATATCCTTTTTTGAACGCAGACTTTAAAACTGGATTTCAATCAAGTAGTTCACATCCTTTAGGCTATATAGGTCTTATTGTTTGGGATTATATAATTCAAGGAAATAGTAAAGGGGTTCTGTTAATGCGTTTTGTTAACCCTTATTATGCGACTCTTTTACTTTTTTTATTGAAGGAAATTTCTTTAAAAAAATCTTCGCATCTTTTTCTATTAACCATCCCTTTTTTATGGGTTATTTGCATACAATATCAAATTGATATTATGAGAATTTTCTTTTTTACACTTTCATTATTTATTTTACCAAAAGACATTAATAACATTAATTTTAAACAAACAATAATGATCATCCTTTCTGTGTGCGGAGCATTATTTTCTCATGCAATAGGGCTAATGATTATCTTCTTCTTACCTCTCGTAATTATTTTCAACCATCGTTTAAATTTTAAATTGTTATTTACAATTAGTAAAATCATCTTTCCTGCAATATTAATTGGTGGAGACAGGTACATATATAACTTTTTTAATTCAGGGTTACCCATCTCGGACAATAATGTTATCTGGAGCTTACCACAGATTAATGAAGCACTTGACCTAGTATACCGCAGAAATATTTATGATTTTCCCAGAAAATTATTTTTAGGCTTATTTCAAGGTTTTACAAAAATTCATTTATTTGGCCCAGTATTTATTCTTGCATTAATATCCTCATTCACGATGCTCCGAACTAAAATGGTTCCACAGAACTATAAAATTTCTGCTCTCGTTTTTTATACTTTTCACGGCATTGCCTTACTTTCTATGATATTCGGCAGCACTCTCATGATCAAAAATCCACGTTATTTTTTATCAATGACTCCTCTGGCTGCCTATATGAGTTCATATATCCAACTGCCTAAGTACAATTATTTATTTAAACATCTGCTCCGACTCAGTGTTATTCTTTTCTCTCTAGCTTCCATGCTGAGGCCGATTAATTCCTTAATGCGTGTAAAATTTCAGCCTCTTCCCACAAACGAATTTAATCGATTAACTCAATTAGACGCTCCAGAGATTCCAATATTGAAATTCATAAGAGCTCTTGAGACCTCAAAGAAATTCCTTGTCTTTGAACAAAATAAATTCGCTTACTATACTGATAAGAACTATGTTCGGGACCTTGATTCAAGCTTAATGGATTTTTATAAATTAACGAGTATTGATGATAGTTTCAATTTTCTCATCAATAGAAATATTCGCTATATTTACCTCACCCCTTACATACCCGCGACTTTTTATAATTCTATCGCTATGCAATTAGCTAGCGATCCAAGATATTTTAGGCTTCTAAGAGATCTAAATGGTTATCGTTTATTTAAATTAGAAAAAAGATTTTTCAAAAAAATAGAAGAATTTTTCCCCACTCATAGTTCATTAAAAAAGAATTTAAGCATTCCTTATTTTTTCTCTTCATCAGAGATAAAACCAGATTCTCAGTTTTCTCCACCTATCTCAATTGAAACTAATTATTTTGAAGAAAAAATTATTAATTTTAAATTCAATTTATTAAATAAAAGCAAGGAAGCGCAATTTGAAATTTTTGTAGTAGGAGAAGGAATGCTGAGTTTTTCAATTAAAAACTTAAATGGAAAGGCGTCCCAGAATGTGTTAAGAGCTGTCTTAGAGGGAAAACCGAAAATGCTAACCTTTCAAGTTGCCTCAGAAAATATTGTTGAAATTACCTGTACAGTTTCACCTCGAAGTAGAATTTTGATCAAAAAATGCGCGTTAATCACATTTTCTTAGCTCTGCAAAAATTTAAAAATGTTATTTTTATCATCCTTGGAAATGGTTGCGGGAAAGGAATCAGTGCACTTGGTTCTCTTCTTGTAGCAAGATTATATGCCCCCAAGGAATTTGGTACCCTTTCCATATACTTATCAATTTTTATGATTTGTTCATGCTTTGTCACCCTTCAATTAGAAAATGCCGTTGTTTTTGTTAAAAGAGAAAGTGAAGCTCAGAAAATTGCTCTCACCGCTTTGGTAATATGCAGTATGATGAGTATATTCACAGGAGTTTTCCTGCTTTTTGTTTCATACTGTTCGTCCAAATTTAATTTCCAAATACCGAACTATTTGTCTTTAATCTTAATATTTCATTTGATTGCTTATGGTTACCATGAAATTTTAATAAATTGGTCGCTCCGAAAAATGAAATTTAAGCTGATTGCTACTTCGCAAATAATTCTACATTTTTCTCTTATTAGCATACAAATTATTCTAGGCTATTTGAAATACAACACAGCCATCCATCTTATTATAGGATTTATGGGTGGTTATATGTTCTCTTTATTATACCTAGGTATAAAAAATAAGGCATTGTTAAAAACAAATTTTTACATCAATTTTTCATTAAAGATTTTGAAAAAACACATGCATTATATTATTTATTCCGTGTTTCCTGCTCTACTTGATCAAATTAGGTTAGCGACCCCCATCTTTTTGCTCAATAAGTATTTTAGTTCAGATGCTGGAGGATTATTTTTTCTTTCTTTGAAAATCTTAAATTTTCCACTTACACTTTTCGGTAATGCTTTTTCAAAAGTTATATTACAAAAATACTCGCATAATTTTAATAAACATCATTCAATCAATGAGATTACTAAAGAATTTTTTCCAATTGTACTTACATGTGGGTTTGTTTCGTATTTAAGTATTTTAATTTTGGGAAAAAATTTCTTCCTAATTATTTTAGGAGAAAATTGGGTTAACATTATCCCAATCATTTCCATTCTTTGTTTAGGGGTTTGCGCTGAATTTTTTGCACTACCCTTTTTAAATATTTTTAGTGTTGTTAAACAACAAAACATACTAGGTATCTGGAAAGCTTCATTTTTAATCGTAATGATATTAGGCTTGTACTTAAGTTTAAAAACTTCTATGTTAACTGTATTTTTATGGGTGTATAGCCTTATAAATACTGTCTTATATATTATTAGTTTCCTTTTAAATATTAAAACCGTAAAATTAGTTGATTTCAAAAATGACTGAAATATTCATATACTCTTCATTCAAAATATTTATTACTTATTTTATTTCTCCTATTCTAGTACATTTTTATGTTAGGAAACTACTAAATGTTAGAGAAGAAATTTTAACTCTTGTTATTTCCATTTGCATAGCTCCAATAATGATAAGTTGGCTTTTTTCTATCATGTTGAGGTTACTACCAGGCTATACCCTCACTTTTTATCTCATCATGGTTTATATTTTTGTTTTAGCTTGTACCCTTCCCATAAAAAATAGTTTGCGAGATTTATTTTTTGAATTCATTAGTCATTTTAAATTTCATCATTATAATTCAAAAAAAACAAATAATTATGACAGAAAATTATACTGGTTATTAGTTTTTTACATATTATTAATTGTTATTTATTTCTTGTATATACCTTTACTAGAGAATGACCCACAAGAATATTTCCACCTAGCCAAGTTAATACTTATGAGAAAATCACTCGATTTTTATCCAATTCTTAATGGCAGTGAAACAAGAGGGTTTATTGCTCCGTGGACACATCCCATCGGTTATCCGATATTTCTAGCCTGGAATATGCTTAGCCTCCCTTATGCTCTTGGATGCTTACTTGCTAAGCTTAGTTCACTGTATTTTAGCATTATCATGCTGGTTTCTCTTTACCTCATAAGCGTAAAAGAAAATCTTCAATTAAAACACTTGGCTGGGATTTTATTCTTGTCCACTCCTATATGTTTTTATGAAAGCTATATTTGCCATATAGATTCAATTCGCATGGTACTTTTTCTTGCCACTATTATCACTTTATACTTACATAGTTTAACTCTAAATTACCGATCAGCACTTCTCGTAGGTGTTACAACTGGACTTTCTTGGTTTGTACATAGCTCTGGTTTATTAACACTTATAATCGCACTTGGAATTAATCTACTTTCCACTCTCAGAAAACCCAAAAAAACCTTTATTTATTCAGGAATTATTATTGTAAGTTCAACCCTCTTAGTTACATTTGATTTAATTAATATATACGCAAAGTTAGGAAAATTTATTGGCGATTTTGATAACATTAAAATAATTCGCTTATTGAATGAAGATTTCAAAATATTTGTAGGATTAAATCGCGGCATTCACAATATGAAAGAAGCCTTTACATGGGGTTTGGGAAAAGTATTTTTCCAATACAACACATACGGAGCCTCTTATATCTTTTTTATCATAGGAGCTATTATACTTCTTTTAAAACATAAAAATGTTTTGAAATATGTAG
>ERZ778022.3914-NODE-3914-length-13413-cov-5.141413_pt1 | contig 13413 bp, 9 predicted proteins | sample MGYA00375752_ERZ778022 | MGnify/ENA primary metagenome ERZ778022 (study PRJEB29350, sample SAMN05389826) | bioreactor metagenome | isolation source: Thiocyanate bioreactor | place: South Africa: University of Cape Town | collected 2014-04-04 ... | reverse complement strand
GCGTGAGTTGCGGCCTGCCGCGCGGCGCGATCTTGCTGGCATCCACGTGGCCGCCTGGTGCCTTCGCTGCATGCTCGGCCACAGGCTGCTTCTGCTGCTGGTGTCAAACCCGCGCTCCGCAACGCAACCGCCCTCGCAGCTGCCAGCTGGCACGCACCCCTGTGTGCGTGTGTGGCGGCTGGGTTGAGTTTTCGCGGCGGCGGTGGCGTGTGTGCCGTCTGGTGAAGCCGGCCGGGGAAGGTGCTGCTGGCGGTTCTGTGCATCTTGGCGGGGCGGCGGCGGCGGTGCGACACACATCACACGCCGACGACCCGCACAACCAAAGTCGACCCGAGTTGACCGTCACCACGCCGGGCGGGCCACAACCTGGACTACATACCAGCTGGCGGCTGGGCATGTTGCGGCGGCGGTGCGGCGCGGCGCGTGCCCGCGGGCGGCAGCAGGCGTGATGCAGCACACAATGATGACGCAGCGGCGATGCGGCAGCGCATCCGCGCTGTTGGCTGTGGCGGCGGCTACGGTGGTGCTGGTATGCACTCGTAGCACAGTTGCAGCTGCTGGTGGCGGCGCCACTGCCATTGTGCTGTATGATGGTGGCCTGGTGGCGGACGGGTTTGCCGCCCCACTGCGTGGCAGCGCCGCCAACACCACGACGTCGTGGCTGGCCGTCCATCATACCGACAACGCTCTGGACATTATTACGACGGCGCTGGCGGCGGCCGCGCCGCGCAGTATCTCAATCATTGCGCTGGTGGGACATGGTGCGCCTGGGCTGCTGCAGCTGGGCGGCGCGGCCATTGACGCGACGGCTGTGACACAACACGCGGCCGCGCTGCGGACGTGGGCAGACACTGCTGCGCCCGACGCCGAGGTGCAGCTCCATGGTTGTGGGAGCGGTCGCGGTGGCCGCGGTGCTGGATTGAGGGCGGCGCGGGCCAGCGCTACCGGGCTGCGTGTTGTCGCGGCAACGGCGGTGCTGCGCGGCGGCTCGCCGGCATCATGGCGCCTGGATGCCGCCGCTGCGCCCAGCAGCGGCACACGGCTGCACCGCCGCCACAGCGACACCACGGTACACGCAGTTGCAGTGGCGGCGCGGCGCGTTGCGGCGCTGCAGGTTGTGATCGACGTGAACTACGCCGCCATCTCGTTTTCCACCTTCTCGCTGATCTCGGGCACGGATCTGGCGACGGGCGCGCTGTACCGGTACACCAATGTTGTGACGATTGACGGCGTGAAGGTGGACGCCAACGTCACCATCTCGGACCAGTCGGGCTTGAACAGCCTGATTGTGGACACCAACTCGAACCCGGCCTACTTTGAGCCGTCCTCCAAGTTCAACAACGGCGGCGGCTACGTTGACTTCACAATCGCGTTCCAAATTGCGGGCACCACGACGCCGGTGTACCTGCAGAACTTTGTCATGACGGGGTTTGACTTGGACGGCAGCAGCACGTCAGTGCGTGAGTACGTGGACGTGGGTGGCTTCTCGTCCGTCGTGCTGGACTCTGCCACACAGATGAGCCTTACCGCCGGCAGCAACGACCGTGTGCGCTTCCTGGGCCGCCCAGGCAACAACGCAAACAATGAATTTGAGGCCACGTCGTCGTTCCAGGCGCGCTTTGACCGCCCCGTCGCCGTCATGCCCATACGTGTCGGCTTCACAAGTTCCTCCTCCAATTCACGCATCTACGGCCTGTCGTTTGACACCTCCTGCTGTACCTTCGCCAACCCGGTGTACTCGTACGCGCCCACCGTCACGGCGGGGCGCGTGTTCTCTCGCACGCCCACCGTCACCGGCACGCTGGGCGGCTCCATATGGACTACCGGTGACGTGCTGTACGTTACGGTGAACGGCATCAAGTACAAGGCGGGCGACGGCAACCTGACCGTCAGCACCAGCACCGGCGCCTGGTCACTGGTCATCCCCGCCCGCTTCCAGCTCAACAACGGCACGTACTCCGTCACCGCCGTCTTTGTCCGTGGCGCACTGGAGCTGACGGACCAGACGTCGGAGGAGCTGATCGTGGAGCTGAACGTGGCGCCAGAGCTGACGCCGGTGGAGACGGTGGAGCTGAATGTCACCATGCTGGAGGACACGCCGCTGCCCGCGCCGCTGGGCAGCTGCGAATGCTACGTGTCCAACTTCACGCGCTACGTGACAGATGCTAACACAGACCCGACATACGGTATGGCGATCATCGATGCGACCACGACGGTGGGCGGCTGGTGGTACACGCTGGACAACGGTGCCAGCTGGACGGCTGTGACGGGCGTGTCACGCTCCTCTGCGCTACTGTTACCCGCGCTCCCCACCGCGGGGCTCCGCTTCCTGCCGCCAGACAACTGGAACGGCGACGTGCCCGACGCGATCACGTACCTGGCGTGGGACACCTCCAACGGCACGGCGGGTGGTCGGCTGGCGGTGCCTGGGCCTGTGACGGGTGGCGTAACCGCGTTCTCGAATGAATCGCAGACGCTGTCGGTGTTCGTGATGGCCGTGAACGACGCGCCGGTGGCAACGTCCAGTGCCGTTCGCGTGGGCACCATCGACCCCGGCGGCACGGCGCCCTCTGCCACCGTGTACGACTTGCTGGGGCCGCTGTTTGACGACAGCGCTGATAATGCGGGCGGCACCACGTCAAACTCATGGGAGGGCATTGTGGTCGTCGGTGCGGACGCTGATGCAGGCACGCAGGGCGTGTGGCAGTACTCCACCGATTTGGGGGCCACATGGGTGGATATCTCTACCACCGTGTCGCCGTCCGCTGCGTTGGTGCTGGAACCCAGCGTCACGATCCGCTTCCTGCAGGTAACGCCATTCACCGGCAGCTCGCCGCCGCTGCAGGTGCACCTGGTGGAGGACAGCGCTGGCGCACTGGGCTCCACGGGCAGCACGGTGGCAGTGGCCGCAGTGGGCGGTAGCAGCGCGTACAGCACGCTTGTGAACGTGACGCTGTACGTCACGCCGCCGACGCCGACATCCACTCGCACGCCCTCCATAACGCCCTCCGCATCGCTCACACGGTCGTGGTCATCGTCGCTCACGCGGACTGCCACGGTGACGGTGACGAACTCCTGGACTGCCACGGTGTCGCGTACGCGGTCCGCCACGCCGACGGGCAGCCGCACGCGCTCCGCGTCGCGCACCGGCACTTCCTCCATTACGCCCACGCGCACCCGTTCTCGTTCAGTCACCCCAAGCAGGACGCCCAGCGTCCCTACCCGTACGCGCACAGTGACGGTCACAAGGACGGCGTCAATCACAATGACGCCGAGTGTGACGCCAACACGGACCGGCTCCCCCTCGGCGTCAGAGTCCAAGGACCCCACCGCAACCGCTAGCACAACACACGGTGCCTCGCCGTCTTCAACAGCGGCGGTCACTCGCACTGCGACGGGGACGCGCACGTCGTCCGTCACTCGGACGGCGTCGGTAAGTGTGTCGTCAACCGGCTCTGCCAGCGGCACGGCGTCGGCAACGGAGTCTGCTAGCGGCACGGCATCGGCAACGGAGTCTGCCAGCGGCACGGCGACGTCCACGGAGTCTGCCTCTGGCACTGCAACCTCGACGGCAAGCGAGTCGGCGACCGCGTCTGATACGCCCTCAGAGACAGCCACAGCGTCCGCCACCGCGACGCCCACTGCAACCGAGAGTGCACCTCCGTCGAAGACTGGTACGGCGACGGCAACGGGGACGGCGTCGGCTTCCGTAACGGTGACGGCGACTAAGACGTCGACCAGCACTGGCACACCCACAGCAACGACGACAGCCACTGGAACAGTGACGCCTACAGCCACCGGGTCATCGACTGGCACCCGTGCGTCATCGCCGTCTGCCACTGCATCGGAGACTGGTACGCCAACTGCAACGGGTGCGGCGTCGGCCTCCGTGACGGCAACGTCGACGGAGACTTCAACCGGAAGTGGCACACCCACCGCAACGACGACTGCCTCTGGCACAGGGACGCCCACTGCCACCGAGACGGCGTCGGGTACACTTGGTTCGTCCCCGTCTGCCACCGCGTCGGGGACCGGCACGCCAACGGCAACGGGTACGGCGTCAGCCTCTGTGACGGCAACGGCAACTGAGACGACAACTGGCACGAGCACGCCAACTGCGACAACGACGGCATCTGGTACCGTGACGCCAACAGCCACCGAGTCATCGACTGGCACCCGCGGGGCGTCCCCGTCTGCCACTGCCTCGGAGACTGGTACGGCGACGGCAACGGGGACGGCGTCGGCCTCCGTGACGGCGACGGCAACTGAGACGTCGACGGGCACGGGCACGCAGACCGCGACGACGACAGCTTCGAGTACTGCAACGCCGACGGCCACCGAGACAGCGTCGGGCACGGTTGGCGCGTCGCCATCTGCCACCGCAACCAGTACCGGTACCTCAACGGAGACTGGAACGCCGACTGCCACTGTGTCGGCGACGGCAACCGAGACCGGGACGGGCACGGGCACGCAGACCGCAACATCAACGGCTTCTAGTACTGTTACGCCAACAGCCACGGAGACGGCGACTGGCACAGGTACGCCAACGGCAACGACGACGGCGTCCGCCACTTTGACGCCGACAGCCACAGAGACGGCGTCTGGCACCCGCGGCGCGTCTCCGTCCACCACGTCGTCAGTAACTGCTACGCCGACGGAAACTGGGACGGCAACGGCTTCGGTGTCAGCAACGGCCACCGAGACGGCAACGGGTACGGGCACGCCGACCGCAACGACGACGGCGTCCGCCACTTTGACGCCAACGGCTACTGAGACGGCGTCAGGCACCATGGGCGCGTCGCCGTCTGCCACCGCAACCGGTACGGGCACGCCAACCGCCACAGGGACGTCGACACCCACAGCAACCGAGACCAGCACAGGGTCGTGGACCCCTACCGCCACGCGCAGCGTGTCGCCCACCGCGTCGGCGTCCGCCTCAGACACGCCTAGCGGCAGTGTGACGGCGTCGCGCAGCAGCAGTGCGACGCCGACGGCGACGGGCAGCGCGTCGCAGTCTGGCAGTGGTACCGCTACGCGCACCTCGACGGCGTCTGCGTCGGCAACAGCGACATCCAGCGCCAGCGGGACGCAGACCGGCACGCAAACGCAAACGCAGACTGCGACGGGTACGGTTACCAACACTCCCACTGCGTCGAGCACTGCCACCGCGACGGTGTCGTCCTCCGAGACGGGTACCGTGACGCCGACGGCCACGTCATCAACGACAGCGACGGTGACCGCAAGCAGCAGTGTAACTGGCACCGAGACTGCCACGTCGTCGCAGACGGCCACGAGTACCCAGACGGGCACCGCCACTGCCACTGTGTCACGGAGCGCCAGTGCAACGGCAAGCGCCAGCGGCAGCGCCAGTGGTAGCGGCACGGGCACTGTTACGCGGACCGCGACGCCCACACAGAGCGGCACGTCGACTGGCACTGGCACGGCAAGCGCAAGTGACACGGCGACGGCGACGCAGAGTTCTACCGCCACCACCACCGCGTCTGCGACGGCCACCCAGACGCGGTCGGCATCGAGCACCGGTACCGCGACGGTGTCTGCCACCGACACCTCCACTGCCACACCCACGGCCACATCGTCCTTGAGCGCAAGCGCATCGGTGACCAGCAGCGGCAGCCTCACTGCCACGCCGTCGTTGAGTGCAACGCCCACTGCAACGTCGACACTCAGCGCTTCGCCCACGGGGACGCCGACTGTTAGTGTTAGTGGTAGCGCCACCGCCACGGAGAGTGCCACCGCCACCGCCACGTCATCGCTCAGTGCGACGCCCACCGCGACGTCGACGCTGAGTGCCACGCCCACCGGGACGCCAACCGTGAGCGTGAGCGGCAGCGCGACTGCGACGGAGAGTGTCACCGCCACCGCCACATCGTCGTTGAGCGCCACGCCGACTGCCACGTCAACGCTGAGTGCCCCGCCTACCGGGACACCAACTGTGAGTGTGAGTGGTAGCGCGACTGCGACGGAAAGCGGTACCGCCACCGCCACATCGTCTTTGAGCGCCACGCCTACCGCGACGTCGACACTGAGCGCCACACCTACCGGTACGCCAACCGTGAGTGTGAGCGGCAGCGCAACTGCAACTGAGAGCGCCACCGCAACCGCGACGTCCACCCTCAGCGCCACGCCCACTGCGACGTCGACGCTGAGCGCCACGCCAACTGGGACGCCAACCGTGAGCGTCAGCGCCAGCGAAACGGCGACGCTGAGCGCCACGCCAACTGAGACGCCAACCGTGAGCGTGAGCGCCAGCGCGACCGCCACAGAGAGTGCCACCGCCACGGCGACATCCACTCTCAGCTCCACTCCGACCGCCACGTCGACGCTGAGCGCCACGCCGACGGCAACGTCAACGGTAAGCGTCAGCGCCAGCGAGACGGCGACGCTGAGCGCCACGCCCACCGCGACGTCATCGGTAAGTGTCAGTGCCAGTGAAACGGCGACGCTGAGCGCCACGCCCACGGCGACGTCAACTGTCAGCGTCAGCGCCAGTGCGACCGCTACGGAGAGCGCAACGATTACGTCAACATCATCACTGAGTGCGACGCCCACGGCCACGTCGACGCTGAGCGCCACGCCCACCGCGACGTCCACCGTCAGCGTCAGTGCAAGCGCGACCGCGACGGAGAGCGCTACAATTACGTCAACATCATCGCTGAGCGCCACGCCCACGGCGACGTCAACGCTGAGTGCCACGCCCACCGCGACGTCAACGCTGAGCGCCACGCCCACGGCAACATCAACGTTGAGTGCTACGCCCACGCAAACGGCGACGGCAAGCGTAACTGGCACAGAAACCAGCACCGCGAGCAACACCGCCACAGCAACGGCCACACGCAGCGCCAGTAGCACGGTGACGGCAACGGCCAGCGACACAGCAACTGGCACGCAGACGCCGACTGCTACCTCCAGCGCCACGTGGACGGCGAGCAGCACTGCAAGCGCTAGTCACAGCGCAACCACCACGGGGAGTGAGACGGCGACTGCGAGCGGCACGCCCAGCGGCACGCAGACGGGGACGGGCAGTGGTACAGCTACATCTACGGCAAGTTTGAGCGCATCCGTCACTCCAACGGCCAGCGTCACGCGGAGTGCAACGCCGTCGTCTAGCAGTACCGCAAGCGGGACGTCCACGGGTAGCATCACTGCCACCGGGACCACGTCATCAACCAGCACGCACAGCGGGACGGCAACGTCAAGTGGCACGTCCACACCCACTGCCACCGCCACTGTCACCGCCAGTGCGACGCTTACGTCAACTGCCACGCAGAGCGGCACTGCAACGGGCACGGGGACGGGCTCTATCACGCGGAGCGGCAGCCACACGGCGTCGGAGACCGCGTCGCCAACGCAGACGGCCACCGGCACCGCCAGCGGCAGCTTGACGCGCACGGCAAGTGCGTCATGGACCGCCACAGCAACATCAAGCCGCAGCGTGACGGCGACATGGACTGCAAGCGCCAGCGGCAGCGAGAGTGGCACCGGCACGCGCACGGCAAGCGACACGCACACCGCCACCGCGACATCCACGCTCAGCGCCAGCTGGAGCGTCACTGTGACGACGACCGGCACGGCGACACGCAGCGCCTCACACACGCGGAGCGCGACGCCAAGCAGCAGCGACACGCCGTCCGTGAGCGCGACCATGGCCGCATCGCACTCCAGCAGCGGCAGCGTCACGGGCAGCCGGTCGATAAGCGTGTCTGCAACGCGCAGCAGCACGGGTACGAGGAGCGCATCGGCGTCTGCAAGTAGCAGTGCGACAGCCACGAGCAGCGGCTCGCCAACCGCCACATCCACCAGCTCGCTTACCGCCACCACGACAGCCACGGTCAGCCGCAGCGCGACGGCAACCGCCACGCGCAGCGCCTCACGGTCGCCGTCGGGCACGCGCACACGGACGCGCTCCGCCACTAACACGGCTTCAGCCACAGCGACCAGCTCCGCATCCAGTTCAGCCACCACCTCGTCGTCGGCGTCAGCCACCGCAACTGCGTCTGCCAGTGCCAGCAACGCGCGCAGCCGGTCGCCGTCGCGCAGCCGGCTGGCTTCCAGGTCGCCGTCATTCTCCATTGCCGCTAGCCGGAGCAGCAGCGCGTCATTCACGCCCACGCCGTCCGCCACCGCGTCGGTGTCGCCGGCGGACAACTCCACGGCGGGTATCCTTGCGGTGGGCGGCGGGGGTGGTGATGGTGGCGGCGGCGTTGGCATTGCAGCAGTGGCTGCGCTGGTGGGACTATCCCTGTGTTGCGTTGGCGCTGTGGCGGGCGGCGCGTGGTACCGCCGGCGCAAGGCGGCGGCGGCGCGCGTGAAGCCCAAGCTGCCGCCAAAGCCGTCGGAGGAGGAGGAGGCAGGCCCGGGTAGTGACGGTGAGGGCAACGCGCCAACCGAGACCGCGCACGAGCTGGTGGCAGCGGATGACGGCGTGCCAGAGCCGCCGCCGTCGCCGGTGGCTGGCGGCACCGGACTGCTGGCGGAGACGGAGCGGTTCCTGCTACCGGAGCACACGCAACTGTCCGTTGCGCCGCCACCATCACCACCGCCACAGCCAGAGGAACCCACCATTACGGCCCGTCGGCTGAGTGTGACCCCTGGTACTAGCGCCGTGGCGCCGGCAGGCGATGCCGGCAGCGACGACGACGGCCGCGACTCGCCAATCTTCTCGCTGCCCGTCGTGCGTCGTCGGGCCGTGCCCAAGCGCTACGCCGCCAAGCGTGCCGTGGTGACGCAGGCGGTGGTAGAGGAGGCTGACGACGACGCGCCGCCGACGGTGGTCCACGTTGCGCCAGCACCAGAGAAGGCGGCGGCAGCGGTGACGCCGTTGCGGTCCCGCTCTTCTCGCAGCGTGATGCAGCGCACCGTGTCGCGGCGCGCCGTGATCTCACAAATGCTGGTGGAGGAGACGGACGACGCGGTTGACGCCCCCGGTACGCTTGCAGCGGCGCCGGCAGCTGAACCTGCAGTGGTCGTGGCAGCGCCGGTGCCGGCAACGACGCGGCGTGGAGTTGATTTACGCACGTCATCGCGGCGCGGCGTGGTGCAGCAGGTACTGATCCACGAGAGCGACAGTGATGGTGAGGGCGCACAGCCGCGGGCAGCGCCGCTGAAGCACGCCGCCAGCAAGCGCATCGTGGTGCAGCATGCCGCTCCAGCGGCGACGGCGGCGGCGGCGGCGGTGGTGGCGAACAAGGACGCGGCTCCACCTGCCACGCCGGCGGTCGTTGCTCCCGCTGAACGTGTTGTTGCACCTGTTGCGCCAGCTCCTGCCGTTGCCGCGCCCGTCGCCGATGCTGCCGCTGTCGCCGTCGCCGCCGCTGCGGCAGCGGAGGAGCTGGCAACGCCGCCAGCAACGCCGGCGCAGACACCATTGGAGCCACCCAAGACGTCGGCGCCCCGTGTGGCATACCGGCGTGCGCGCGTGGCGCCACAGAGCGGGAGCGGCGCGTCGCGCGTTGCGCCGGCGCGCAAGACGGTGACCAAGCATGCGCCGCGGGTGCAGGCAATGGTGGATGAGTCGGACGACTCTGACGGCGGCGCCGGTGCCGAAACGCCGGTACCGGCACCGGCACCGGCACCGGTAGTGGCACCCACGGCTGCGGTGGCTGCTCCAGCAAGCTCCGCGCTGAAGCCTGCTGCAGCGCCGCCGGTAGCAGCGGCTTCCCCAGCAAGCCCTGCGCTGAAGGCTGCCGCGTCGCCTGCGCTAAAGCCGGCGGCGCCGCCTGCCTCCACACCCGCGCCTGCACCGGCCGCGGCGCCGGCTGCAAGCACATCTGGTGGTCCCTCTGGAAGTGCCACGCCGGGTCGCGTGGCGCCAAGCAACGCGCTGGCTGGTACCAGCATTGCGGCACTGCTGGCTGCGTTGGGTGTGAATGAGGCGGTGGCGGCTGCGCCGTCGGCCCCATCGCCGCGTCGCGCAGTCGACCCCACACCACCACGCATGGCGCCGTCACCTGCGCCGGCACCGGCACCGGTTGTGGCACCAGCTCCCACGTCTGCACCAACCGCCATTCCCCCGACCACGGAAAAGGCGCCACCAGCAACGGACGGCTACCTTGCAGGGCTGGGCGTGGATGGCGTGGCGGTGGTAGAGGCGGACGACAATCTGTCTGACGACGACGCGCCGCCGACGCCACCACGTGCGGCAGTGGCGACACCTGCTGTCGCGGCGCCACGCATTGTGACGCCGCTGGTCAGCACCATGCCCGGCTCCGTGACGTCTGCCATTGCGCGCGGCCTGTCCAGCAGCTCGCTTGCTCGCTCCATCGTGCAGCCAGGCGGCCGTGGTGCGCCGCTGCGGACCGCGTCGCGCGCCGGTCGGTCTGCAACGTATGCGGCAACCCCGGAAGCCATCCCCGAGTACGACGCGGCGGGCGAGGACCTGCCGGCGGTGCCGTTGGCGTCAACGCCGGCGCGGGGCGGCGGGCGGGCAGCTGCGTTGCCCCCAGTGCAGAGCCGCAGCTTCCGGCTGCGCGCTGGTGGCACGCCCGGTACCGTTGCCGCACCTGGCAGCAGCGGCGGCTTGCCTGCGGTAGATGAGCTGCTGCCGACGCCTGGCGACGGCGGGGCGTCAGCCAACCGTGCCACAGCGACGCCCGTCGTCACTCGGCCACAGAGTATTCGGGCGGCAGCTGCGGCTGTGATGGCACACGGCGGCTCGGGCGCGGAGATTGCAGATGCTGCTGCCGCCGCCGCGGCGGAGGCAAGCGACCGCCGCGTCATGACCGCCAGCGGCCTGCTGGCACGCTACCTTCACGGCCGGCGCGTGGATGGCGTTGACCTGCCCGGCGGCACCGTTGCTGCGACGCCAATGCCCGCCGCCCGGACGCCTGCCACAGGCTCGCGCGCTGTGTCGCGCCAACGCACGATGCGCGTGCTGGATGCCGCGTCCGGCACGGCTGACGCGACGCCGTCATCTGCAACCGCGCCGCGGTACATGCGCTACGCCCGTGCGCCGTCAACGACCGCGATGGCGGCGGCAGCACCTGGCGCCGCGGACCCACAACCTGGTTGGACGTCGCTGGTCGCGGACGACGTTTTTGCTGTCGACATGTGACGCGCTCATCCCCATTTGCTACCACCACCACCACCACTTTGACCGTGCCATGTCTCCCCCGCCACCCCCATCGATGTTTTGTTCCACCCTTGACTACCGGTACTGCGTTCCCCACTACTGGTGCCATCTCCCATTGTCACACACTGACACCCACCACCACTGCCACGCTACTGCTGATGTCGGCAGCCACCCCGGACCGGCGACCACCTCATTTGCCCCTGATCAGACGCGTCGCCACCATCCTGCCGTCATCGACCATCCCGTTCCACCTGCTGCCTGTTTGGCCACCTCATGACCTTCCCCTTGCTTGTGGTCGTGCTGCGCCACTGCAGCCCAGCCCCACCCCCACCACCGCCGCTTGTGGCGCGCACACACATCCCAACTGAGTGCCAGTCGCCCCCGTGCCCCACACATTTGCCTGTTTCGTTGGTGTCACCCACCTCCATGCATGTCGCACCCACCCGCTTGCCTGGAAATACCGCCGCTGGCTGGCAGTGTGGCGCCCAAGGGCGCCCACCCAGCCGCGTGCGCGTAATCGGCGGCGCGGCTGCGAGTTTGCATCCATCCATCCACTTGAATCTGTCGTGGGTCATCCATCACGCCAGACGACCGCCTACCCTACTACGACACACACGCATGCATGAAACACGCACCACGCAAACCAAACAAGAAAGGAGGGAGTGGGGGGAGACGCGTGCGGGTGCACGCCTGGCTCGCCCAGCGCACCGGCTCACGTGTGTCGACAGGGGGGCGGCACTCGACGCCGAGGCAATGAGCGGGTACCGGTACGCAGGCGCTAGGGGGAGGGCGGAGGGCGTTAAATGCAGAAAAGCAAGCTACGGGTGTGGCAGCACCGGTGCTGTACGGTATGGTAACCAAACGCGTGTCGGGGGCGGCGAGCGGGGCGTGCCAAGGGGAGCCACAGAGAGAAGGGTCACGCTCACACCCGCTGCAGCCGCCGCTGCAGGCACATCATCATCTATCGACCCTTGGGGGCTACGACCGGGGCGCGTTGACCGCCAAACATGCTGACGCGGGCGCGCACCAGCCGGCCACGATCGTTCTCCTCGTCAGAGTCAGAATCCTTGCGTAGCCTGGCGTTGGCGGCGTCGCCCACCTTGGGTGGCATGGTAGCACGTGGCCCTGCGCGGGGCACCGCGCCACCGGCGGCAGCTGCTGCCGCTGGAGCTGCGGTCGGCGGCGGCGGCGGCGACACCGCTTCGTCACCCTCCTCGTCGCCGCCATCATTGTCGCTGCCCTCATCCGACCATGCGTCATCGTCAGTCTCTGGCGGTCGTGCTGCCGGTGGCGGTGGCGGCGGCGCACCTGCCGCGGGTGGCGCCGGCGGCGGGGCGCCAGGTACCGGTACCCGCGGCGGCGCGCTTGGGATTACCGGCGGCGCACCCGGGATTGCCGGCGGCGGGGCGCCAGGAATCGGCGGTGGGGCGCCAGGAATCATGGGAGGCGCACCCGGAATTGCCGGCGGCGGGGCGCCAGGAATCGGCGGTGGGGCGCCAGGGATCATGGGTGGAGCGCCAGGGATCATGGGGGGTGCGCCAGGAATCGGCGGTGCGCCAGGCAGCGGCGGGGCGCCGGGCAGCGGCGGTGCGCCAGGCAGCGGGGTAGCGGGGATCGGCGGCGGGGCGCCCGGGATGGCAGCCACACCAGTGGCCGGCGGCGGTGGAAATGAGAGGACAGGTCCCCGTGCCGCCGGCGGCGGCGGTGGGAGCGATGACGGGGCAGCCGCAGGGGCAGGCGGAAGCTTCAAACCCCCGCCACCACTGCCGGACGACGCCATTGGCGGTGGCGGCGGCAGGGCGCCGGTAGCAGCTACTGGCGGCGGCGGCGGGAGGGATGCTACGGCGCCAATGGGCGGCGGCGGTGGCAAGGACGACGGCGGCGGTGGCAAGGTGCCTGGCGGGCCGCCAGCGGGCGGCGGTGGCAAGTTTGCCGTGGCGGCGGCTTTGGCAGCCAGGCGGCCAATCATGCGCGCCGCCGCGCCCGCGGTCTCGGACACGGCGGGCCCCGTGGTGATGGTGGTCACCGACGCCGTGCGCACGTCCTCCTTGGCGTGCGCCGTCGCGCACCGCCGCCAGTCATTCACCCAGCCGTCGCGCTCCATGGCGGTGGGGCAGGAGAAGCGCAGGTCGGTGCCGGACGCGGACACGGAGAAGGCGTTGCGCCCCCCGCCCACGTTCTCCAGCGGCTTCACGATGCCCGACAGCAGCGGCACCATGGCGTCCACCTCCACGCGCCCGCCCTCCGACGTGGCCACCATGAACATGTCGGTGAACAGCCACACCGTCTTCCGAACGGGTCCCGTGCTGCTTGGGATGGGTGTG
>ERZ778022.3911-NODE-3911-length-13423-cov-6.039048_pt1 | contig 13423 bp, 3 predicted proteins | sample MGYA00375752_ERZ778022 | MGnify/ENA primary metagenome ERZ778022 (study PRJEB29350, sample SAMN05389826) | bioreactor metagenome | isolation source: Thiocyanate bioreactor | place: South Africa: University of Cape Town | collected 2014-04-04 ... | reverse complement strand
ATACACAGGTGTCAGTGTCGCTGTCGCCACCCCACCCTTTGACGCCTCTGCCGCTGCTAGCACCTCGCCCCGTCCCCACCACGCCGTCGTTAGCACGCCGTACAAGCACGCGCCCACGTCGCCCACCGGCGGCGGCAGCGCGTCGTTGCTGCTGCCACTATCCGTCGCGCACACCTCCAGCGACGCAACGTCATACTCATCCTCCTCGCCGTCACCCACCGGCCCGACGTCATCTATGTTCCACACCACGACACCTGTATGAAAGGGGGGGGGGGGGGGAGTGTGTGTGCGCACGCCTTTGGGTTATTCTGAAAAAGCAAATGAAGCAGCAGCACGTACGTGGGTTGCCAATGAGGGCGGTGGTGACACGCAGCGCGGCAGCGCGGTGGCGGCTAGGCGCACACCACGCCGCTAGCGCTGCGGCAGCGGCGTCTCGAGCCGCTAGCGTCACGTCTTGCGGCAGCGGGTATGCGGCGGCCAGCTCCTCTGCTGCCACGCCAGCTACCGCTGCAGCGGTGGTCGCCGCCGCTGCCTCCGTGCGGGTGCTCACCACATGCAGCCCGCCTGGCGTGTTGTACCACGACGTCTCCACGCCTGCCACGTCATCGTCTGCAGCAGCGGCTGCCCCAGCATCAACTAGCACAGGGGCAGGGAGGCGGCAGCGCATTGCACCAACGCCCGGTAACCGCGCCACTGGTGCACGCCGACACGCCTCTTCTAGCACGCCCTCCAGCGCAGCCGCATGTGGTGCGCCTGCCGCCGCTGCCGCGATGCGAGACCCGTTGTCCCACGCCCTGCTTGCCCACGCCGCCGCCAGTCCTGCATTCACGTCGCTGGCATGCTGCACCTGCCGCCGCTGGGCGCTGTCGCTAGCTGCTGGCTGCCCACGCTGCAGCAGAGCATCCAGTCGCCCTCGCAGCGCCAGCACTTGCGCCAGCAGCGCGTCCGCCTCCAACGCGTCGCCCGCCGTTGCCGTTGCCGCCGTCGTTGCCATTGTCGTGGTTGATGGCAGCGTCGCGGCGTCTGCCGCACCTTACTTGTTACACACTATTTTTTTATTATTTGATGTATTAATTTATTATTATTGCGTAAATACAATTATTACACAATTATTATTGCCTTGCACGGCAATAATAGTCGCGGCGGCAGACCAGCAGGCAGGAGGATTCCTCCGCGCACACGAGTCACGGCGGCGCGCGCATGCAGGGCGACTTGAAAGTCAGCAGGCCATTTCTCCTTCTCGCCGCCACACGTACATAACCAGTGCCAACGGCCGCTGCTGCTGCGTGGCGGCACTACGGCGGGCGGGCAGCGTGCATAATTGCGGGCGGGCGGTGCGCGCTGCAGCGCCAATCTCTACACAGGTGTGCGTCGTTGCGCCCGACGCGGGGACCTGCACCGCTAGGCTTCCAACGGTGTCGTGTGCGCACGCGGCGGCGGCGTGTGCCCTGCTGCTCCCTTCCAGTCTGTGGTGGTGCCACAGCGGCACTGCTGTTGACGGACCGTGTACGTACAACGTGAACGCCGGGGGCGGGCAGGCGCGGCACCATGGCAGCGCGCGGGGGCGGCGGCACCGCCGCGGGGGCGGCGGCGGGGGCGGGGGGTGGCGGTGAATTAAGCACGGCGCCGGGAGGAGTAACGGAAGGGCACTCCAATGCGCGGCGGGAGGCGGCAGAGTCGGTGCTGTTTGGCTACCTGTCGGCGCTGCGGCGCTCCAAGGTGGAGCACCTGCGACTCAGCTTCTTTGTGGCGCTGGTAGACATGCTGCAGCTGCTGCCGTACGCCGCCAACGTCGCCATGGCGTGGGACGCGGACGGCGCGGCGGGGCTGCGGTCGGTGGTGGACAAGCTGCACTTCATGGGGTACCTGCGCGGCGGCAGCTACGGCGCGTTCAAGGCGGTGTACTGGACGTGCTTTGTGGCGGTGGTGATGATGTGGGTGCTGGTGGGGCTGGTGGCGCTGCGCGCGGCGCAGCGGCAGGCGCAGACGTACTGGAAGCTGCGCCTCATGCGCCGCCTGCTGCTCATCGTGCCCGGCATGCTGTACCAGTCCATACTGGAGGTGTTCTGGGCGCCGTGGAGCTGCCGCTACCGCGACAGCGGCACGTACGCCACCGCCAACCTGAACGACTTCCCCACGGTGGCGTGCTGGGGCTCCGAGAACATGCCGCTGGCCATCGTGGGCGTCATTGCGGGCATCCTGCTGGCGGCGGGCGCGCTGCTCGTCACGCTGCTGCAGTTTGACCCCGACATCCGCACGCGGCAGCCGCAGGCGCTCGCCTCTCTCGTCGTGCCCATCCGCCTCACCGCCCTGCGCACCGCCCTCGTCATCGCCGGCATCTCCCTCATCTACGTCCCGCTGTGGGCCTCCCTCCTGTACGCCGGCGTCTTTGTCATCTGGACGCTGCAGCTGCTGCAACACATGCCCTACTACTCGCGCACCGGCAATGAGATGCGCATCGGGCTGGCGGGCGCCTGGACGGGGGCCTCCATCCTGCAGATGGTAGTGGAGCTGCTGAGCAACCCGAGCGGGCCGGCGCTCTCCTACATCCTCCTCGCCGTCGTGCCGCTGGGCGGCTTCCTGGCGCGCTGGGCGGCGCGCAAGGAGCTGGTGCGCCTGGACGGCTCGCAGCCGCACATCACGCGCATGAACGCCACCGGCAACGAGTTTGTGGTGGTGGGCCTGCTGGAGTCGCCGGAGCAGCTGGAGATCACGACGCGCTTCCTGCGCGACCGCCGCGTGGACGGCGACCGCATCGAGCAGGCGAACGCGATCTGGGCGTGGGGCCTGCACACGTTTGGCGAGACGGAGACGGTGCTGCTGGCGCACTCCAACTACCTGCTGGCGTACGGCAACGACCTGCCCAAGGCCATGCACACCATCGAGCGCGTGCGCCGCATGCGCCCCTCCTTCCTCGCGCGCTACGTGCTGTACCTGCGCGAGGAGGAGGGCAACAAGCGGCGCGCGACGGCGCAGCGCGGCGACACCGCCATGGACCTGGCCACGTACGTGGAGTTCCAGGCCGCGTTCAAGCTGGCGTCGCGCGCGCACCGCCGCGTGCTGCGGCAGGGCCGCCGCTTCTGGCGCCTGGTGCACGCCGCCAACATCAACGACGACGTCATCAAGTCCATGTCTGCCACCGCCGCGCAGATGGACTCCTCCTCCTCCGCCTACGGCATGGCGCGCAACATGGGCGACGTGGTGGAGGCCACCATCATGGACGGCGGCGGCGACAGCAAGATCCGCGGCCTGTCCGTGCGCGGCTCGCGGCGCAGCGGCGGCGGCCGGCGCAGCTCGGACATGTCGCCCACCGGCAGCGCGTCCGATGTGCGCGGCGACGGCGGCAGCGGCAGCGAGACGGGGATCGCGCGCATGAACACGGCGCGCCGCAGCGCCGTCGCCGCCTCCGCAGACGCGCACATCAACTCGCTGGCGCACCACACCGGCGTGCCCAAGTGGCTCATCCGCGGCGCGGTGGCGTACCTGCCGCGCAAGGTGGCGGCGGGCGCGCTGCGCGCGTTTGCGACGCGCGAGGAGCGCGGGCCCACCGTGACGCGGCCGTCCGCGGTGGCGCGCCTGGCGCGGTGCACCGAGATGATGGACGGCCTGGCCAACGAGGCCAAGCGGTCGTACCTGGCGCTGCTGGAGAAGTACCCCAAGTCCTCCAAGCTGCTGCGCGCGGTGGGCCGCTTCTACGGCGAGGTGGAGCAGAACACGCGGGAGGCGGAGCGGTACTACGCGGAGGCGGACTACGTGGACGAGACGGCGGCGGACGACACGGCGAAGAGCGGCGGCGGGCGGAAGGACGGCCGGCTGACGGCGGCGTCCATGGTGGACGACACGGTGGACGCGCTCATCGTCATCAACTCGCGCGGCATCATCCTGTCCGTCAACTCCAACTGCCGGCGCATGTTTGGGTACGCGGAGGCGGACATGGTGGGCAAGAACGTGTCCATGCTCATGCCGCCCATCTACGCCATGCAGCACGACACCTTCCTGCACAACTACATCACGACGGGCGTCGCCAAGACGATCGGCACGGTGCGCCGGCTGGAGGGCTGCCACAAGGACGGCCACACCTTCCCGCTCGACCTGGCGGTGAACCGCGTGGAGACGCCGCAGGGGCTCAACTTTGCGGGCGTGCTGCACGCGGTGGCGGAGGACGACACCGTGGGCCTCGTCACGCTGAACGAGCAGGGCGTGGTGGTGTCCTGCAACCGCGCCTTCTGCCGCATGTTTGGGTGGACGGTGGAGGAGGCGATCAAGCAGAACATCAAGCGCTTCATGCCGCGCTCCTTCGCGCGCAACCACGACGAGTACGTGGGCCGGTACGCGCGCACGGGGAAGGCGACCGCCATCGGCGTGGCGGGCCGCCGCCTGGAGGGCCTGCACCGCAACGGCATGGTGTTCCCCATCTCGGTGGAGATCGAGTCGGTGCGCTCCGGCGGGCGGCTGACGCTGCAGGGCAAGATCTACGAGCTCAGCAACGCGGCGGGCGTCGTCACCATCGACGAGCGCGGCGTCATCCAGTCGTGCAACAAGTCGTTCCTCTCCCTGTTTGGCTTCGTGGCGCAGAACGACATCGCGGGGCGCAACATCAGCAAGCTCATGCCAGAGCCGTACGCCACCTTCCACGACTCCTACATGGCGCGGTTCCTGAAGGCGGGCCACGGCCGCATCGTGGGCGCGACAGGCCGCTACGTCACCGCCAAGCACGTGGACGGCACGCTGTTTGCCGTCAACCTGCGCGTGTCCGAGATCAAGGGCAAGAACAGCCACGGCCGCCGCCTATTTGCCGGCAACGTGACGCTGGCGCGGGCGTCCACGGAGGCGGGGGAGGGCGGAGAGGGCGGCGGCGGCGGCGGTGGTGGCGGTGGCGGCGGCGACGACGGCGGCGTGGCGGCGGGCACGGACGCGCACGGCGACGACGGCGGCGGCACGCTGGAGATGGACCCGCTGCTGGGCCGCGTGTCCATCAACGCCACCGGCCGCATCCTGTACGTCAACCCCGTCGTGTGCAACATGTTTGGGCACCGCAAGGAGGACCTGGTGGGCAAGAACGTGAACGTGCTGATGCCGCCCGAGGTGGCGGCGGCGCACGACGGCTTCCTGGCGCGGCACGCCGAGACGGGCGAGAACCACGTCATCGGCGCCATCGGGCGGCAGCTCATGGCCATGCACGCCACCGGCTACCTGTTCCCCATCGCGCTCACGGTGGAGGAGGAGGCGGTGGGCCGGCGCGTCACCTTCCACGGCTCCATCCGCGCGCTGGCGGAGATTGAGGGCGTCATCATCGCCGACATGCACGGCCGCATCCTGTCGGTGAACCAGGGCGCCTGCTACCTGTTCGGCTACCGCGCGGCGCAGCTGGAGGGCCACAACATCAACCGGCTCATGAACCCGCCGCACCGCCGCGAGCACAACAACTACCTCAAGAAGTACCGCGAGACGGGCGCCACGCACATGCTGGGCACGCGGCAGATCGTGACGGCGCGCCACTCCGACGGCAGCCGCATGCCCATCCAGCTGGAGGCGTGCGCCATCACGCACCCCACGTACGGCCGCTGCCTGGCGGCGCGCCTGGTTGCCGCCACCGTCACCGCGGAGGACGCCGAGAAGCAGGCAGTGGCGGCGGTGGCCGCCGCACGCATGTCTGCGGCGGAGCGCGCCGCCGCTGTGGCTGCCTCCAGCGGCGACGATGCCCCCTCCAGTGGTGGCGGCGGCGGTAGCTCGCAGCGCCTGGGTCGCGCCCCATCCTTGCGCGCCATCACCGTGGCCCTGATGTCCGCGTCTTCCAACAGCGCTCACGCCGGCGCCGGCGCTGGCGCCTCCTCCACGCCCGCCTCGCCAGCCGCAACAAACCCTACCGCGACCGGCGCGCTAGCGACGTCACCGGGCGGCGACACGGGTCTGACGCCCATCCGCACCTCCAATCCCATGGCGCGCGGCCGGAACGGCAGCGTCGACATGTCGGATGGCACACCTGCAACCGCGTCGCCGGCGGCGGGCATGGGCGGCTCCCGCCGTATTCCGATGCTGCGGGCGGGGTCGCTGTCCAACCTGGCCAGCATGGAGTCGCCACGGGCACCAGCAGCGGGTGGCGCCGGCGCGACGATCTCGCCGCGCAACCCGTCCGGCCGCGCTGTGCCGCCCTCGCCCCGCCTCATTGCCTCCATGTCCACGCGCCACCTGTCGGCGATGGACGCCGCCGGCGGCGGCAGCAGTGCCGGCGGTGGTGCAGGCAGCATGGGCGGCGCGGGGTCCGTGCGGGACGGCCGCAACAGCATACACGGGCCGCCGCCGTTCATTGTGGGGCTCACTACAAGCGACTCCATGAGCCTGGCGGGGTCGCAGACGTACAGCCGGCCAGCCCGCCTGCCGCGCAGCACGGACGGCACGGTGTATGAGCCAACGCGGCCGGAGGACCTGCGGTGGATCTTCTCCGACGCGCAGGGCAACGGCGTGAGCTTTGTGAAGGCGGCGGAGGAGCTGGGGTTCATGCGCGGCGAGTCGGAGGAGGACGGGCCTGACATCACGGACGCACACATGGAGGGGAAGCCGGGCGGCTGGGTGGGCCTGTACGCGCTGGGGACGGCGCCGGGGCTCGTGCTGCCTGAGCGTGACCCCAAGGCGCCCGACTGGCGCAACCATGGCCTGGTGGCGCCGCGGCGGGCGGTGGCGGCGGAGGACGAGGATGCGTACTCTGCGGACGGCAACGGCTCCGCCTCCGGCTCCGCGCCGCAAGAGGTGCACGCCGACGCGGTGGGCACCAAGGCGGGGGCTGGAACGGTGAGCGGCAGCGGCGCGGGGACCGGGTTTTATGCTGGCCTGCCGGCCGCAGGTGGCGGCGGCGGCGGCGGCGGCGCAGCTGGCGCAGCTGGTGCGAGCGGTGACTTCACCACCACCACCACGCCAGCCGTGCGCCTGCGCAAGCCGGTGGGCGTGCGCGAGGGCCGGCGGCCGACGCACATGGAAGAGGAGGGCGGGTCCATGCTAGTCAACGGCTCCGCGATCGGCGACACCACGCCTGTGCCCGCCGGCCGCCCTGCAGCCATGCTGGACGCCACGGAGCGGGACGCGCCGCCGCCGGTGACGCCGGGCATGGACGGCCCGCTGCCGGGCGCCATCAATGGTAGCCCCGCAGTCGGCGCTGGCGAGGCAGATGGTGCCGTTGGCGTGGCGCCGGGCCCCGGGTTCAGCACGAAGCTGCGCAGTGGTGGCGGGGCGGATGCCGGCGCCGGCGCTGCCGTCGGCGGTGGCGGTGGCTGCCCCGTCATTCACGTTTCCGCGCCCGGCGGCGGCGCGGAAGCCGACGACGAGGGGGGCGGGGTGCGGCGCGCTGAAGAGGCGGCGCGTGGTGGCGCTGCTGCTGCTGTGCCGACCGCTGACGGCGTGTCGGAGGCCGGGCTGTCCCGTAACACTGTGGACGACGACAACGTGTCGGAGCGCGACGTGGTGTACGACGACGAGGGCGACGGCGGCGCTGGCACCGGCGGCGCTGGCGGCGGCAGCGGCGGTAGCGTGAGCAAGGGCAGCGTGCGCGACGACAACTCGGATGGGTGGCACTCGATGGCCAGCCGCGACAACTCCAGCAGCGCGCGGCGGCGCAGCAAGCACCGCGCGCGGCAGCTGAAGCGCATCCGCAAGAACCAGAGCATCCGGCGCACGGTGAGCACCATGACGCGCTCCTCCTCCCTGGCGGCCGCGCTCATTGCCCTCTTCCTTGCCGCCTGCTTTGCAGCGTCACGCTACCTGGTGGTGCAGCTGCAAGGGCACCTGCAGCTGGTGTCGTACGCGGTGCAGCGCGCCGACGCCATGCAGCGCATCGCCACGTCGGCGCGCGCGCTGCAGGTGGCGTACCTGGCGAACGACAACACGTCGCTTACCATTGCCACCGCCGTCTTGCACGCCGCCACCGAGTCCGCCACCACGCTGCACGACGGCCTGTACCTGGGGTTTGACGCGCTGGTGGAGCTGGACAACGGCGCCCTGGCGGCGCACTACGCCAACCCCGCCATCCCCATGCGCCGGTACGTGGACACGGCGCAGCCGCCCACGTACGCCACCGACCTGATGGGCTTCTGGGACGCTGGCAACGCGTACATCGCCGCCGCGCGCCTGCTGGTGGCGCCCGCCACCTCCTCCGACCCGTCCTCCCCGTACGACCTGGACGCCGCCACCACGCCCGGCTACGCGCCGTGGCTGCCGGGCGGCAACACCACGCTGCGCGACACGCCGGCGTGGCGGTACCTGCTGGATAACAACGGCGTGGTGGTGGCGCACGCGCTGGCGTCGTCGCAGCTGCAGGTGGCGTCGGTGCAGCTGCTGGAGGCAGCGCTGGAGAGCTTCCAGACCATCGTCATTGTGCTGGAGGTGGCGGTACCCGTCCTGCTCATCATGCTGCTCGTGCGCCCGCTGTACCGCCGCCTGCTGACGGAGCGCGCCAGCATGTTCAGCCTCTTTGCCGTCGTGCCGCGCCGCCTCACCAACGACCTCTCCAACCTGCACATCCGGGTGGGCAGCAACCGGGACGGCGAGGTGGAGTCGGACTCCGACTCCAGCGGCGAGGACATGGGCGCCAGCGACAACGAGGAGGAGGAGGACGACATGGACGTGGACATTGGCAGCGTGGACCCTACCGCGCTCATGGCGGCCATGGACGGCGGGAAGGCGGGCGGGGACGCGGGTGGTGTTCCTGCCGCGGTGCCGGTGCTGCCAGGGCCAGGTGAGAAGGGTGGCGTCGATGGCGCGCCAAACATCATGTACAGCGAGCCGCCAACGCCGATGGCGCCTGGAAAGACGCCGGCAGCGGTGGGCGCCGCCGGCAAGCTGACGACTGGGACGCCAGCTATGATCTCCATAGCAAGCCGGCTGGCAGCAGCGGGTGGCGCGTCAACCACCACGCCGTGGCGCACGCCGCCGCCGCGTGACCCGGCGGCGGCTGGCCTCGTGGTGCGCAGCGTGCCGCCGACCGCGATCAAGGACAGCGCCATTGGCGTGTCGTCGGCAGACGGCAGCATGGAGCACGTGGCGCCGCCGCCGCTCGGCGGTGCCGCTGCCACTTCCAGCGCCAGCGCCAGCGGCGGTCACGACGGCGGCCGGCGGGATGACGCTGGTGCAGCGCTGCTGGTGCGCCATGGGTCGCGTGGCAGCCTCTCAGGTGGTGAGGGTGTTGCGCCGGCGGCGCCGCATGTTGGCGGCCGGCCGTTGATGTTAGCAACGCCGCGTGCGTCGTCCGGCCGCGGCCTGGGCGGCATCGGCACGCCGATCAACCGCAGCCTGGACGCGCTGACGCCCAGCACCCTGGCGGTGTCCACCGAGTCGTCGGACGACTACGCGCAGCCGGGCTGCGTGCGCCGCGTGCTGTGCCGCTGCTGTGGCTCCGCGTGCGCCAACCGGTGCGACGCCTGCTGCCGCCGCGCGCGGTGCGGCGACTGCTGGCAGCGGGTGGGTGACGCCTGCAGCCGGTGCCGGGAGAGCCGCACCAGCGAGGTGCTGTCGTACCTCGCCTCCGCCGCCGGCTTCCTGCTCCTCCTGTCCGTGTACGGCGTCCTGCGCTTCGTCACGCTCAGCGTGCAGATCATGGCGCCCCTGCTCAGCTGCCGCCGCCCCGTGTCCATGCCGCGCAAGGTGGGCTACTCCCTCGCCTCCCTGCTGCTGCTGGTGGGCATCAACTTTGGCGTGTCGCGCACGCAGCTGCAGCTGGCGCGCGACACCGTCAACCTGCTGCACTTTGACGACCGCAGCTGCCTGCTCGTGTCGCGCGTTGCGTTCCTGGCGCAGGAGATGGCATACACGTCGGCGCTGCACGCCGCTAATGCCGCCGATCCACCACCCGCGCCGTCGACGCTGTCCACCACGCCCGACCTGGACGCCCTGCGTGTGTCGCTGCGCGCCGCCGTGTCATCCGGCTCCCGTGTGTCCGTCGCCGTGCTGCTGGGCTCGCACAGCACGACGGTGACGGCAGGCGACGGGTTGGGCAACCTGGACAACGCGCTGCTGGCGGCGACGTCGCTGACAGCGCTGGTGCCGCCGTCGGTGGAGGTGGCGTACGTGAACGCGGCGGGCGGCGGCGCCACGGTGGACGGGCTGGAGAGCGTGGCGCTGCGTGCCGCCTTTGCGCTCACGGACGCCGACCTGGTGGGGATGCCCGTCGTGCCGTCAACCTCCCTGCTGGCGCTGACGGAGGGCGAGTCGGGCATGTCCAACTACGGCACCGTCACCAACGTGCTCATGCAGCCGGCGTGCCTGCGCGAGGACGCGTCAGCGCTGGGGCGGGAGGCGGGCGGCCTCATGCGTAAGGCGTGGCGGGTGTGGCTGGCGGCCAGCGGCGCCACCAACGCGCTGCGTGTCCTGCCTTCCAACGCCTCCGTGCCCGTGATGGTGCCCAGCGACCCGTACACCTGCTTTGCCAACACCGACCCGCTGTCACCGTACGTCAGCTACGGCCTGGAGGGCGCGCAGCGCCTCGTGTACTCGCAGGCGTGGGTGTTTGCCAACGACTCAACACCCGACGTCGTGCCCTGGAACCCGCGCTACCTCACCATCCAGCTGTCGGCGCCCTTTGACGTGGCGGACGGCTGCGCCAGCGTGCGCGGCCAGTACCTGTCCAGCGCTGCGTCGGCGCTGAACACGGTGCACCTGGCAGAGACGCTCCTCTTCCTGGCGTACATCACGCTGGTGGCGGCGTGGTACCTCCTCCTGCTGCGCCCCTACACGGCGCAGGTGAGCCTGGAGACGTCGCGCGTCGCCACCCTGCTCTCCTTCCTGCCCAAGAACGTGGACCTGCAGAAGCTGATGTCCATCCACTACGCCTTCCGCGAGCGCCAGCGCACGTACCTGTACACCGCGCTGCGCATGGCGCTGCACTCCAGCCAGATGCTGCGCGCCGCAAGCGCCGCCGACCTGTCCGCCGCGGGCGGCGCCGCCACGCCGGGCAGCCACCACCACCGCCACCACAGTCGCCGCCGCCACCACCACGGCCACCATGATGGTGCCGCCACACCTGCCTCGCCGTCCGTCGGCTCGCCGCTGGCAGGCACGCCGTACGCCGCGTATGTGCCGTCCCCCTCCCCCGCGCGCCCGCGCTCCGGCAACCGCTCCTCCGGCCCCGCCTCCCGTGTGCCGACCTCGTAGTGCGCGCGCGTGCCTGCCTGCCGCGACGCAATAGACCATCCCTGGCGGTGGTCGCCTCCCCCGCGTAGCACTTGCTGCTTGCGTTCACCATTGTGTGTTGCATGTGCATCTCACCAGCGTGCCGTCCTCCCTTACTTGTCATTGTCACGCGTTGTTGCGTGTTGCGTCCTCCCGTTGCTGCGCAGCGCACCCGCGTGACCCGGCAGTCTTGTTGCTGTTGCTGTTGTTGTTGTTGCTGCCGGTGGGTGTGCCAAGCAAGTGTCTCCCCGCTGCCCTTGAATCCCCTGCGATTGATCGCCTGCTGCCAACGAGTGTGTGACTGTGTGTCGCTGGCAGGGCAGCAGTAACACACCAGCAGTGGTGACTGCCAGCAGTCAACCCCGCTTTTCACGCCACTACGTCATCACAAACTGGCATACCTGCTATTACACACGCGCAACACGGCACAGCGCGCGCACAAGTGGAATACGAACAATGTGTCATGTTGTTGTGTATGGAGCATGCATTATGTGCGGAACCCAACCCACTGATTTGTTTAATCTCCTAGATATCCACGGCCAGCGGAGGGCACGCAGGGCCGCAGGCAGGATCGCAACACCGCAACATCACAGCAATCGCGCAGGATGAAGCGAGGTGCCTCGGCAGCAGCTGCAGCCGCGGCAGGAGGCGGTGCGGGTGCAGCAGCAGGAAGCAAACGAAAGCGGCCAACAACCAGCGATGCTACACCTGCAACCGTTGCGACAGCAGCAGCTGCTGCTGCAGCCGCGGCCGTAGCGTCGGAGCGTGAGGCGCAGGCTGCGGCAGATGTAGCTGCCGTCGTGTCTGTGTTTGCGACGCGTGACGTGGGGAATAACCTGCTGGATCACTACGTGCAGCGGCTGGAGGGTAGCCGCGGCGACGCGCTGGCGGCGTACGAGACGGTGTGGGTGTGTGACCAGGTGTGCGAGGACGTGGCGGCACGGTGCGCCGCCGCCGCTGCACAGCCACCGGCAGCGCGTGGCAAGGGACGGGGGGCGACGGGTGCTGCTGATGACGCGGCGGCGCTGCTGGTGCACCTCAGTGACGCCAAGGTGGCGGTGCTGGACACGGCGTACGAGGCAGTGGACATCATGATTTCACAACTAGACCGCCGTGCCCGCCTGCTGGATGCCATTGTCAGGGAGCAAGGTGCGTGCCGAAATGTGACGGGCATCAATATTGCGACCCACACGCACACACCTACCCCCCCCCCCCCCCCCCCCCAACAAAAGCACGGCTGGTGGATGTGGGGCTACGAACATTTGGGGCGGTGACGCACCCACACATGGCGCTGGCAGAAGGCGGCGGCGGGGGTGGGGCGGCGGGGAGCAGGAAGCCGCGCGCGGCGGCAGCAGCGCTTTCTATTGCCGCTGCCGCACCGGCGGGGGTGGTGGCGGCCCGTGAGCTGGCGACGGTGGCGCTGTCTGGTGCCACCAGCCGCACAGCTGCGTCTGCTGCCGGCGTGGTGCGTGGCGGCGACACCGCCGTGGACCCCAGCGAGCCCACCTATTGCATCTGCCACCAGGTGGCGTTTGGCGACATGATTGCGTGTGACAACCCTGACTGCCCCATTGAGTGGTTCCACTGCCAGTGCGTCGGCATCACGCGCGCCACGCACCCCACGGTGTGGTACTGCAAGGACTGCAGCGCGGCTCGAGCTGCCGCCCGCGGCCCAGCGCCGCCGCCGCTGCCACCCACCGTTGCAACGCCACCGCCAGCCAAGCGCCGACACTCGACGCGCCTACCTTAGTTGTTCATTGCACCATGCTTGTTGTGTTGTTGTCAAATGTGCCAATCAGTTTGGTTACTATGGATGGTGCAGCGGCAATGGCCGCACGTCATCATAATGCAATCAGTGCAGGCCGGACCAAATAGGGTGGCAGTCAACTCACTCGGGCGGCGGCGCGCTGGCGCGCATGGGCGCGGAGAGGGAGATGAGGACGTCAAACAGCACAGGGCCGGCGCCTGCACGCCGGATGTCAAGGGGACTGACGCGGCCGGGGAGCGCGGGGTTAATAAAATCGAGGAGGCTGCTAATGACGGCGTACGCGCCTTCCGTCGCGGCACGGGCGGGCGCCACCGGTGGCATGGGTGCTGGGGCGGGGCTTCGTTGCAGCAAGGCAGCGGCACCCGTCGCCGGTGCTGAAGGCAGGGCAGCGGGTAGACGGCGCGGCGCAGCCGGTGGTGTGCTGGCACGGCTGGCACCCGCCGTGGACCGAAATGGGCGGCAGGTGGCATCCAGCTCAGGGTCGTACACCGCAGCGGCGGG
>ERZ778022.3909-NODE-3909-length-13428-cov-6.468257_pt1 | contig 13428 bp, 10 predicted proteins | sample MGYA00375752_ERZ778022 | MGnify/ENA primary metagenome ERZ778022 (study PRJEB29350, sample SAMN05389826) | bioreactor metagenome | isolation source: Thiocyanate bioreactor | place: South Africa: University of Cape Town | collected 2014-04-04 ... | reverse complement strand
GCGGCCGCGCCTACGACCCGCGCTTCGTCTTTGCCTGGCCCAACGCGCGCGTGGCTGTGATGGGCGGCGAGCAGGCCGCCACCGTGATGCGCATCGTCACCGAAGAGAAATTCGCCCGCACCGGCCAGGAGCCACCCGCCGAAACCATGGCCACCATGACAAACGAGATCCTGGCACGTTTTGACCTCGAATCGCATTCGCTGTTTGCCACCGCGCGCCTGTGGGACGACGGCATCATCGACCCGCGCGACACCCGCCGCGCGCTCGCCACCACCCTGGCGGTGTGTCGGGAAGCCGGGTTGAGGCCCTTGCTTTCGAACACTTTTGGCGTGGCACGGATGTGAGAACCCTGATGAACTTCACCAAAATCCTGATTGCCAACCGCGGCGAGATCGCCTGCCGGATCATCCGCACGGCCCAGGCGCTGGGCTACCGCACGGTGGCCGTTTACAGCGAAGCCGATGCCCAGGCGCTGCATGTTGCCCTGGCCGACGAGGCCGTGTGCATCGGCCCGGCGCCGGTGCGCGAGAGCTACCTCAACGTTGCGGCGCTGCTGGCGGCGGCGCGCAGCACCGGTGCCGACGCGGTACACCCCGGCTACGGCTTCCTGTCCGAGAACGACGGCTTTGCGCAAGCTTGCCTGGACGCCGGGCTGGTGTTCATCGGCCCGGACCCGCAGGCCATCCTGAAAATGGGCAACAAGGCCGGCGCCAAACGCCTGATGCTGGCGGCGGGCGTGCCCTGCGTGCCGGGCTATCAGGGTGCCGACCAGTCCGATGCCACGCTGCTCACGAAGGCTGCCGAGATCGGTTTCCCGATCATGGTCAAGGCGGCGGCGGGCGGTGGCGGGCGAGGCATGCGACTGGTCGAACGCCCGCAAGACCTCGCGGTCGCCCTGGCCAGCGCCCGCTCGGAAGCAGGCAACGCCTTCGGCAGCGAAGAGCTCATCCTGGAGCGCGCGGTGATTGAGCCGCGCCATGTCGAAATCCAGGTCTTTGGCGACCTGCACGGCCACATCATCCACCTGGGCGAACGCGACTGCTCGATCCAGCGCCGGCACCAGAAGGTGTTCGAGGAAGCGCCCTCCCCGGCGGTCACGCCCCAGCTGCGCGAGCAAATGGGCGCGGCGGCGGTGGCGGCTGCGCGCACCGTGAACTACGTCGGCGCCGGCACGGTGGAGTTTCTGCTCGACAGCGAAGGGCGCTTCTACTTTCTGGAGATGAACACACGGCTGCAGGTCGAACACCCGGTGACCGAGTGCATCACCGGACTGGACCTGGTGGCCTGGCAGATCGCCGTGGCCCGTGGCGAGCACTTGCCGCTGACGCAGGAGCAAGTGCACTTGAACGGGCACGCCATCGAAGTGCGCCTGTACGCCGAAGATCCGTACAACGGCTTCCTGCCGCAAAGTGGCGATGTTGCGCTCTGGAGCCCGCCCACGGGCGAAGGCGTGCGCGTTGACCACGGCCTGGCATCGGGTCAGACCGTGAGCCCTCACTACGATCCGATGATCGCCAAGATCATTGCACACGGCGCCACCCGCGACGAAGCCCGGCGACGCCTGATCGGTGCGCTGCAACGCACCCGCCTGCTCGGTCTGCCCCACAACCGTGCCTTCCTCGAAGCCGTGGCCAGCCACCCGGCCTTCGCCGCTGGCGAAACGACCACGGCCTTCATCGCCCATCACTTCGGCGCTGCGGCGCTGGTGCGGCCCCAGCCCGACTCGCTGGCGCTGGCGCTGGCCGGCACGCTGTGGTTTGAAGCCAGCGCCACACCGGTCGCAGCCGCGCTCTGGCGCTCCAGCGGACCGGCACGCTGGCCGATGCTGATCGGCGAGGGCGAACACCGACATGCCGTGCACATCACGGTCACTGGCGCCCACCGCTACACGCTCGAAGTGGGCGCGGCGCTGCACCACGTCACCCTCAGTGGGCGTCAAGGCGAGTGCCTGCACCTGATCGCCGATGGCGTGCAACAGCACGCGGCTGCGGTGTTTGCCGGCGGCGTGTTGCACCTGGAACTGGGCGACCTGAGCGCCAGCTTTGAAGACCTGACCTATGACCCACCGGCCGCAGCTGCAGGCAGCGCGGAATCACGTGTGCTCGCCCCCATGAATGGACGGGTACTGGCCGTTGACGTCCGACCTGGCGACACCGTCACCAAGGGGCAACGCCTGGTGGTGCTCGAAGCCATGAAGATGGAGCACCAACTGCTGGCCCGTCGCGACGGCGTGGTGGACCAAGTGGCGGTGCGCGCTGGCGACCAGGTGGCCACGCGCGCCTTGTTGGTGTCGCTGGTCGAGCAGCCTGATTGAGGCGCGCACCGCCCTGCACGCACGACATCCGCCACACCCACGAGGAGTAATACCCATGCCTGCCGAAACCCTGCCTGCCAAGAGTCCCTTCTATACGCCCGAGCACCTGGCGTTCCGCGATGCGATGCGCCGCTTCGTCGCCCGAGAAATCAGTCCGCACGTGGATGCCTGGGACGAAGCCGAGTCCTTTCCTGTCGATCTGTACCGCAAGGCGGCCGAAATCGGCCTGCTGGGCCTGGGCTTTCCGCAAAGCCATGGCGGCAACAACGGCGACCTGTTCATGACCATCATCGCCGCGCAGGAACTGGCGCGTTGCGGTGCTGGCGGTGTGCTGGCGAGTCTGCTGTCGCACACCATCGGCTGCCCGCCCATCGTCAACGTGGGCAGCGAGGCGCTCCAGCAGCGCGTCTTGCCGCCGGTGCTGCGGGGCGAGAAGATCAGCGCACTCGGCATCACCGAACCCTCCGGCGGTTCGGACGTGGCCAACCTCAAGACCACGGCGCGCCGGGATGGCGACCACTACGTCGTCAACGGCTCGAAAACCTTCATCACCTCCGGCATGCGCGCCGACTTCTACACCGTGGCGGTGCGCACCGGCGGGCCGGGGCCGGGCGGCGTGTCGCTGCTGCTGATCGAGAAAGGCACGCCCGGCTTTACGCAAACGCCCTTGAGAAAAATGGGCTGGTGGTGCTCCGACACCGCCACCCTGTATTTCGACAACTGCCGCGTGCCGGTGGAGAACCTGGTGGGGGTGGAAAACCAGGGCTTCAAAGCCATCATGAAGAATTTCAACCGCGAGCGCATCTTTCTCGCCGCCGGCGCCAACGGTTTTGCCCGTGTCTGCCTGGACGAGGCGCTGGCCTGGTCGCGTGAGCGCGAGATGTTTGGCGGCAAGTTGATCGACCAGCAGGTCACCCGCCACAAACTCGCCGACATGGCCATGCGCGTCGAGGCGACCCAGGCCCTGCTGGAATTGCTCGCCTGGCGCGTCGAACAGGGCGACACGCCGGTGGGCGAAATCTGCCTGCTGAAAAACCAGGCCACCCAGACCATGGCCTATTGCGCCAGCGAGGCGGTGCAACTGCACGGCGGCGCCGGTTTCATGCGCGGCGTCAAGGTGGAGCGCATTTACCGCGAAGTCAAGGTCAACGCCATCGGTGGCGGCGCCGAAGAAGTGATGCGCGACCTGGCGGCGCGACAGCTCGGGTTTTACGCCTGATCTGGATGGACCTATGAGCCGCTCTCAATCCCCTGAGCAACCCAAGTCGGACCCGGCGCTGCCCGAGGCCATGCGCCTGGCCCTGGCGAACGCGCCAGCGCCTGACTGCGCGCACGGCTTCCCCCGCGCCTGGTGGCGCCACCTCGGCGCCAGCGGCCTGCTCGGCGTGGGCTTCGACAGCGACGGTGGGGCGCCCGTAGCGGACGCCGCGCTGGTCAGTACTGTGGCCGGCATCGTCGCCCGGGAATCCGCCAGTCTGGGGCTGGGCATGGCGTGGATGATGCAGCAAATGCTGGCGCGCTTCGTGCTGGCGCCGAATCTGCGCAGCGACCGGCATCGTGCGCTGCTGCAATCCATAGCGGTCGGCGACACCCTGCTGGCACTCGCGATCTCCGAGCCCGGCACGGGCGCACACCCCAAACACCTGAGCTGCCGTGCGGTGCGGGACGGCGACGACTGGCTTCTTGACGGCCACAAGGCCTTCGTCAGCAACGGCCCGGCCGCCGATGCCATCATCGTGCTGGCCGTCAGCGGCGAACACGAAGGGCGCAAGCGCTTCGATGCCTTCGTCGTTGAAGCCAACACACCGGGGCTGACCCGCGAGCTGGACGACAAAGTGCGCGGACTGGCGCCGCTCGGCCATTGCGGCCTGCGCCTGGTCGGCTGCCGGGTGCCGCAAAGCCAGCGCCTGGGCGAGCTTGGGCAGGCTTTCGACACCATCGCGCGGCCACTGCGCGCGATCGAAGACGCGCTGCTGCTGGGCCCGATGCTCGGCGCCATGCAAGCCGAGCTGGATACCCTGGCACGCTGGTTTCGCCATGCAGCCCGCACGCCGGCTTTGACCCAGGACCTGGGTGGCTTGCAACTCGAACTCGATGCCCTCTCGCCCGTGGCACGCCATGCCGCTCAGCACCTGGACCAGCATGGCCCCAACGAGGCGCTGGCGGCGTTCAACCTGGGCGCGCGCCGCCTGTTTGATCGCTGGCAAGGCACCTGTGAATCCTTTGCCGCAGCCCTGGACGACCATGAACCGGCCCTGCTCACCCTGGCGCGCGACCTGCGCCTGGTGCAGGGCATCGCCCGCAGCATCGCCGAATCCCGGCAATTCCAGGCCGGAGAAACCCTTTTGAAATCAACGACAACCCATGAAATCACTGCACCAAGCCCACTTTGATTCCGTTGACCTAGTCGCCAAAGCCTTCGCCTCGGTCGACTACATCGCCAGCCGCGAAATCTCCACCTCGGTCTATCTGGGCTTCAACCTGGAAAAGCCGATCCTGGTCGAAGGCCCGGCCGGCGTCGGCAAGACCGAACTGGCCAAGGGCATGGCCGAGATTCTCGACGTGCCCCTGATCCGCATGCAGTGTTACGAAGGCCTGGACGAATCCAAGGCTTTGTACGAGTGGAAATACGGCAAGCAATTGCTCTACACGCAACTGCTCAAGGACAAGCTGGGCGAGATGATGCAGGGCGCCGTCGGCCTGGCCGCCTCCATGGACAAGCTGCATGCGCACGACGACCTGTTTTTCAGCGAGCATTTCCTCGAACCGCGCCCGCTCTACCAGGCCTTGCACCAGGAGCGCGGCTGCGTGCTGCTGATCGACGAGATCGACAAGTCCGACCCCGAATTCGAGGCCTTCCTGCTCGAAGTGCTGTCCGACTACCAGGTCTCGGTACCCGAACTCGGCACCATCAAGGCCAAGGTCAAGCCCCTCGTCTTTCTCACCAGCAACAACACGCGCGAGATGAGCGACGCGCTCAAGCGCCGCTGCCTGCACCTGCACATCTCCTTCCCCAAAGCCGCGCTGGAGCGGCGCATCCTGGAGCGGCGCGTGCCCGGCCTGTCGGTAACACTGAACCGGGAGCTGGTGGCCTTCATCCAGGCGGTGCGCCAGTTGGACCTGAAAAAACTGCCCTCGGTCAGCGAAACCATCGACTGGGCCAAGACGCTGCTGCTGCTGCACGCCGAACACCTGAACCTGGACGTGGTGCGCGACACGCTCAATGTCTTCCTCAAGTTCGAGCAAGACATCGCCACCGCCAACGAGCAGATGTCCACCCTGCTGCAACAAGCGCGCAAGGATGCGGAGAGTCCCCGTGCAAGCCACGCTTGAAGACTTTTTCAAGGCGCTGCGCGGCAGCGACCTTGAAATCCATCTCAACGCCCAGGTCGATGCGGCGCGTGCCGTCGAACTGGTGGGTTGGAGCGACCGCGCCCTGCTCAAGAGCGCGCTGGGCACCACGCTGGCCAAGACCACGGTCGACCGCGCCCTGTTCGACGAGGCCTTTGACCGTTTCTTTCGTTTCGGCTCTTTTGAAAACCTGGCAGCCCCTGGCGGCGCGGTCCGGCCCGGCGTCCAACCCGGCGCCGACGCCACACCAGCGCAAGACCCGCCCGAGCAAAGCCCCAAAAACCAGACAGCCACCGGCTCCGGCGGGCCGGGCGGTTGCCAGGGCAGCGGCGGCCAGGCCTTGTCGCAGTTGTTGCTGTCGGGCGACTCGGCGGCGCTGGCCAAGCGCATGCAGGAAGCCGCGCGCGAGGTGGGCCTGACCGACATCTGGTTCTTCACGCAAAAGGGTTTTTACACCCAGAAGATCCAGCAGGCCATGGGCCTGGAACTGCTGGACCGCGAAATCTCTGACGCCAAACGCCAGACGCTGGCGCCCGAGCGCGCCGAGGAGCTTGAACTGGCGCGCAAAAAATTGTTCGAGGAGGTTCGCAATTTTGTCGAACGCAAACTCGCGCTCTTCGGCACGGCCCCGACGCGCCAGTTGCACGACGACTTCCTGCAAACGCAAAAGCTCTCCAACATCGAAAAGCGCGATTTCGCGCGCATGCACGTCATCGTCAGCAAAATCGCCAAGCGGCTGGCTGATCGCCACTCGCGGCGCAAGAAGCAGCGGGTGCGCGGCCAGCTCGACTTCCGCAAGACCCTGCGCAAGAACGCGGCCTACGACGGCGTGATGTTCGAGACCTTCTGGCGCTCCAAGGTGGTGGATCGGCCACGCGTGGTGGCGATCTGCGACGTCAGCGGCTCGGTGCGCCAGTACGCGCGCTTTCTGCTGCTGTTCCTGCACAGCCTGGGCGAGCAGGTCAGCGACGTGCGCAGTTTCGCCTTCACCAACCACCTGGTGGACGTGAGCGACACCTTCGAGCTGCTGCCGGTCGAGCAAGCGGTCGACAAAGTGATGCAGGCCGTGGGCGGCAGCGGCACCGACTACGGTCAAACCCTGCTCGATATTGAAGAACAATTGCTGGGCGACATCGACCGCCGCACCACGGTGCTGATCCTGGGCGACGCGCGCAACAACCGCGGCGAGGCGCATGTCGAGGTCATGAAGCAGCTTTATGAGCGCGCGCGCCGGGTGATCTGGCTCAATCCCGAGCCCACCTCGTTCTGGGGCCTGGGCGATTCGGAGATGAAGCGCTACGCGCCCTATTGCCACATCGCGCGCGAATGCAATTCCCTCACCCACCTGGAAAGCACACTCGACGCCTTGCTGCGCACCCATTCGGCCAGCGCGTAGAGCCCCCATCCCCCGCGCAAGGAACACCGCCATGGCCCGCCCCACCCTGCAACTGCACCCCCGCAAAGAACCGGCCGTGGCGCACCCAGCGGCCACCCTGCTGCTGCTGCGTGACGGAGCGCTGGGCGTCGAAGTGCTGATGACCCGGCGCTCGCCAAACGCCAGCTTCTTGCCCGGCGCCTATGTGTTCCCCGGCGGGCGAGTGGACGCCGACGACCACCAGACACACACGCTGGCGCGCGCCCCCGACGCGGGCGGACGCTACCGCACGGCGGCGCTGGCGGCGCTGCGGGAAACCTTCGAGGAACTGGGCATCCTGCTGGCCGTGCAGGCCGATGGCAGGCCCATCACCCGCACCCACCTTCAAGCGCTGGACCGCAGCCGGGCGCTGTACCCGCAACTGCAAGCCCAGGGCTGGTCACTGGCGGTCGATCAGGCGCGCATGCTGGCCTGCTGGACCACGGACCGCAGCGTGCCCAAGCGTTTCGACACCGTCTTCTTCGCTGCGCTGATGCCCGACCAGCAGGAACCGGTGGCCGACGAAATGGAGCAGTTCGAGCCGGTCTGGGTCCGGCCCCAGGATGCGCTGGCGCAGCACCAGGCCGGCAACTTCTTCATGATCTTCCCCACCATCCGCACCCTGCACTGGCTGTCGGCCTTCGAACAGGCCGGGCAGGCCCTGGCGGCCTGCACCGAGGACGAACCACTGTGGAACTCCACCCCCCGTGGTGGTCTGGTCGGCGGTCAACCGCAGCGCTTCATGGAGCAGGACCTGCCCTACGCCGAGCTCGCGCTGGTGTGCCCATCCGGACAACTGGAACATGCGCTGGACTGGCAGCACGAACGGCCGGTGCCCCTGCTGCGGAACCTGCATCGCCTCACCGCCCCCAACGCCAGCGTCATGACCGGCCCCGGCACCAACAGCTACATCGTGGGTGACGCGGCCAGTGGCTACATCGTCATCGATCCTGGCCCCTTGCTGAACGACCATATCGAGCGCCTGCTGGCGTTCACGGCGGGCCAGATCACGGCCATCGTCTGCACCCACTCGCACGCCGACCACTCCCCCGCCGCACGGCCGCTGGCCCAGGCCTGCGCCCGCCTGACGGGCCGTACGCCGCCCGTGCTGGGCCTGGCCAGCGCCGCCACCGCCCGCTCCACAGCAGCCTTCGCCCCCGACCGCGCGCTGGCCGACGGCGAGCGCCTGATGCTGCACGATGGCGAGCACCACAGCACCCTGCGCGTGGTCCATACCCCAGGGCACGCCGCCAACCACCTCTGCCTCATCCTCGAAGAAGACGGTCTGCTGTTCTCGGGCGACCACATTCTCAGCGGCAGCACCACCATCATCGACCCGCCCGACGGCGACATGAGCGCCTACCTCGATTCGCTGGACCGCCTGGCGCAGGCCTGCGAAGAGGACGGTATCGAATTCATCCTGCCGGCGCACGGCCACGTCATCGGCTGGGCGGCGCAGTCCATTGCGCAGCTCAAGGCGCACCGCCTGCGGCGCGAGGCCAAGGTGCTGGCGGCCATGCGCGCCGTCCCGCAAGGCAGCCTGGACGACTGGCTGCCACTCGCCTATGACGACACGCCCGCAGCGCTCTGGCCACTGGCGCGCCGTTCGTTGGCGGCCCATGTGCAACGCATCGAACAACTGGCGATGCTTTGAATCCCCTACGATTTTTAAACAAGCCTCAGGAACCCCATATGAATGCCAACGCCCCCCACCTTGACCGCATCGCCGCTTACAAGAAAAGCTGGAACGACAACCCCTTTCTGAAGGCGCAAGGGCTGGAAGTGGAAGAAACAGGCGTGGGCAGAGCTATTGTGCGACTGCCCAAAGCCCTCCCCACCCAACGCGGCGGCGGCGGTTCGGACACAGTGATCAATGGCGGCGTCATCTCCTATATGTTTGACGGCGCGCTGGGCTGGGCCATCATCTCCTCGCTGCTGGACATGCCTGAGGCGGCCGACATTGACCCCTTCGAGCTGCGCCAGTTCACGATCAACCTCGACATCACCTTCCTCAACGCTGCCTTGGGCGATAGCTTTGAGGCGCGCGGCAAGGTGGTGCGCATCAGCCGCACGACTGCATTTGCAGAGGGGGAGTTCCTGGATGCCCATGGCACAGTCTGCGCCACAGCCAAAGGTATCTGGCGCGTGTTCTGGCCACGCAGTCTTGCCACCACCCCGCGCTGACCCCACTCCCCCAATCAACTGGAGACATTCATGAAAAAAGACACCCTTCGCATTGGCAGCGCCTCGGGCTTCTGGGGCGACTCTGAGTTCGCCGCCGCCCAACTGGTGCAGCGCGGCAACATCGACGTCCTGGTGTTCGACTACCTGGCCGAAATCACCATGTCGCTGCTCAGCCGCGCCAAGGCCAAAGACCCGGCACTGGGCTATGCACCGGATTTCGTGACCACCCTCCAGCCCCTGATGAAGGAACTGAAGTTGCGCGGCATCAAGGTCATTGCCAACGCGGGCGGCGTCAACCCGTCCGCCTGCCGCGCCGCGCTGGTGGCGGCAGCCCAGGCCAAAGGTGTCGATCTGAAAATCGCCGCCGTTCTGGGTGACGACCTGATGCCGCAGGTGGAAGCACTGCGCGCAGCCGGCACCCAGGAGATGTTCGCAGGTAGCCCGTTTCCGCAAAAGGTCATGAGCGCCAACGCCTATCTGGGTGCCTTCCCGATTGCGGCCGCGCTGGCGGCCGGCGCCGACATCGTGGTCACTGGCCGCTGCGTCGACAGCGCGGTCACGCTGGCGCCGCTGATCCATGCCTTTGGCTGGACCGTCGCCGACCACGATCTGCTCGCGCAGGGCAGCCTGGCCGGTCACCTGATCGAGTGCGGCACGCAGGCCACCGGCGGCAACTACACCGACTGGGACACGGTACCGGGCTGGGACGACATGGGTTTTCCCGTCGCCGAGTGCCGCGCCGACGGCAGCTTCATCATCACCAAGCCCGAAGGCACGGGCGGGCTGGTCTGCCCCTCCACGGTAGGCGAGCAGATGGTCTATGAAATCGGCGACCCGCGCGCCTACATCCTGCCCGATGTGGTGTGCGACTTTACCGGCGTGACACTGACGCAGGTCGGCCCCGACCGCGTCGAGGTCAAGGGCGCGCGCGGCCTGCCGCCGACCGACCAGGCCAAGGCCAGCATCACCTACGCCGACGGCTTTCGGGCCATGAGCCTGTTCATGATCGGCGGCATCGATGCCGGCGCCAAGGCGCAGCGCGTGGGCGCCGCCATGCTGGCGCGCATGCGGCGCCACTATGCGCAGCGCGGTTGGCCCGACTTCACCGAAACCTGTGTCGAGGCCATCGGCGCCGAAGACACCTACGGCCCCCACGCGCGGCCCGATGCGCGCGAAGTGATGCTCAAGGTCGGCGTGCGCCACCCGGTCAAGGACGCGCTCGAACTGTTTTCGCGCGAAGTGGCGCCGCTGGCCCTGATGTCGGCACCGGCCATCACCGGTTTCACCGGCGGCCGGCCCAAGGTGCAGCCGGTGGTGCGGCTGTTCTCCTGCCTGGTACCCAAGGCACAGGTGGCCGCCAGCATCGACATGGGCGACCAGACCGTGGCGGCACCGCCATGGCACGGCCAGGCGTTTGATCCGGCGACCCTGCCCCAGGTCGACGGCCCGCTGCCTGACGCCGACGCCTATGCGCGTGGCACGCGGATAGTGCCGCTGGTGAAGCTGGCCTGGGGCCGCAGTGGCGACAAGGGCGACGCCGCCAACATCGGCATCTTGGCGCGCAAGCCCGCTTACCTGCCTTTCATCCGCGCCGCCCTGAGCGAGCAGGCGGTGGCGGCCTGGTTCGCCCACCTCGTCAAGGGCAGCGTGCAGCGCTTTGATCTGCCTGGCACGCACGCGCTGAATTTTCTGATGCACGAAGCCCTGGGCGGCGGCGGCATCGCTTCGGTTCGTATGGACTCGCAGGGCAAAGCCTTTGCGCAGATGCTGCTCGATTTTCCGGTACCCATTCCAGCCGACATGGCTCTTTGAGAACGTTCACCCACTAACCCAAGACGGAGACACAAACCATGAACACCCCGGCCACCACCGCCATTGCCAACACCGCTTCCGCAGCCCTGCGTGATCGCATCCGCGACGTGCAGGAAGCCGCCCGCGGCGTCACCACCCTGTACCCACGCAGCTACATCCTGCAGTGCATCAAGGAAGACCGCTTCCCCGACGAGCTGTGGCAAAAGCTCGGCGAATTCGGCCTGCTAGGCCTGTCGGTTCCGGAAGAGTACGGCGGCTCAGGCGGCGGCGTGCTGGAGATCACCGCGCTCAATGAAGCCCTGGCGCTGGCCGGCGTTCCCACGCTGTTTCTGGTCGTCACCGGCCTGGGCCGGGTGCCAATCATGCGCAACGGCACACCCGAGCAAATCCGCAAGTTCGTCACGCCCACCTGCACCGGCGAGAAGAAACTGTGCTTTGCCATCACCGAACCCAATGCCGGCACCAACAGCTTTGCCATGACCACGCTGGCCACATCGGACGGCGATGGCTGGGTGCTCAATGGCCAGAAGGTCTTCATTTCTGGCGCGCGCGATGCCGACTACATGCTGGTGATTGCCCGCACCACCAAGGCAGGCGAGGTGAAAAACCGCACCGAAGGCATCTCGCTGTTCGTGCTCGACATGAAAACGCCCGGCATCCAGCTCACGCAACTCAACATCCAGGTCGAGACCGCCGAGCGCCAATACATGGTGTTCTTTGACAACGTCAAACTGCCCGCCGACGCGCTGATCGGCGAAGCCGGCAAGGGCGCCAAGCTGATGTTCGAAGGCCTGAACTCCGAGCGCCTGCTGGCCGCCGGCGCCGCCATCGGCCTGGGTGACTATGCGCTGGCCAAGGCGGTGGCCTACTCGAAAGATCGCAAGCCCTTCGGCAAGCCGATCGGCTCCTACCAGGCGCTGCAGCACCGCATGGCGCAGGCCAAGGCGCAAATCGAGGCGGCGCGCCTGATGACCTACAACGCCGCCGAGCGCTTCGACGCCGGCGAGGACGCCGGTGCGCATGCCAACATGGCCAAGCTGCTAGGCTCGCAAGCGGCAGTAGCCGCCGTCGAGGCCGCGCTGCAAACCCACGGCGGTTACGGGTTCGACCGCGACTACGACATCGTTACGCTGTGGCCCATGGTGCGCCTGCTGGAAATCGCGCCCATCAACAACGAGATGCTGCTCAACTACATCGGCGAACATGTGCTGGGCTTGCCGAAGTCGTACTGAGCCGATGGCCGTCATCCCCGGCGCCGACCAGCCGGACCAAGGTTCGCAACACGGTCAAGGCCTCCGTCCGCCGCTTTCGGGCTGGCCTGAGCTTACGAACCGGCACCTTTGGCAGGCGTCGCTACTCGTTTGCGCATGATGTGTGCCGCGCGCTCCCTTCCCACTTTCGCAGCAACCAAGCGGCCGCGAGGCCGCCCACGCAAGACGCCGCAAGAGCGAAATGAAGGCAACCGCCGCCAAGATATCGTCAAGGCTGCGGCCAAACTGTTTCGACGCAACGGCTTCAACGGCACGAGCACGCGCGACATCGCCTGCGCCGTTGGCATGCATTCCGGATCACTGTTTTGTCACTTCAAAAGCAAGGATGCGCTGTTGTATGAGGTGATGCAGGAAGGCATGCGTAGCGCGCTGGCGCGCCAGACGATCGTGCTCCTTGCCGAACATGACGCTGCGACTACGCTGCGGCAATTGATCCGATCGCATTTCGATACGCTACTGGGGCCAAGCAGCGACTTCATGCATGCGGTGCTCTACGAGTCCCGCTCTCTCAACACAAGGCAGCACAACGTCATCGCGAAGCTGCAAGGTGACTACGAAGCGACATGGACGCCCGTGCTCCAAGAACTCGCGTCGACCGGCTGCTTGCATGGCGAGGTGTCGCTTGCGCGCCATTTGATCTTTGGACTATTGAACGGGTCAGCGCTGTGGTTCAATCCTAAAAAGGGAATCTCGATTGATGCCCTGACCGACGCAGTGGTAGCCCTGTGCATACAAGCCCCCCCGGCAATCCGGACTTGATTTTGTTAGCCTTGAAGTCCCCTCGAATTTCTGAGCCAGTCAGAAGTAGAGGTTGGGAAACTGTTTTATACGGTACTCGACCGGTGGAACACGGCCCAAGGATTCATGGGGTCGATGATGGTTATATCGGTGCAGCCAATCGGCCGGGTTCTGTCGCGATAGCGGATGGGGGGCGTGCTGACTTGTGCAACGACCTCTCAATTCAAATGGTCAAGCTATAGAACTGTTGTGCGACCGACGTGGTTGACCCTTTGGGGCAGTTCATCTGCCCCTTGCGAATCATGTGCATGGTCTCGATATCCGTGATCAGTCGACGGGCCGTG
>ERZ778022.3906-NODE-3906-length-13440-cov-5.418902_pt1 | contig 13440 bp, 7 predicted proteins | sample MGYA00375752_ERZ778022 | MGnify/ENA primary metagenome ERZ778022 (study PRJEB29350, sample SAMN05389826) | bioreactor metagenome | isolation source: Thiocyanate bioreactor | place: South Africa: University of Cape Town | collected 2014-04-04 ... | reverse complement strand
AAAGTTAATGAAAACCTAATGGGGGGAAAAGTGTCATTAACTTGGACACCCCTAATATTACACACGAACAACAACGTGACCTGCTGCTGCGGCCAACCGACTGAAGCAGCAGCGGCGGCACCGCACTCTCTAACCACTGCTCACCGCCGCCAAGATGAAGGCCATCCGCAACATGGTGCAGTCGGCGGCGACGCGCATGGCGGGCGACACGGAGGAGAGCAAGCGGACGGAGGAGGTGGTGGCGCGGTCGGCGCGCGTGCAGCGCGCGCTGGACGCCTACTGCGCCAAGCTGCTGGAGATGAACGCCGCGTCGCGCGCCCTGTTTGCCGAGCTGGATGGCTTCTACCCGGCGGGCGGGCCACTGGCAAACCCGCTGCATGCGCTGGCGGCCGCGGAGGCGGCCTCGCCGTGGAGCGAGGCGAGCGGCACGACGCGCACGGAGGCGATGCAGATGGTGCTCGCCACGCCGTCCGCCGGCATTGGGCGCATCGCGCACGGCATCACGGAGGGCGTGAAGGCGCGCGACACGCTGGCGCAGGAGGTGGCGCACTACACCGAGAAGGTGGGCCGGCTGCAGACGGAGGCGGCGGCGGTGCGCCCAGCGGATCGTGACGCCGCCAAGGCCAAGCTGGACGACAACAAGGAGAAGCTGGCGCGCGCGATGGATGCACACAAGGAGAAGCTGCACGCGGTATCGTTTGCGCTGGATGCGCTGGACGGCGACATTGCCGCCGTGCTGACGCCCACCGTCATCCAGCTCATCAAGGCGCAGATGAGCTGGCTCACCGACTCGGTCAACTTTTACAACAAGGCGCTGGAGCAGGTGGACACCGCCGCCACCCTCGTCCCGCGCCGCGCCTCTGCCGTGCATACTGGCGCCTCCGCTTCCGCTGCCGCTGCCGCCACAGCGGCGGCTACCACCGCACCTGCCGCTGCCGCTGCTGCCGCCGCCGCCGCCGCCACCGCGCCAGCCACCGCTGCGACTGCGTCACCCAGCGCCGTCGCAGCAGGTGCTTCGCCCGCCGGCGCCCTGCGCCCGCAGCCGCTCATCGTGCGCGGCCTGGCGCAGTACACCGCCGCCGCCGACGGCGACGTGTCATTTGAGGCGGGCGACGTGTTTCTCGTCACGCGCAAGAACGGCGACGGCTGGTGGGACGCGCGCAACGGCGACCAGTTTGGCGTGTGCCCCAACAACTTTGTGAAGGAGGTTTGTTGTTACATGTTGCTCGTTGCTCACGGCGTGCTCACAGCCAATACATTTCACACATGCTCCCCCCATCCTACCCCCACACACAGGCGGGCGAGACGGCGGCGGTGACGCCAGCCCACGCGCTGTACGCCTTTGCGACGGACGATCCCACGGAGGTGCCGCTGGCGGCTGGCGATGCGGTGCAGGTGCTGTCGGTGGTACGCGCGCCGGTGCAAGAGTGGCTGCTGGTGCGCTGTGCCGCCGGCGTCGGGTACGTGCCGTCCTCCTACCTGAAGCTGGCACCGGTGCCAGCTGCCGCTGCCAAGCCGGAGCCCGCAGCGGCGGTGGCAGCCAAGCCTGAGCCGGCAGCGGCGGCGGCGGCCAAGCCCGCTGCTATGCCTGCAGCCGCTGCGCCTGTGCCCGCCCCAGCACCGGCGGCCGCGACAGTGGCAGCACCGGCACCTGCTCCCGTTCCGGCGGCCGCGCCAATGGCAGCACCTGCACCTGCTCCCGTTCCGGCGGCGCCAGCACCAGCCCCAGTGCCGGCGCCAGCTCCAGTGCCGGCACCAGCACCAGTGCCGGCTCCAGCTCCAGTGCCGGTGGCAGCGGCTCCAGTACCAGCACCAGCACCTGCACCAGCACCGGTTCCAGTGCCGGCGCCTGCGCCAGCACCTGCACCGGCGGCAGCACCGGTGCCTGCACCTGCGCCTGCGCCAGCACCCGCGGCAGCCCCGAAACCCGCGCCAATGCCAGCGCCGGCACCGGCATCCGCACCCACACCCGTACCTGCGCCAGCGCCGGCACCTGCGCCGACCCCGGCTGCGCCCAAGCCGGTGGCGGCAGCGGCATCATTGGAGGAGCTGCCACCGCTGGAGTCGCCATTCTGGAACGACGCCGCCCTGAAGACATACGCAGGGATGCTGCGTGCGGGCGTGCCGGCGGCGGCGGTCAAGGCCAAGATGGAGCGGGAGGGTGCGCTGTCGGCAGGTGGGGCAGGTGACGCGGCACCCCGGGTGGCGGTGCTGCCGGCACGGCCGACTCCAGGCGGTGCGGGCCCAGCCGGTGCTACTGCCGCTGTGCCGCGTGCCGGCCCCAAGCTGCCGCCACTGCCGCCGCGTGGTGGCACACCCTCAGCGGCGTCTGACGACGGCGCGTCACCTGCCGCCGCACCGGCGGGCCTGCTCGCTGGCATCGCAGGCTTCAGCAAGGACAAGCTGAAGAAAACCGAGACGGTGGACAAGTGCGCCCTGCCCACGGCGGCTGGCGCGGCTGGCGGCGGCGGTGGCGGTGGCGAGCGGCGTGGCAGCGCGCCCGGTGGTGCGACGCCACCGGTGCCCGCCAAACCGGCAGGCGGGGGCGGCTCGCTGATGGAAGAGATGCGGGCACGTGCGGCTCGCCGGGCGTCAGCGCCTGGGGATTCGTAAGCGGAGCTGCAGGTTGCGTGGCAGCGTGTGATTCAATCGTGCTATTTTATTTTACGGGCCATTCAAAGCGGCATCAATGTCCCCCACCAGCCCCAACAGCGTGTCACGCGTCCAGGCGTAGGGGTCAGCGACGGGCGCGGGTGGCAACAGGCCGCCTGCCGCACCGACCGCGCGGCCCAGTTCAGCGACGACGGCGGCAGGGGGCACGGCTGCGGTGGCTCGCGTTGGCACCTCCACGCGGCCCGCCGCTTTGACAACCACATACGGGTCGTCAGCGAGTGCCGCCGCAACGCGTCGGATCTGGGTGGGGAGTGGAGGGTGGGGCGGTGGTACATACAACGCAGGCAGGGGCGGTACCGGGTGACAATGGTCGCAACCGCGGCCGCGTTAAAATAATTACCGTGGACAGGGCAGCGCAGCAGTATGTCCGTGGATAGCGCGTGTAGGGTGCAGCGTAGGGCTCAAACGATGGCGGCAGCGCATCCAACGACCCCGGTAGTGGTTCACTCCCTGCGTCGTCGCCTGCAATAAGGCGCAAGAGGTGTGCCCCTTTCAAAAGGAGCAGCGTCCCTAGCTGCACTTGTGCGTAGGGAGGGAGGTGCGGAGTGAAATGCAATCGAACCAATGAATGGAGGCGGCGCGGCACCACAAACGCACGTCGTCAGCGTTTGCAGCGGCGTTCAGGCGCAACAAGAGCTGCACGTGGCACTCCCACTCCAGCGGCGAGGCGTACGTGTCGCGGCAGTCCTGGATGGATGCGCGCACCGCGGCTGCCTCACGCGCAACAAAGCCCCACGTGGCGCCCAGGGAGGCGGCACAAAACCAGTTGTGGTTGACGCTCAGCGTCGTTGCCAGGTTTAGCACTTCGTGGTGCCAGCCGGGAGGCACAAACATCACGTCGCCGGCGCGCTGCACAGCAACGTGCAGCGCCGCATCCGGCACAACTGCGGCTGGTGGTGACGCGGCGGCAACGGTGGTAAGCCAGCGAACAGCGGCGGCGGCACACGCATTGTGTGGCACGTGGTCTCCCGTCGCCGGTGCCAGGTAGCGCAACAAGGCGGCAGCTAGAGGTGGTGGGATGAGGGTGTTGACGCACAGGTCACCCCACGCGTCGTACAGGGTGTCGCGTGACACCTCGGGTGGCAGCATCAGCCACAGCTTGGTGCCACAAACATTTGCGCTCCAGCTGGCACTGTACATCACATCGTGGTGCACCGGCGTGCGGCTGCCGCGCGGGCCATAGTACACAAACCGGTAGTCATCCACTGCCGTCGCGCCGGCAACCCGCGCCACGGTGTCGTAATAGAAGTTGAGGTAGTCATCAGCAAACGGTGACGGCACGCGGTACAGCGCACGGCTTGCGGCGGCTGGCGCATCGCGTACAACGTGCCAGTCCTTCAGGTAGCCGTCGCCGCGTGCCACGGCAGCCAGTGCGGCCTCCAACGGCAACTGCTCACGCACCGCCGCGCCATACCCGGCTGCCTCGCCGCCAGCCGGCGGGCGCTCCAGCGGCACGGTCGGTTGCGCCGCCGCGCCAAAGAGCCCCCGCAAGATGCCACCAGCAACCTCTGCGGTGTAGCTGTCGCTGCCTCCTCCCCTGCTGGCCGCCGCGCTGCACGGCCAGTCATGCATACCACCGCGCCAGATGCACGGCAGGGACGGGGCCACGTAGCGCGCCCACACGGCCTCCTGCGACACGACGCCGGCATCCACCACTGGGATGCGCACCATCCCTAATGCATCCGCCACCCCCTCAATCTCATCCACCGCCACTCCTCCGTCACTGCTCCCTACCGCCGACACTGCTGCCGCCGACGCTGCTGCCGCTGACACTGCTGCAGCTGCCATGGCGCCGCCGGGGTATCACCAGAGTGAGTGAGTGATTCACCGGATATCCCAGCCATGCAATCAACAAATACAGAGAGCCTTGACAGTGGCATGACACAGATAATAGCAACGCAGGTGATTTTACGGTCTAGCTTCAATGGGATTAATGAAACATCATTGTTGTACTTTTGCAAACAATTGCAGCTAACGCTGGACGGTATCTTGGTCGCCGCATCTTGTCACGCGTCGTCGCTGGCGACCTTGCCGCGCGCACGAATCGCGCCCAGCATGGCAGCCATGCCGCCGGTGCCACTGCTAAACGGCGTGGGGCCGCCAAGTGGCCGGCGCACCGTTGGCGGCGGCGGCACCACTGGTGGCAACGGTGGCGCTGCGGCCGCTGCTGCTGCTGCTGGTACTGCTGCTGCTGGTGCGGCCGCTGCTGCTGCCGGCCCTACCACCGCGGCGACACTAACCTCTGCTGCGCCGCCATCAGGAGCAGCAGTGGCAGCAGGGGGTGACCGGCGCGGCGGCAGGGAGGGAACAGAGGGCCGTGGTACACGCGGTGGCGTCGCAGATGCCACCGCGGGCCGCGCCGGCGTGACAGCGGGCGATACATCTGTAAATGCCAGTGTGCGGCCGACCGGGATGCTGGCAGCAGTTGCAGGCGATGACAGCGAGCGTGCCCCCGCAGCGGCGGCGGCGGCGGCAGCAGCAGCAGTTAGCTCAGATGCCGGTGCGGACACAGGCTCCTTGGGAGCGCCGCCGTCACCTGAAGCGGCGCCACCACGCGCCCGGATGGCACCCAGCAGGTCACCCATCGAAGGGCGCGGCACCGCACGCGGCGGCGGTGGCGGCGGCACCACCGGCAGCGTCGGTGGCGGTGGCGGCATCCACGGCATCGTCGGCGGTGGCGCACTACCAGGCGTTGTCTCATCGGCTGTCGCCTCGTCCGCCACCTCCACATGAGGTGGCAGGGCGCTCGGTGTTGCAACCACCGGCCTCACCGGCGCCTCGCCAGGGGTAGCACCGGCAGCTGCGGCAGTGGCGGCAGCGGCAGCGGCGGCGGCGGCAGCGGCGGCAGGGGTGAGGTCGGCGGGGGCGCTTGAAACGCGGGACAAGGCGCGCCGTGTCTCCCGCTCTGCCCGCTCCGCCTCCGCCTCGTTCTCGGCACGCGCGCGGTCCAGTGCCTTCAGGAAGGCGCACAGTGTGGTGAAAAACGCCTCCACTGTCATGATGGGGTCCTCACCGAAAAACTCCAGCAGCGACGCAAAGGTGGCTGCCACACCTGCCAGCTCCGTCATCATCTTTTCGCGCGTCTCCTGCGCCCGCCCCACAAAGGCAGCCATGCACTCGGGCTGCGGCGGCGCTGCCGCCTCCAACGCGGCAGCCAGATCCGCCACCTCATCTGCCGCGCCGCCGCCGCTCTCGGTAATGGACCCCATGCGCGTAACGCGGGTGGCACTGCCGCCGCCTGCACCGCCAGCTGCTGCCGCTGCGGCCGCCGCTGCCGGCCGGCCGCCTGGTGATGCCGCACCGCGACTCGCGGACGCGGAGCCAGTGCGCATGCGGCCCATGCTGCCGTGCTCACGTGCCAGCTTCTCCACCACCTCCAGGCCCGCGCGGATGCCTGCCGCCTCTGTGCGCAGCGCCTCAATGGTCAACCGCGACGCCGCCGGCGCGTCGCCCAACTCGGTGGACGCGCTCAGCGCCTCCGGGTCCACACGCGCCAGCCGCGACGCCAGGTAGTGCAGCAGCGTCGTGGTGCCACTGAACGCCTTCGTCTGCCCCAGCTTGGCCAGCGACGCCAGCGTGAACCCCGACACGCTGGTCGGCCGCCGGCGCGGGGTGGCGCCGCCAGGCGTGCTGCCGCCGTCGTCGTCACCGCTGTTCAGCCGTTGCCCAATCTTCAGTACGGCGTCCAGCAGCCGGCGCAGGCGCGGCGAGGTGCGCGCCTGCTCGCAGGCGCGAGACACGGTTGTCAGTCGCGCGCGCAGGTCTCGCACCTTATCGTCAAACGCCAGCTGGAAGCCGAGCGCGCTGGCGCGCGCGCGCGCCTTGGTCACGTCCGCCACTGCCAAGAAGAACTGCTCCGCCTCGCCCAGCCGGCTGCGGTCACCGCGGTACGCCTTCACCACCGCCACCTCCTCCGGCGCCGGCAGCAGGTCCTCCAGCAACGTGAGGGCTTCTATTGTCAGCTGGCTGCCGTCCGGCAGGGCGGGCGTCAGGCCCAGCAGGCAGGCGCGTACCGCCTCGCCGGGCAGCTTCAGGCGCTTCAGCCCAATGCCCACATTGCGCCCGCGCTTGCCCTCCAGCAGGTACACCGTCTTGGCGGCGGCACCGCCGCCACCGCCACCCCCGCCGCCGCCACCATCGCGCGCCCGCATGGCGCTGCCGCGCAGCGCGGCGTTGGTTTCCTGCGTGAACAGCCGCTCGAACTCGTCATCCACCAGGTCGTCCTCCTCCGGACCGTCGCCCGCTGCCGCCGCCGACCAGATTGTGTTGCGTGCACCCAGCCGGTCCGCTGGAAGCAGCTCCCAGTGCAGCTTCTTGCGCTGCCGCACCGACCGCGCCGCCGCGCCGCCCGTCCGGCTGTGGTTGGCGGGCGACAACACAATGCCAGCCGTGAGGTCCGCCAGACCAGGCGGCGCCGGCAGCTCACGGTCCAGCTCCAACGCCAGCATGTTCACGCCGTCTGACACCATCTTGTGCTCCACCACCTCGCGCGCCAACCCCACCTTCAGCATCTGGAAGTAGCGGCCGTACGCGGCATCCTCGCGCAGTGGGATGAGCACCAGGGTGGCGTGCGGCTTGTCGCCGTCCATGTGCAACACCGCGGGGTCCAGCTTGGCCATGCTCATCTTCTGCTCTACCATCGTCGACGGCACACCAATCTGCGCGTGGAAGGAGGGGGTTGGGGGTGCTATGAACGTTGTAACTGCTACCCAACTATCAATAGCTCCCCAGCTACGTACCCGCAGCATGCGGAAGTACTGGCCGTACGTGTTGGACGTTGCCAGTGGGCAGCGGGCCTCGGCCACCATCTCCAGCTGCTCGGCACGCAGCTCGGCAATGCGGCGCGCACGCTCCGCGGCACGCGCCGCTTCCAGTGCTGCTGCCGCCGCCTTCTCTGCCTTCTCTGCCTCTGCCTTGCGCCGCGCCTCGACAGCTGCCGCGCTTTCAACCCCACCCGCCCCTCCCGCTGCCCCCTCTTCGCCGGCACCGTCGTCCAACCCTAGTGCCTTGGCCAGCGCCGCCAGTGCATCGCCTGCCACGCCGTCGCCGCGCGCCTTGTGCAGCACCGCTGCCGCCGGCACGCCCATCTTCACCATGCGCACAAACCGCTGCAACTCTGCCGGCAGCTCCTCGCTGCTAGGTGCAGGCGCTGGCGCTGGCGCGGGCGCCGCAGCTCCCATACCTAGCGCCTTGGTCAACGCCTCCAGTGCGGCACCCTCAATCCCCTCGCCGCGCGCCTTGTGCAGCACCGCTGGCGGCGGCACACCCATCTTGGCCATGCGCACAAACCGCTGCAGCTCTTCCGGCAGCTCGTCGGCGCCAGGCGCAGGCGCAGGTGCAGGCTCGGGCGCTGGCGCAGCAGGAGTAGGTGCGTCTGCCTTTGGCGCGGCAGCGGCCTGCAGCAGCGCCGGATCCACGCCATCAGAGCGCATCTTGTGTTGCACGGCGGGCAGCGGGATGCCCATCTGCAGCATGCGGGTGTACTTGGCCATGTCGGGTTGTGAGGTGTCGACACTCGATGGCGGCGCCTCTGACCCCTCTGTGCCGCTTGACGGCGCCGGCGCGGCTGCAGCAGCCGCGGCAGCCGGCGCAGGGGAGGGTGCGGTACCGGCGCGGCCACCGCCAGAGGTGGGTGACGTGGCCGCACCTGGCGCGCCTGCCGCCGGCGTCATACTCCGCCCACTACCACTCCAGCTGCGCCCACCGCGGCTGTCTGTACGACTGCGCGCTGCGGTGCTGGCGCCACGGTCCCGTGACGGCGGCGGGGAGGCAAGCGGGATCACAGTTTGCAGCGCCTCATACAGCGCCTCCGTGGTTACCTCCGACACCGAGCCGCGGCGGTCGCCAAATGCAGCTGCTGCAATCGCCGGCTGCAGCTGGCGCGTCAGAGTGGCCAGCACGGCCCCCAGCCGCGGGTCACGCCCCAGCATCTCCCCCATGGCCGCCACAGCCGCCTTCACATGCTCACTACGCTCGCGTCCACCCGCGCCACTACCGCTGCCACCCTCGCTGCCACCGTCACCGCCGCCACCGCCGCTGCCAAGGCCTACAAGTGACGCCAGCATGCGCGACAACCCGGCAGTTGTGCTGGCACGGCGGCCGCCGCCGCCACCTGCTGTGGCACCACCAGAAGCAGCGGCGGCGGCGGCGGCGGCGGCAGCAGCAGCGGCAGCGGGAGTGGCTGCTGACGGCGGCGCGCCCTCGCTGGCGGAATTGGCAGCGAGCACCTCCCGAGCTTCGCGGATGAGGCGCATCGCGGTGGGCACGTCCAGCTTGGCAAAGCTCTCCATGGAGGCAGACGCCGCGCCCTCGTGCTCCGCCGCCGCCAGCACTGCCGCCGCCACCTGCAACGCGGCGGCGTACAGCAGCGGGTCGTCGTGGTTTGCCACGTCTGCCTCGATGCTCGCTACCGCGCTGCGGTCTACAACGGCAGGCGTGGAGTGCACCGCGTGGCGCAGCGGCGTCGTGGTGGCCGCGGGGCTGGCACGCGCGGCTGCCGCGGTCTGCATGGTCCCCAGGTTGCGCACCAGGAACGCTTGCGCGTCCTCATGCCGCGCCAGCTGCGTGGCTTGCGTATCCGCCGCCGCCGCACTCGGTGTCACCCTGCCGCCAGCGCCATCCGCCGACACGCCATGCGGTGCCAGGTCCGCCGCCGTCAGCGCACCAGCGTGCTTGCGATGGCGGCCACCGCCGCCGCCACCACCACTGCTACCGCTGCCAGCGCCACCCCGCCGTGCATCCACCGCAAGAGTGGCAAGCGCCGTGGACAGCACTGGGAGCATGACGTCGCTGATGCTGCCACGCGCCACCACCTGCCGCCGCGCGCTCATGCCCAGCCCCCCGCCCTCTAACTCATCAATCGGCTCCTCGTCGCTGTCGCCGCCGTCGTCGCCCCCCTCGTCGGTGTCATCCACCGGCAGCGGGTCGGCACTCGCCCGGTGCCGTCGCCGCCGGCGCGAGTGCCGCCGCCCAGCACCGCCGTCATCGTCCCCGCTGCTCACACTGCCTGCGCTCCCGCCGCCACCGCGGCTGCTGCCGCCCCGACGACCACCAGCACGGCCGCCACCACCGCCACCGCCGCCGCCAGCGGTGGCAACGGCAACCACCTTATCCAGCGGGATGACCACCTCCGTCGCGGCCGCGTCGCCGGGGGCGAGGGTGGTCAGCGCAACAGGCGCGGAGTGCGGTGGGCATGAGAGGCGGGACAGGTAGTCGTCTCGCAGCAGCCAGCGCGCGCGGTTCATGTTGCGCGACGCCAGCTGCAACGCAATGAAAGCAAAGTAGGGCTCCACCACGCCCTCGCGCCGCAGCACCTCCACGGCGTGGCTCTCCGGGAACAGTGCGTGCGCATTGGCAACGTGATACAGTCCAGCCAGCCGCGCCATGTGGCCCTGCAGGTTCAACAGCGACGCAAACCCCCACTCCACGTTGCCGTCACCCAGGTACGCGCGCTCGAGGGCGGCGGCGGCGGTAGATGTGCCGCTACTGGCACCGCCGGGCGGCGGCCGGGTGGCAGGGGCAGGGGAGGGAGCAGAAGCAGGAGAAGGGGAGGGGGCGGGGGATGGTGATGGTGATGCCACGTCAGCACCGGGTTCCATGGCAAGCAGCGTGAGGCGGAACTTGTCGGCCTCCAGCAGGCGCGACGGCAAATCAACATTATCGGCGGTGACCTCCAGCATAATGACCTCGTCATACGGCGCGGCGTCGGTGTGAAATGCAAAGCGCGCCAGGAGGCGGCGCTCGCGCACCTCATCCGTCATGTCTGCCGGCACAAAGGCGGACATGTCAGGCAGCTCGCCGGAGGGGGTGGGGAACACCTGCAGGATGCGGCGGCGCACGACGTCGGCGCTGATGTGAATGCGAACGTCGCCCGCTACAAGGCGCTGGATTTCGCACTTCAGCACGGTGTCATCAAACACGAAACCCTCGGTGGTGGGCACGACGACGCCGCCAGGCTGCGGTGATAGAGAGTCGCCGCCGCCGCCGCCGCTGCTGCCGCCGCCATCACCCTCCCTCCCGCCACCGCCGCCTACCTGCCGCACGACCGCGTCAAGGTCCGAGTCCCACACCAGCTCCGCGCCCTGGTACACCTGCACAATGGGCTCGCGCTCCAGCGCGCCCAAATCACCGGGCATGTTGACAAGCAGGCGCTGCAGGTGCAGCTTGCGCGGCTGAAACGGCTTCGTCGGGCGGATGCAGGCAGCAAATGAGGTCATGGTGGCGGCCCAGGATGCCGACGGCGGCTTGCGCCGCATGTGGCGCGGCGTGCGGCAGTCTATAACGTGTGCCCACGCGGATGCCACCGTGAACTCGGAGGAGTGCTCCCACGCCAGGAAGCATGCCACCGCAAAGGCGGCGCGAGTGCGGCCATCCAGGTCGTGGAGTACCACGACGTGGTCGGGCGACCAGTCCAAGAAAAACTTCATGCTATACGCAATGCGGAATGCCTCGCTTATGGTGGGCAGGCCGTTGTCCGTGTGCCCCCACGTCGTCTCGCTGTCATCCAGCAGCGGCGGGAACGCCGCCACCTGGCCATCAAATTTGAGGTAGTCGTACGAGCACCGCGTGTCGGGCGCCAGGTTAAACACCATGAAGCGGCCGGCGCCGAAGCGGTGCAGCAGGAAGCGCGCCAGGTCATTCACATTATTGCGGCACGAGTCCACGCTGGTACGGCTATTGTACGGCATGCCCGCCACCCACACGCGTGGGTAGATCTCCTTCATGTCCAGCCCCTCCACGTCCGTCGTGCTGGCAAGTCCACGCACCACGCCGCTCGACCCCCACCCCCCGTCATCCCCCATCCTGCCGCCGCCGCCGCCACCGCCAATGTCATCCTCCTCGCCGTCGCTGCCGCCGCGTGTCAGGCACCCCATCGCGTCCACGTCTGGCAGCCGCGGCGGCATGGTGCGCCCCCCCGGCGGCACGCCGCCAGGCGGCACGCCGCCCGGCGGCAGTGCCGGTTGGTTCTGGCTCGCCGCCGCCCCCATCGAGGGCGCCGACAGCAAGTTAGTTAAGAACGCAAACATGGGGGCGCGCGCGCAGGGAGGGGGATTGGAGGAGTGGAGTGGAGAACGGAGCGGTGAGGCAGCGAGAGGAGGCGGTGTGAAGAGAGAGGAGGTGTGACGAGAGGCGGAGGTGGGTGTAGGCAGCAGGGTGGCACAGAGGTAGGAGTGGCAGAATATCAAAAATGACGGGTGTACAACAAAACAACGGCGCGGAAACACCCCCTATACACCGCGCGTTTCATTCCATGCATTTATGCACCCCGCCGCGTGCGCGTTGTTATATGCGTGCGTGCAGTATCGCCCTACTCCGTTTCTGCCGCCGCCATTTTTTTCCAACGCCTCTTTACCGTGCTGCTTGTCTGTTGACACCTGCCGATGGACGTGTTGGATGCGTTGGGCATGGGTTGGGTGAACGTGGTATCTGGCAAGTGGGGAGAATGAAGGCGCAGGTGCGGGCGCAAGGGGCGCAGTAAATTTGAGGGGTTCGTGGCATGAAGGGTGTGTTAGGGGGGCGCACGCGTAATTGGGGTGGCTAGTAATTGTTTTTCATGCACCGTATCTTTTGTAAACACTTCCACAGACCCTCATCATGGGACGCATGAGGGGGGCGGCGGCGGCGGCGGTGGCGGCAGCGGCAGCCGTGGCGGTGGCAATGGCGGGTATGGCAGCTGCTGCTACTACCCTGCCGACCGGCCCCGGGCGGCGACTGCCATCGCGGACGCGAGGTGGCAGCGCAGCCAGCCAGCGTGGACACCACAACGCCGCGGCGGCTGCGGCTGGCGGGCGCGCACCTCGCGCGGCGGCGGCGCTGGGGGAGCCAGTGGTGGTGGCAGACCCCACGCTGGCGTCGGTGGTGAGCGTGCTGGACTACGGCGCGGTGGGTGACGGCGTGACGGACAACACGGCGGCGTTTACAGCAGCGCTGGGCGCCGTGACGCCGCGTGGCGGCATTGTGTTTGTGCCTGCCGGCAACTACAGCATCTCGGGCAGCCTGGTGGTGCCCACCGCCACCACGCTGCTGGGCGTGTACTCCTCCGTGCCGTCGCACGAGATTGACCAGGGCGCCACGTTCCCCGACGACGGCTCCGTGCTGCTGCCGCGTGGCGGCCGCGGCAACGCGAACGGCACCGCGTTCATCACGCTGTCCGAGAACGCCGTGCTGAAGGGCTTCACCATCTACTACCCCGATCAGCCGCCCAACGTGGCGCCCGTACCGTACCCGTGGACCATCACGCTGACCGGCAACAACCCCGCCGTGCTGGACGTGGAGCTGTTGAACCGTTCGTACTGTACTGTTTGTTGTGGGTTGATTCTGCGGTGTATGGTCATGCCCCACCCGCCCGCCCCACCCGCCCGGCCGCAGCATGGAACGGCATCCAGGCCGTGGGCGCGGCGCGGCACTACATTGCGCGCGTGCAGGGGCAGCCCGCCAACATTGGCATTTTCATTGACCAGACGTACGACGTGGGCCGCGTGGAGGACGTGCACTGGAACCCGTGGTACTCCACGAACGCGGCATACATTGCGCAGCAGACGGTGTTCGGCCAGGGGTTTGTGATTGCGCGGTCCGACTGGGAGATGTTTGTCAACACCTTTGTGTTTTCCATGTCCATCGGCTACCGCTTCACCGACTCGGTGGACGGCAGCTGCAACGGCAACTTTGCAGGCATCGGCGCCGACTGCTGCCAGAACGCCAGCGTGTGGGTGGACGCCGCCGACCCATGGGGCATCCTCATTGTGAACGGTGCGTGGTGGTGGTGGT
>ERZ778022.3901-NODE-3901-length-13451-cov-4.734772_pt1 | contig 13451 bp, 9 predicted proteins | sample MGYA00375752_ERZ778022 | MGnify/ENA primary metagenome ERZ778022 (study PRJEB29350, sample SAMN05389826) | bioreactor metagenome | isolation source: Thiocyanate bioreactor | place: South Africa: University of Cape Town | collected 2014-04-04 ... | reverse complement strand
CAGCACCTCGAGGTGAGGGGAGCCGGAGAGCGCTTCGCGGGACTCGCCGGGCACGTAGTAGATCGCGTCCTGGCCTTCCTTCATCCGCGCGATGTAGTCGTCGAGCGAGACGAGATCGTCGGCGGAGCCGCCCTCGGGGACGTAGGTGGAGGACCACCGCGTGAGCGTCGCGATGCGCTCCTTCCACTCGGGATCGACCGCGAGGCCTTCCTTGAGGATGCGGCCGAACGATGCCCAGACGGCCTTGTAGTCCTCGGCCTTGTCCTTCGCGATCTCGTCGAGCAGGTCGAGCGCGCGCTTGGTGACCTGCTTCTTGATCGTCTTGAGCGTCGTCGACTCCTGGAGGAGCTCGCGCGAGACGTTGAGCGGGAGATCGTCGGAGTCGACGAGGCCGCGCACGAAGCGGAGCCACTGCGGGAGGATCGCTTCGCAGTCCTCCATCACGAGGACGCGCTTCACGAAGAGGCGGACGCCGCGCTGCTTGCGGGGATCGTCGAGGTCGAACGGCGGGTTCTTCGGCACCCAGAAGAGGCCGACGAACTCCTGCGTGCCCTCGACGCGGAAGTGCGTCCGTGCGACGGGCGGCTCCCAGTCGTGGGTGAGGTGCTTGTAGAGCTCCTCGTATTGCTCGTCGGTGATCTCGTTCTTCGGGCGCTGCCAGAGCGCGCGCCCACGGTTGATCGTCTCGCGCTGCGGCGGCTCCTCGGGCTTCTCCGCGTCGCGCGTCTCGAGCTCGATCGGGTAGGCGACGTAGTCGGAGTAGCGGCGGACGAGATCGCGCAGGCGCCAGGGCTCGAGCATCTCGGCGTGCTCCTCCTTGAGGAAGAGACGAAGCTCGGTGCCGCGGGCGGCGCGCTCGGCGGGCTCGACCTCGAACGTGTCGCGTCCGGTCGACGTCCACTTCCAGGCCTTGTCGGTGCCGGCGGCGCGCGAGACGACCTCGACGCGGTCGGCCACCAGGTAGGCGCTGTAAAAGCCGACGCCGAACTGACCGATGATCGAGACGTCCTTCTTCGCGCCCGCCTCGAGCTTCTCGATGAACGCGGCGGACCCGGACTTCGCCACGGTGCCGAGGTTCTCGACGAGCTCGGCCTCCGTCATGCCGATGCCGGTGTCCTCGATCACGAGCACCCTGGCCTCGGGCTCGACCCGCAGGCGGATGACGAGCTCGGGCTCGCCCTCGAGGAGCGCCGGCTCGGTCAGCGACCGGAAGCGCAGCTTGTCGAGCGCGTCGGACGCGTTCGACACGAGCTCTCGAAGGAAGATCTCCTTGTTCGAGTAGAGCGAGTTGATGACGAGGGACAGAACTCGGCCGACCTCGGCCTGAAAGGCATGCGTACCCATCTGGCTTCTCCGGTCCGCGTCATAATCATCGAGCGGGAGCTTGAGAAGCCCTGTTCTTTCCCCGGCGCTCGCGCGAGACGCAAGTCGAGCGAGAGCCGGCCGCGCCCCCGCGCAGCCGGCCCATGTCGAGCAGCGCCCCTCGCGCTCTCTAAGCGGTCAGCTTTTGTACGTCGCGTACGCGGTGAACACGAGCGTGCGGGAGCAGGGGGCGGTCCCCGTCTGTCCGTTGCACGGATCGTCCCCCTCGTACTTCGTCGCCTTCTGCTCGAGGCCGCGGAGGACGGCGCGGGTGATGTCGTGGCCGCCGTCGCGGCACGAGCTCTCGCCGCACGGGATCAGGAAAAGCGCGGGGGCGTGCTCGACGACCACGCGCCGGATGTGCGAGGCGTCCGCGATCCCGAGGTCACCCCGGCGCTCGCTCACCTCCAGGCGGAGCGACTCGAGGTCAGGCGCAACTGCAATCAGACGAGGGGCCTCGTCCTCGCGGCGACGCCGCTCGCTGGTCCGCTCCGCGGCTGCCCGGCCGCGTCGGAAATTCAAGACTTCCCCCAGTCAAGACGTCGTACCACTCGTTCTCCTGCCTTTCGGTACTGCACTTGCACGCCGAAACGATGAGTAGGGTAGCCGTCCTGCGCAAAGGCACAAGCGCGACGGCTCGGCTCCATACTTAGGCCGCGCGACTGCGGTAGACTCACGCATCCATCCGCTCGCTCTCGTTCTCTCCTTCACTCCGCACTTTTCCGCGCGTGGGCCCGACGATGACCGTGAACAATCCGCTGTCGACCATCTCCGTTCCCGTTCCGTTTCACCAGGTCCGTGCCGAGCACGTCGAGTCCGCCATCGATGCGCTCATCGCACAATCGCAGGCCAGGCTCGACGCGATCGGTTCGGCGCCGCGCACGTATGAGGCCTCGCTCGGCGCGCTCGACCTCGCGACGAGCGAGCTCGACTTCGCGATGAACGTCGCCAGCCATCTCGAGGCCATCGACGGAACGCCGGAGATGCGCGCGGCCTACAGCCAGATCCTGCCGAAGGTGAGCGCGTTCGCGAGCAAGATCATGCTCTCCGAGCCGCTCTACCGGGCGCTCCGCGAGCTCTCCCAGACGGATGCCGCGAAGAGCCTCGATCCGGCTCGCGCGCGCTTCCTGAAGAAGACGCTGGCAGACTTTCGCCGGAACGGCGCCGAGCTCGACGAGAAGGGGAAGGCCCGCCTCGCGGAGATCGACGTCGCGCTCTCCGAGCTCACGCTCAGGTTCGCGCAGAACGTCGTCGATGCGACCGCTGCGTTCGAGCTCATCGTCGAGGACAGCGCCCGGCTCGCGGGCCTCCCCGAGGGCGCGATCGCGGCCGCGAAGAAGAGCGCGGAGGAGAAGGGCAAGACGGGCTTCCGGCTCACGCTCCAGGCACCTTCGTACGGCCCGGTCATGAGCTTCGCCGACGATCGGGCGCTCCGCGAGACGATGTACCGCGCGAACATCACGCGCGCGTCGAGCGGCCAGTGGGACAACCGCCCGATCATCCGCGAGGTGCTCGCGCTGCGGAAGGAGAAGGCGAAGCTCCTCGGCTTCGCTCATTTCGCCGATCTCGTGACCGACGATCGGATGGCGAAGACGGGCAAGACGGCCCTCGACTTCGTGACGATGCTCAAGGGCAAGCTCGAGGCCGCGTTCGGGCGGGAGAACGAGGAGCTCGCGGCCTTCGCGGGCGCGAACGGGCAGGCGGAGCCGCTCGAGCCGTGGGACATCGCGTATTGGGCGGAGAAGCAGCGGCGCGCGCTCTACGCGTTCGACGAGGAGACCCTCCGCCCGTACCACCCGCTCGACCGGCTGCTCTCCGGTCTGTTCGAGGTCGCGACGAGCCTCTACGGCGTCACGATCGAACGCGACCCGAGCGCGCCGACGTGGCACGAGGACGCGACCGCGTGGAGCGTCCACGACGAGGCCGGCAAGCGTCTCGGCTGCTTCTACCTCGATCTCTTCCCGCGTGAGACGAAGCGTGATGGGGCATGGATGGGCGGCGTCATCGATCGTCTCCCGGGCACGAACGAGGAGCGCGAGAACATCGCCGTCATCGTCGCGAACGTCACGCCTCCGCGTGGCCCCGGGCAGCCGGCGCTCCTGAACCACCGCGAGGTGGAGACGCTCTTCCACGAGTTCGGGCACATGATGCATCACCTCCTCTCCGAGGTGCCGATCCGCTCGATGGCAGGGACGCGTGTGGTCTCCGACTTCGTCGAGCTCCCGTCGATGATCATGGAGAACTGGACGTGGGAGCGTGACGCCCTCGACCGCTTCGCGCGTCACGTCGACACCGGCGAGCCGATCCCCGCCGAGGTGAAGGACCGCATGCTCCGCGCGAGGACCTATCGCGCGGCGAACGCGCTCACGCGGCAGGTCGGCTTCTCCACCGTCGATCTCCTGCTCCACACGGAGTTCGACGAGGCGACGCACGGTGACGTGATGACGTTCGCTCGCGACGTCTTCGCGAAGTTCTCACCGACGGCGCTGCCCGCGGACTACGCGATGCTCGCCTCGTTCTCGCATCTCTTCGGCTCGGCGTACGGCTACGCGGCGGGCTACTACTCGTACCAGTGGTCCGAGGTGCTGGAGGCGGACGCCTTCGGGCGCTTCCGCGAGGCGGGCATCCTGAGTCGCGCGGTCGGCGACGCCTTCAAGCAGACGATCCTCTCGCGCGGCGACACCGAGGATCCCGCGGTCCTCTATCGCTCGTTCCTCGGTCGCGACCCCGACGTCGCCGCGCTGCTCACGCGGCTCGGCGTAGCGGCCTGAGCGCGCCGGGGGGGCTCCGCGAGGAGGACCGCGCCGAAGCGTGGCCGGCTGCTGCGGCTACTCGGGCTCCTCGGCGTACGTCATCACGAGATACATGATGCACTCCTTGCCGCCGACGTTGACGTAGGAGTGTGGCACGTCCGCCTCGAAGACGATGGCATCGCCGGTCTCGAGCCGGTGCGACTCGGTGTGGCCGCCCGGTCGATCGACGACGATCTCGAGCTGCCCCTCGACGACGACGAGGTTCTCGACCGTGCCGGGCGCGTGCGCATCGGCGGCCTCCGTGGCCTTGGCCGCGAGGCGCAGCTCGTAGAACTCGGCGCGGCGAGGCCCGTCGAACGGGAAGAGCGCGCGTGAGCTGAAGGTCCCGCCGTGGCTCGTCAGGACCTTCGCGTTCTCTTCCGGAGGACGGTCGTGCCTCCCGCTTCACGCGCCTGGATCAGCGTCGCGAAGGTGACGTCGAGCGCTCGCGCGATCTTCCAGAGGACGTTGATCGTGGGAGCGCTCTGGCCGAGCTCGATCTGACCGAGCATTGCCCGGCTGACGCCCGACCGCTGCGACAGCTTCTCGAGCGACAGACCGCGCCGCATTCGCAGGCGCCGTAGGTTCGCCCCCACGATCGGCGCGAGGTCGGAGCCCTCGGTCGCGGCCGGCGGGTACGCCCACTCCTCCTTCGCCTCGGGCTTGCCGTTCACCGGCGCGCCGGCGCGCTCGTCTCCCGACGCGTCCTTCTTCTTCTTGGTGCTGCTCTCTCGAACGGATTTCACGAGCCCAGCTCGAGCTTCATCCGACGATGGGCGTCCACATCGGGACCCAACAGAACCAGACCGGAACGACGAGCGCCTGCGGGGGCGCACCGCTTGCCATGGGCATCATCGCCTCGACCGTGCGCTCGTCGCGCACCATCTTGCGCTGGCGGAAGGCTTCGAGGTCGATGACGTTGGCGGCGTTGCTCTTGGGCATGTCGGGCCTCCGGGGTTGGCTGTCCGGCTTTTACGTAGCATCCGCTTTAGCGGACGATCTGTCAAGGTGGACGCCAGTCTGTTTTGACGGATGGCCCAGGCAGATCGGTTCTCGGACCTTCCTGCAGAGCTTGGGACCCCGGCTTTCGGTGCGCGCCTCGAGCTCAGCTACTTCATGCAGCGCTGCCAGGCCGACGTCGAGGTCGCTGCCATCGCGCACGTGTATTGTGCACGCGTCGCGGTGCAGGGAGCTTCGCCGTGCTGCTGGCGCGCCATCTGCTTCGCCTGCTCGATGACCTCGGGCGGCACGCCCTGGAGCTGCGGGTTCTTCGCGATCTCGAGCTCGAGGTACTTGTCCATCACGTGGTTGCACTCGGACTTCGACACGGCGCCCTTGCCGCCGCTGTCCTTCGCGCCACCGGGCTTCGAGCCCTTCGTGCTTGCGTCGCCGTTCGACTCGGGCGGCGGCGCCTCGCCTACCTTGGTCGTGTAGGGCTGAGTCGGATCGGCCTTCGCCTCTCGCGACGCCGCGTCGTCGTCCTCTTCGCCGTGGAGCCGCGCGTCCGAGAGCGAGTTGGCGGGAACGCCTTCTTCCTTCTGGGGCGTCTTCGGCGGCGGTTGCGACTCGCCACACGCGACGAGCCCGACGAGACTCGAGGAGAGGCCAATGAGCACAGCCACGAGAGTGAGGCGATCGACGGCGCGGCGCACGAATGCAGCGTATGCCATGCATCGGCGCGTTGCCAGCCGGCTCGTCGGGCGAGTACGGTGCACCGGTTCTCGTCCCCGCCGTTTGCGCGCATGTCGCTCCTCGTCCTCAGCATCGTCGCGCTGGCGCTCGGCCCAGGCATCATCACCCTCGCGGGAGCACGCTCGTGGGTGTACGCGCTCGTGGACGGCTTCGTCATCGTCACGATCAGCGGCATCGCGGTGATCCACATCCTGCCGCAGGCGATCCTCTCGTCCGGAGCGTGGGCGTTCGTCGGCGCGGCGGCCGGCCTGTTCGGTCCGATGCTGCTCGAGCGCAAGGACCACGCGCACCACGATGACGTTCGCGGCGGCGACCGGGCGAAGCATCGACCGGCGATGGCGCTCGCGCTCCTCGGGATCGCGATCCACGCGTTCCTCGATGGCTCGGCCTTCGCGGGGAACGACGACGGTCACGGTCACGGTCATGATCACGGCCACGGCGCTTCCGAGCTGCTCGCCCTCGCGGTGGTGCTCCATCGCATTCCCGAGGGGCTCGCGATCTGGTGGCTCGTCCGCGCGCAGCGTGGCGGCATCAAGACGGCGATCGTTGCGCTCTCGATCGTGGCGGTCGCGACGGTGCTCGGCTCCCGGTTCGGCGACGAGCTCGCGCACGGGACCGGGGCGTCGTTGTTCTCGTTCGTGCAGGCCGTCGTCGCCGGCTCCCTCCTCCACGTCATCATCCATCACGCGCCGCCTTCGGTCGCCTGGACCCATCATCACCATCACGCGTCCGAGGACCGCCGGCTGCCGAGCGCCGAGGTGCACGTCACGGCGGCCGAGCACGACCACCCCGAAGACGCGGCGGGCGCTCGGGCCGCCCACGGGGCGTCGGGCATCGAGCCCGATCCTCATCACGATCGCGGGCTCCAGCTCGCTCCGGCGCTCGGCGCCTTCGCGGGGATGGCGCTCCTCTTCTTCGTGTCGACGAGCCATCCGACGGCGCAGCGGATCTCGCACGAGATCGCGATGGGACCGACCTTCGTGACGCTTGCGCGCGAGAGCGCGCCGGCCCTCCTCGTCGCGTACCTCGCGTCGGGGCTGGTCCACGCCTTCCTTCCGCAGAGCGTCGTCACATGGCTCTCGAGGGGCGGGAGCCTCTCGCACTCGCTGCGCGGGCTGCTCGTCGGCCCGCTGTTGCCGGTCTGCTCGTGCGGAGTGCTCCCGCTCTATCGCTCGATGCTCGCGCGCGGCGCGCCTCGTGCGGCGGCGCTCACGCTCCTCGTCGCGGCGCCGGAGCTCGGGCTGGCGACGTTCCTCGTATCGTGGTCGCTCCTCGGCGGGACGTTCACGCTCGTGCGCGTTCTCGCCGCCGTCGTCACGGCGGTCGTGATCGGCTACGGCGTGACCCGGCTCGCGCGTCGCCCGGGCGTCGTCGAGGCATCAGCTCCGGTCCCTGCCATCACGCCGCTTCCGCCGTGGCGGACGCGACTCTGGTCGGGCCTTCGCTACGGTCTCGGAGACACGGTCGATCACACGACGCCGTGGATCTTGATCGGCCTCGCGGTGGCGGCGTTCGCCGAGCCGCTGCTCGACGGGGAATCAGTCGCGCGCGTGTCGTCGTGGATCGACGTGCCCGTGTTCGCTGCCCTCGGCGTGCCGATCTACGTCTGCGCATCGGGAGCGACGCCGCTCGTGGCGGTGCTCCTCCACAAGGGGGTGTCGCCGGGGGCAGCGATCGCGTTCCTGCTGACCGGGCCGGCGACGAACCTGATGACGTTCGGCGTGCTGCGGGGCCTGCACGGAAGGCGGGTCGTTGCGCTCTTCGCGGCGGCGATGCTCATCGTCCCGACGGCGATCGGCTGGGTGGCGAACCTGGCGCTCTCGCAGGAGCGACCCGAGATGCTTCACATCGCGGTGCACGAGCCCGCGACGATGATCGAGACCGTCGCCCTCGCCATTCTCGGCCTGCTGGTCGCGATCTCGCTCGTCCGCCACGGTCCTCGCCACATGGTCGCCCAGCTCGTGACGAACAACGGCCACCAGCACTGATCCGCGAGAAAGCCGGCGACCCTTCGAGCGCCGTGTCGCTCGAGGGCGGACGGTGACGTCCGCGTGGCGGTCGAAGCGCGCGCGGTCTCCGTGCCCGTGTGAGGGGAAATCGAGCCCGGGCCCTCAAGCTCGAGCGGCACTGGACAGCGAAAGTCGCTATGGTCGAGCTTGGGAGAGAGGGAGCTCGAAGTATGCGTAAGGTTCTGCTCGGTGCGGTTCTCGGTTCGATGATCGTGGCGGTTGCGTGCTCGGGGGCGGAGGACGGATCGACATTCACACGAGACGGCGACGAAGGCGGGCTCACGGAGCCGCCCGGATCGTTCGGGCCGGGGGAGGATGGCGGTGAAGAAGAGGGGGGAGTTGGTGACGGCGGCATCGACTGCGATGCGAACCCCGGCCTCTGCTCCGAGGCGGCCGTCTGCGGAGATGGCAAGCCCGGCCTTGGCGAGAGCTGCGACGACAACAACACGAAGGATGGCGACGGCTGTTCGTCGAAGTGTCAGATCGAAGCGCCGTACTGGGCGTGTGCGTTCGGCAGCGCGTGCGTCGACGTTCGCGACTGCGATGCGCTCGTGGACGCCGGTCTCGCGAACGGGGACGCTGGTTGTGTCGCGCCGCCGAAGCCGGCGGTCTGCGGTGACGGTCTGATCGACCCCGGTGAGGCGTGCGACGACGGCAACCAGAACCCCGGCGACGGCTGCGCGCTCGACTGTTCGGCGATCGAGGCGAACTTCGCCTGCCCGACACCCGGTGCTCTTTGCGTGACGACGATGGTGTGCGGTGACGGCTTCGTCACCGGCAGCGAGCAGTGTGACGACGGCAACAAGGTCGGCGGTGACGGCTGCTCGGCGACGTGCGCACGCGAGGCCGGATGGGTCTGTCCGGTGCCCGGCGTCTCGTGCAACGCGGCTGCGTGCGGCGACGGTCTCGTCGCCGGAGCGGAGGAGTGCGACGACAAGAACACCGCGAACGGGGACGGCTGCAGCTCCACCTGCAAGCTCGAGACGACGACGGCGACCGTCGCTCCAACAACGACCACGCCCGGAAAGACGACGATCACGCACTGGAAGTGCCCCACGCCGGGCCAGGCGTGCGAGAAGACGACGTGCGGTGACGGCGTCCGTGAAGGCACCGAGCAGTGCGACGACGGCAACAAGAAGGCCCTCGACGGCTGCTCTCCCGACTGCGAGTGGGAGCCGAGCTGCCCGAACGGGAAGTGCGCCTCGCGCTGCGGCGACGGCTTGCTCTTCGACTTCGACGCTGACGGCGACGGAAACATCGACGAGGAGTGCGACGACGGCAACACCCGTAACGGCGACGGCTGCTCGAGCACGTGCAAGAAGGAGCCGGGCTATGACTGCACCGCGGTCGTCGCGAGCGACCCGGCGTTCATCGACGTTCCGGTCGTCCTGCGCGACTTCAGGTTCCCGGTCGCGGCGAACGGGCCGGATGGCCACCCGGACTTCGAGTTCTACGCGTGCAACGTGGTGACGACGAACCTCGTCGAGTCCACCCTCACGAATCGTCGCCCGGTCTTTCGCTACGACGGCACCGGGAACAACCCTGAGACGGGCACCGATCAGAACGGGCGTTGCGGTGCGGCCGCGAACGCCCCCGACCGGAGCAAGCAGCTCACGAGCGCTGCGTCCTTCGCGGAGTGGTACACCGACGGTGGGCGCGCCCGCCGCGTCGACGACACGATGCTCCGCCTGACCCGCACGGGCACGGCGGGCGACTACTCGTACGTCTTCAGCAGCAAGACCGACGAGCCGTACAAGACGCGTAGCGGATTCTTCCCGCTCGACGGAAAGGGCTGGGGGAACGAAGGAACGGGGTCCGGCGGCTCCCACAACTTCGCCTTCACCACCGAGCTCCGGTTCTGGTTCACCTACGACAACACGAAGTCTCCCGAGCTAGCGTTCAGCGGCGACGACGACGTCTGGGTCTTCGTCAACGGCAGGCTGGCGCTCGATCTTGGCGGGCTTCACGGCGAGCAGGCGGGCTCGTTCATCCTCAATCCTGCCAAGGCCGCTTCTCTCGGCCTGACGAACGGGCACGTCTACGAGATCGCGCTCTTCCACGCGGAACGCCACACGGAGGACTCCAACTTCAAGCTCACGCTGCGCGGCTTCGTGAAGAAGCGCTCGGTCTGCTCGAACGTCTGCGGCGACGGCATCAAGACGCGCGAGGAGCAGTGCGACGAGGGCAATGCGAACACGAACTCCGGCGCGTACGGCTCGTGCCGGCTCGACTGCAAGCTCGGTCCGTATTGCGGTGACAAGGTCACGACGAACCCGCCGGAGATGTGCGACGACGGCACGAACCTCACCTCGTGGGCACCGTCGGCGAGCTCGACTGCGTGCGCGCCGGGCTGCAAGAAACCGACGTACTGCGGTGACGGCATCATCCAGGGGGCGTTCGGCGAGCAGTGCGACAACGGCACGGCGATGAACACGGGCGCGTACGGCATGTGCAACCCCGACTGCAAGCCCGGACCGCGCTGCGGTGACGGCGTCGTCCAGGGCGGTGACGGCGAGCAGTGTGACAACGGCTTCAACCTCACCGACTACGTCAAGCACCCGACCGCGACGGACTGCGCGCCTTCGTGCAAGCGGCCCCGTTCGTGTGGTGACGGCGTCGTCGACTTCCCGTTCGAGCATTGCGACAACGGCCCGGCAAACACGAGCAACGGCGCCTACAACTCGTGCACCACGGAGTGCGTGCTCGGCCCGCGCTGCGGTGACGGGATCGTCCAGGCCGCCGCCGGTGAGCAGTGCGACGATGGCAATCGCGTCAACGGCGACGGCTGCTCCGCGGCTTGCCTCAAAGAGGTCGGCGGTCCGAAGTGATCGCGAGCTTCGCCGGCCGTTCAGGCCGGCGAGGCTTCGCGCGAGCCGGGCCATCGGCGCGGAGCCAGTGGCCCCTTTGGGGAGGTCGCTTCCTCGGTAACGATCCTGCAGGGCGCGCTCCGGGAGGTCGTGTCCTCGGTAAACGTCCTGCAGGGCGCGCTCCGCGGCCACTTCGTTCCGCTGTCCACGGTCGTACACACGAGGGCCTTCGGAGCCCGGGCCCCAGGTCATTGCTCGCTCGAGCGTGCCGAGTGCCGCGCGGCGACCGTCGCGTGTCGACCGTCATGGCTCGGTACGCGTCAGCGGTCGCGCATGTGACGAACCGAGGACCGTGCTTGACCCGCGCGCGATCGCGGCTAGGGTGCGCGAACCGAAAATTTCAATGAAGTTCAACACTTCATCAAAGTTTCGGTTCATCAATCCATCAATCGTGCGCCGCTCGTCCGTCCTCTCCCGCATTCTCCTCCTCGCGCCCGCCGCGTTCGCGCTGGCGTTCGCGCAGCCCGCACGCGGTGATGAGCCGCCGCCCGAGCCGCCTCCTTCCGACGCGAAAGGAGCGAAAGAGAAAGAGGCGGACGATCATCAGCACGAAGACGCGACCGTGACGGTGCGCGGTCGCGTGCCCGCGCCGAGCCGCGGGGCGAGCGACTTCAACCTGCGCGTCGGTGAGCTCTCGCGCGTGCCGCGCCAGAACGCGGCTGACCTCCTCAAGCTCGCACCGGGCATCCTCCTCACCAACAAGGGCGGCGACGGTCACGCCGAGCAGGTCTTCCTCCGCGGCTTCGACGCGAGGGAAGGGCAGGACATCGAGTTCACCGCCGGCGGCGTGCCGATCAACGAAGCGGGGAACCTGCACGGAAACGGCTACGCCGATCTACACTTCATCATCCCCGAGCTCGTCGAGGGGCTGCGCGTCATCGAGGGGCCGTTCGATCCGCGGCAGGGCAACTTCGCGGTCGCCGGGAGCGCCGCCTACGATCTCGGGCTCACGCGCCGTGGGCTCACGGCGAAGTACACTCACGGCTCGTTCGCCACGCGGCGCATGCTCCTCCTCTGGGGACCGACGCGTGAGAGCACGCACACCTTCGCGGGCGCGGAGCTCTTCGACACCGACGGCTTCGGGCAGAACCGCGGCGCCAAGCGCGGAAGCGCGATGGGACAGTACGAGGGGCGCCTCGGGCGCAACGGGAGCTGGCGGATCGGCGCGCAGGCCTACACCTCGCAGTACAAGAGCGCGGGCGTCGTCCGCGCCGACGACGTCGCGAGCGAGCGCATCGGCTTCTACGACACCTACGATCGCCGGCAGGGCGGTGACTCGTCACGCTACAGCGTGTGGGGCGACATCGAGACGAAGTCCGGTGACACGCTCCTCAAGCAGCAGCTGTTCTTCATCATGCGCGACATGCGCCTGCGCGAGAACTTCACCGGCTTCCTCCTCGACGTCCAGCAAGCGCAGCAGAACCCGCACGTGCAGCGCGGCGATCTCCTCGACCTCCACGTCGATTCGCAGACGCTCGGCGCTCGTGGCTCGGCGCGATGGCGAACGAAGGCGCTCGACCAGACGCAAGAGCTCGAGCTCGGGTACTTCGCCCGCGCCGATCGCACGGCGTCCTCGCAGCATCGGATCGATCAGTCGGGCGCGCCGTACCTCACCGAGACCGACCTCGATTCGCGGCTCGGCACCATCGGCATCTACGGCGACGCCGGCCTGCGTCCATTCTCCTGGCTCACCTTCCGCGGCGGCGCGCGTGGGGACATCTTCACCTACGACGTGCTCGACGCGTGCGCCCAACGCAGCGTGCGAAAGCCGTCGGCGGCGAACCCGCCCGGCGACCAAAGCTGCCTCTCGCAGCAGGACGATCCTGCGACGGGAGGCGTTCGGTACCGTGAGCCGCACGATCGGCGGGGCACGGCGAGCATTGCTGTGATGCCTCGTGGTTCGGTCCTCATCGGCCCGTTCTCCGGATTCACCGCGTCGGTCTCCCTGGGGAAGGGGATTCGCTCGATCGATCCCGTGTACATCAACCAGGATCTGCCGACGCCCTTTGCGAACGTCGAGGCCGGCGAGCTCGGCGTGAGCTACGCGCGCGGGGTCGGCGACGTCGAGCTGATGGCGCGCTCGATCTTCTTCCAGACGCACGTCGATCGCGACCTCATCTTCAGCGAGACCGCCGGGCGCGCGACGCTCGCGAACGGGACGACGCGCACGGGCTGGGTCGGTGCGGTGAGGGCGACCGGGCCATGGTTCGATCAGGCCGCGAACGTCACCTTCGTCCGCTCGACCTTCGACGATACACATCTCCTCGTTCCGTACGTGCCCGACGTCGTCGTGCGCTCGGATACGGCCATCCATCACGAGCTGCCGTTCCGGGCCGACGGCGAGAAGCTCACCGGCGCGCTCGCGAGCGGGATCACGTACGTCGGCCGGCGTGCGCTGCCGTTCGGGCAGCGCAGCGACGAGATCTTCACCGTCGACGCATCGGCCTCGGTCGCCTGGCGCATGTTCGAGGTCGCGCTCGTGGCGACCAACTTGCTCGACCGGCGCTATCGCCTCAGCGAGTTCAACTACGCCTCCGACTTCCGGACTGCGCAGCAGCCGACGCTCGTGCCCGGTCGTCACTTCGCGGCAGGAGCGCCGCGCGGGCTGTTCCTGACCCTCACGGCCACCCTCGGAGGTACGTGATGGCCAAGCTCACCACGCGCGTCGTCGCGCTCGCTGTCGCCCTTGCTGGAGCCGCTTCTGCGTGCACCGGCACGACGGGCTCGGA
>ERZ778022.3899-NODE-3899-length-13459-cov-3.828633_pt1 | contig 13459 bp, 18 predicted proteins | sample MGYA00375752_ERZ778022 | MGnify/ENA primary metagenome ERZ778022 (study PRJEB29350, sample SAMN05389826) | bioreactor metagenome | isolation source: Thiocyanate bioreactor | place: South Africa: University of Cape Town | collected 2014-04-04 ... | reverse complement strand
GACGTGAACACCGGGGCTGCCCTCGCCCGTCGGGCCGACCTCAGTTCCACGGGGCTCGCGAAGCTCTTCCAGATGAACAGCCGCCGCGTCTATCGCGCGCTGGCGACCAACACCGCGATCGTGCCGCGCGGCCCCTACCTCAGCGCCCTCGCCCGCTCGGCGCAGATGGATCATCAGGTGGCATGGTCACTCGCCGCCCGCGAGGATTTCGACTGCGCGCTGCTCGCCCCGGCCTTCTTCGACCTCAACGAGCACGACCGCATCAAGGTCATCACCGCCTTCGCCCGCCGCCGCACCCCCGATGCGCCCATCAAGAAGACGCTGGAGCAGCTCTCCGTCGCGACCGCCGACCTCACCAAGGCGCTGATGAAGCTGTTCACCGAGAACCGTCGCCCCGAAGTCACACGCCTCCTCCACCAGATCACCGGCCTCGACGAAGTCCGCTGCGGACAGATCGCTCATGATACGAGCGGCGCGGCGCTGTTCGTCGTGCTGCGGGCCTTCGGCTGCAATGCCTACGACGGGCTCAAGGTGCTGATCCACGCCACCTCGCATGACGAGGATCGCAGCCAGGCACTCGCGGCCTTTTCGCGCATGTTCGAAACGGTCAGCGTCGACGCCACGGCGTTCCTCATGAGCGCCTGGCGCGGCGAAGTGAACCTGCTGGAGCTGAACAAGCCCGAATACATGCCTTTCACCGAGGAAAGCCGTCGTACCCCGCCGCCGCGGCAGGTCAACGAGCGCAACCCGGTGGTCGAACAGGCCATCGAAGCGCTGGCGCGGATCGGTGCCCGCAAGGCGAGCTGACCCGGCACGCCGCTATCTGGCGGCGACTTCTGTCACCCCGATATCGCCATCCCGCTGATCGAGCGAGACCACCCACAGATCGGGATCGAAATCCTGTTCCTGCGCGATCCGGTCCCGGACCTTCTGCGGCTCGACCCGATCGTAGCGCCGCTGGAACAGCCTATCGGCACTGTCACCGCGAAGCGCCGCCGGCGCGGGGGTCAGCAGGCTCACCGTGCCGTTGAGATGATCGACTTCGATGAAGATCTGGCCCGCGATGGGGTCGCCCCGGCGCGAGACGACGCAGATGTGGCCAAGATCATTGTGGCGGCGCACGAAGGCCGCGATCCAGAGATCAGAGCGGAACATCCCCGCTCCTAGATGGAAGCGCCATTCTGGACAAGCAGGTCGAGCAGTTCCGGCGAAATGCGGCCGCTAACCTTGTAGTTGTAGTAGACCTCGAAATTTCGGATTGCCTTGGCCGTCGCCTCGCCGGCCACGCCATCGGCGGGACCATGCAGGAACCCTAGGCTCCCCAGTCCGCGCTGCACCTTGGCCACGATGACCGGGTCGGTCACCGAGAACGGGGTCATGAGGTCCTCTACCCGCGCTTCCGTGTCGAGCTCGGGAATATTCTCCGAGGTCATGGTGTCGGGCTCTTCCTCGACCGTCAGCGGCACACCGATCTGCGGCGACCGCAGGGCGGCGGTGGTGACAGTCGGGGCGACCAGCTCAACCGGCTCGGCCTGCCTCGCCTGGCGCCCGGGCGTGGTCATGGCGAGCGACTGCACGCCGTCGACGATCGTGTCGATGGCTTCCCCTGCGGTCTGCACCGCCAGATCCATCGCTTCCTCAGGCGTGCTGGGAATCTCGCGGCGCATCACCTGCTTCTTGGGCAGCGATGCCGTGACGAGCGGCGCATCGCCGGTCATTGCCAGAGGAGCAGGCGCGGGCAGCGACGCGACCGGCGTGGCGACAATCGCGGCAGGTGCCGGCTCGACAATGGGCTGAACGACAGGCGCGGGCTGCGGCTGAGCGACTGCAGCCGGTTGCGGCTGAACGGCGGGCGCAGGCTGCGGTCGCGAACTTGCTGCCGGCAGAATCACCGGAGCGGCCCGCACTGCATTCAGCAGCTCGCGGCTCAGCTCGCCGCGCGGCGGGAGGCCCATGCGGGTCTCGAAGGCCTTGATGGCGCGCGCCGTGCGCGGACCGTAGATGCCATCGACCTTGCCGTCGAACACCTGCATCGAGGTCAGCTTGCGCTGGATTTCGGCGACGTCGTCATTGTCGAGTGGCCCATCTTCAGGCCCGATGCTCGCCGTCGTTTCGACCGGCAGCGGGGCCAGAGTTACGGCGGAATCACCGGTTCCATCGGAGCGATGGCGGCCTGCTGCACGGGCGTGAACAACGGATTCGGATGCTCGTGCTCCTGCAGGTAGAGCGCGTTCGAGCTCGCCATGGCCCCGAAGCTGACGAGGCAGAGGATCCCGGTGTTCGCCAGCGGCGCGCGCATGAAGCGCGAGAATCCCCAGTAGATGAGGCGGCCGGTGGCCGACAGAACGGCGCCACCCGCCGCCAGGGGCAGGTGCGCGAAAGTTGCTGTGGTCATAGAGCTCTTTTTCTTTCGTCTCGCCATTCGGGCATTTGCTGCGCGGTCGGTTCCCGGTGAAGGGGGGTCACCGTGGCAGTTTCCCCCAGTTTGGTTGCCGGACCGTTTATTGGCAGCAGAACCGTCATCGTCGTGCCCTCACCGGGTGTCGACGTGGCGTGCAGGGTACCGTCATGCAGTTCGACGAGTCCCTTGACGATGGAAAGTCCCAGGCCGGTGCCTTCATAGCGGCGATCGAGCCCGTCGTTGGCCTGGAAGAAGGGCTCGCCGAGACGCTTGATGGCGTCCTCGTCCATGCCAATGCCCTTGTCCTCGACCGAAATGTTGATGTGTCCGCCCTGCCGCTTCACCGACACCCGGACGACCGAGTGCTCGTGGCTGAATTTCACGGCGTTGGACAACAGGTTGATCAGAATCTGCCGGCAGGCGCGCTCATCGGCGAACAGCTGCGGCAGACCGCGACCGATCTCCGTCATCAGCCGCACCTTCTTGCCGCGCGCCATCGGATCGACGATCTGGAGGCACGGATCGAGCAGGGTATCGGGCTGGAACGGCTCGGCCTGCAGCTCGAACTTGCCGGCCTCGATGCGCGACATGTCGAGCAGCATGTTGACGATCTCGATGAGATGGCGACCGCTCTGGTGGATGAGGCCCGCATATTCCTTGTGTGCGGGCGGCAGTTCACCGACGACGCCCGAGGTCATCATTTCGGAGAAGCCGACGATGGCGTTGAGCGGCGTCCGCAGCTCGTGTCCGATGGTTGCGAGGAAGCGCGACTTGGCCATCGATGCATCCTCGGCGGATTTGCGGGCCTGCAGCATCTCGCTGACCTGGTCCTTCTGCGCTGTCACGTCACGCAGCAGCGCCACTACCTCGTGCCGGCTGGCCAGGGCCTCGCCATCGATGACCGGCGACAGCACGATTTCGATCCACGAAAATTGCGGCACGCCCGCCGGGGCCTTCGGATCGTCGTGCCGCATTCGGATTTCGACCGTTCGAATCTGACCATCCTCGTTGGCATCCGCAAAGGCCGTGAGGTAGGCGGGCCGATCGAGGACATGGATACGATCAATGATGCCGGTGCCCGAGAGCTCGAAGCGCTGGCAGCCGAACAGCTTTTCCGAGGACCGCGAGGCAAAGAGCAGCGAGCCGTCGCTCGCAAAGCGCATCACCGCATCCTGCACATGCTCGATAAGGTGCCGGTAGGCGTTGATCTGGGCCTTCTCGTACACTTCGAACACGCTGTTCAGCCGGTTGGCCGAGTGCGCGACGATCAGGGCAGTAGCGAGGAAGGCCAGCCCGGCGATCAGCCCGAATTCAGGCCGGAAGGCTTCCGGCCAGCGGAGCCAGCCGGCGGACCCGAGGGCGGCGAAGGCCACCACGATGCCCATGCCGATCCAGCTGCGCAGCTTGGCGGGCGAGCGCGCGAGAAGCGACGCATGCACCGGGGCGAGAAGCGCAATGGCCAGGCCGAAATCGGCCACTGCCGGATCGACCACCGTCAGCAGCATGCCGGTCAGCAGCGTACCGTAGATCTGCCCTTCGGCGGCCTCTTCGTACTGGGCGCGCTGGTGCAGCGTGAGGGTCAGGAAGCCGACCGCCAGTCCCAGCATGTTGAGAATGAACGGCAGCTGCATGCCCTGCAGCAGCAGATAGAGCGACACCGGCAGCCCGAGGGCACTGACAATGAGGATGAGGCGCGCGTTCGTCGCGATGGCCTTGCGGCGCAGTGCCTCGGGCCTGCCGCCCGGTGCCGATGAAGGCTCGGAGCCGCCCGCCACCCAAGTGATGAGGCTACGCATTACAAAAAAACTCTCAACCCGGACGCCTTCTTCTTGGTCGCGAGGTTCCACTCAAGGACCTAAGACGGGTTTAAGAGAACCGGGCTCCAGCGGCCGCAGGTGGCGATCTGATGGCGGACGGGGCCGCTTTCTCCCCCTAGCGTAAACAAGAGGTTGCGGGCGGACCGCGTCAAACTGCGGGTGCAATTGATTCAAATTGTATCGATTGGCCGAAAGCCCTCTTAAGCGCCCCCGCCTAGCTTCAGCGGCGACAGGCAGCGAGGGATTGCCTGTGTTGGGGCACTTCTCATGTTCATCCTCCGATCGGCATTCTGGCTCACCGTCGCGTACATCGCGATCGGGCCGAAGAACGTCGACCTGGGTGCGACGGCGACCGAACTGTCGGCACAGGCCCTGGCGGCCGGCCAGCAGGTCATCGTCGAGCAGATCATGAAAACCGAGTGCACCAGCATCGAATGCATCGGCGGCAAAGCCATCGTTGCCGCCGCTATGCCCGCTACCCCGTCCGTCGACTCTTCCATGCAGGATTCGTCGAAATCTCCGGTCCCCTTCCCCCGACCGAGACCGGATTGGATGGGTTAATCCAGGGGTCGCGTCACTTCCCCCGACGCTACTCCAAGCGACCTCTGGTCTGGCCACAAGCTCGCTGCCCCGAGCTTGTGGCCTTCTTCTTTTCTGCCGTCAGATGAGCGGGACCAGGATCGAGCACGCCAGCTCGCCGGGCTGCGCTCGGCCGGGCGGTACACGATATACTTCCAGCGCCGGATCGTCGGCCATGGTGTAGCGATTGGTCTGCGACGCCCAGTTGTCGAGGATCATGCTGTACGAGCTGCCGATGGTTTCGCTGTAGTCGCCGCGATGCTCGAGCGCGGCGTAAAGACCCGGCCGCGTGCTCTGCAGGTGCAGGCCAGTTCCCTCGACGACACCAGCGGACATCGCGGGCAATCCGGTGATGCAGCAATCGTATCTGATCTGGCTCGCTGGGGTGAACCTCGGGTCATCGTAAGTACACCCGATGAACAGCGCCGTCGGTGCGGCCGCGAACCGATCCGGTAATCGCCCCAGGAAGTCCTGCCATTTCGCCTCTATCTCGGCGAGCGGGCCAAAATAGCGCCGGGCAAAACAAGTCAGCGACTCGCGCTCGTGGACGGTGACGCGACGATCCGCGAGATGCGCGGTGGGCCAGTGAGGCCAATGTTCGTGGTCCTTGCGGAACCGGCTGGGTGACGTGCCGAAGCGATCGGCGAAGGCCCGGTTGAAGGAGCCCTGGCTCGCGTAGCCCAGCCCGTGCGCAACCTCGCCCACCGTCTCCCGGGTCCAGCGCAGCCGCATTGCCGCAAGGTCCACCCGGATGCGGCGAAGATAGCCACCGGGCGTTTCTCCGGTTTCCTCAAGGAACAGGTGATGCAGGCGATATCGGGACAGCCCGACCTGCGCCGCGATGGCCACATGGTCGATGCTGTCGGTCATCTGCTCTTCGAGCAGCCGCATCGCCTGCGCAACGCGTGAGTCCACCCCTCGGTCCTCGACAAACGCTCCGGGCTGCAAGTTGAACAAATCGGCGGCCGGCAGCAAGGGGGGACAAAAACGGCCCGGGCAGGCCTGCTAGCGTTCCGACACTGACCCGCTGCCCGACGGCATGCGGCGATCCCGGAGGCATCCATGAAGCTGCGTCTCGCTACCGTGTTGACCCTTGCAGGGCTCGGCTATGGCCTCCCATCGTCGGCCGCGCTTGCCGAGACGACCTCGGCAATCTGTCCTCCGGCTTCACTCACCGACGTCGGTGTCGTCTGTACGCCCCCATCGGTCGCCGTCAGCCTGATCGAGCAGAACGCTGGCCCTACGCCAGCCGACATCGCATTCGCCCCTGGTCCGGAGCAGGACAACAGTCGCGACGGTTCCAGTGATCCAGATGCCAGCAGCGGACCACCATCATCGGACGATCAAGACCCGCCCCTGGGAGGCGGAGATGACTGGGAAGACGGCGATGACTGGACAGGCGAAGACGGCTGGGAAGACGAGGACGGGTGGGAAGACGAAGACGGCTGGGAAGATGAGGACAGTTGGGAGGACGATGATTGGGAAGACGAGGGCGGCGACGGCGGCGGCGATGAAGGCGACTGGGAGTATGGCGGCGATGACGAAGATCACGGCGGGTGGGAAGATGAAGCGCCTTAGTTCCGCCTCCGACAACCACGCGCCGGAAGCCGTCAGAAGACTTGGTTTCGCCACTGCGATTCTCATGGGGCTTGGGGGTATTTCGGCCGCGCCGACGACTCTGGCGGCAGACCTGCCGGGCCCTTGCAGCTTCGAGGTATCGGGATCATCCGGTTCGGAAATCTGCCCCCCGCAAGCGACCTCGCCCCAAACAGTTCCGAAACGCGCGGCCCCGCCCCGCGACCTGCCTCCGTCACCGACAGTGCCGGAATCGCTGATCGTGCCGGATCCGTCACCGCCGGGCCGCGACGACGAGCCTCGCCCGCTGCCCATGGATGACTAGAGAGATCGCTGCCGGCCGGCGAGTGTCGGCATGGCAGCCCGAGCTGGGCGCGGCCCTGACCCGGTGCCCCAGGCGCCGCTGCTTCTGCAGCGGCGCTTTCTTGTTCGAGGCACGCCCGAGGCCGTCAGCAGAGGCATAGTGGCCGCAGCGACCTGCCGATCTGCCCGATCGGACTTCAATCCGGCGCCGCCGTCGACTATGTGATGGCCATGAGCACGCCGCAGGCATTTGCCGAGATCGAAGACAACCTCGCCTTCCTCGACGACTGGGAGGACCGCTATCGCTATCTCATCGAGCTGGGACAGGCGCTGCCGCCGCTCGACGCCGAGGAGCGGAACGCGGCGAACAAGGTGCATGGCTGCATATCGCAGGTCTGGCTGGTGTCGGAGCGCGACGGCGACACCCTGCGATATCGCGGCGAGTCCGATGCGATGATCGTGCGCGGCCTCGTCGCCGTGCTGATTGCGCTCTACTCCGATCGCAGTGCCACCGAGATCGCCGAGACCGACGCGATCGCCATCTTCGACCGGCTGGGGCTGCGCGAACATCTCACCACCCAGCGCTCGAACGGACTGGTTGCGATGGTCAACCGCATCCGGTCCGAAGCCAAGGCCGTGGCGGGCTGATCATTCGAAGACAGTGGGCCGCGCCCCCTTGCCGAGCCAGGCACGGCGACGGCGAGTTTCCGATCCCGTCGCGGCGGCGGCGAGACCGAAGTGACGAGCCAACTGATCGAGGCCGATGCGCAGCACCAGCTTTGCGCTTCGCCGGGGCCAGCCGCGTTCGCTTTCGATAGCCTGCAGGCCCTTGAGAAGACCGCAGACATCCATCACCACGTCGGCGCAATCTCGCGGCAGCACAGCCGCGATCTCGGCGAGCGAACGACGCGCGTCCGCCGCCATGTCGGTGATTTCTGCAGCCTGCCCCGGACCGCCTCCAGCCGTGTGGGCGGCACTGTAGCTCATGGTGACGCGAGGCTGCAGCCGCGCCCGCTCGACAAGGCGGCGGACACGCTCGCCGGCTTCCACCTGATGCGGTTCGAGAAACGCCGCCTCGCCGGCACTGGACGCGGCCAGCCGGGCGAGCGGGCTCTCTGCCAGATTGAGTGTGACCCCGTCGGCGCGCCGAACCTCTTGGCGATGCTGGGCGGCGAAGATGTCGGGGACCAGCATCTGGCGCCTGAGCCACGTTCGCGCCTCGGTCGTCGCCGCACAGGCATCGCCGCGACTCACCAGGACCCCAGCGGAGACCAGTTCGCGGACGTCTGTGACGGGCAGCGACACACGGTCTGGACTCGGAACCTCGAAGGCATCGCCGACTCGCTGCGCCAAGGCCCCGGAGCGTAAGGCGCGCACGAAGCGGAATTGTCGGTTGCCAGGCTTCATCACAGCGCACCCAGTTCGGACTTCAGCGTTTCTTCGAGCCGGACCAGTTCGTCGTCGAGGGCGGGATCGTCCCGCAGGTCCTCGACCAGCGCGCAGGCGTGGGCGACGGTGGTGCGGTCCCGGCGAAAGTAGCGGCCGACCTGCAGGTAGTTTCGCTGCAGCACGACGTGCACAAGGTACATCGCGATCTGCCGCGCCTGGGCCACGGGCGCCTCGCAGCGGGAGGTGTGAAAGAACATCGGCACGGGCACGCTGCGCGCCGCCGCGACGGCTCGCACAACCCGCTCCGCCGCCGGATCGGCCGGCGCGGCCGTGTCGAAGGCGAAAACCTCAGCGGTACCGCGCCTCGACGCCTGCGCCCTCTCCCCGAGCGCCAATGCCCGCAACATTCCCCACCTCACACATAGGAGTTTATTCCTATACACTCCCATCGGGAAGCCAGGTGGGGATAAGTCTGGCGACGGCAGCCGCAGGAAACGAAACGGCCGCCCACCGGGGCGGCCGCGACGGGCAGAGGCCAGGCTGCAATCAGGCGGCGGACTTTCGCCCCAGGCCATTGTCCTTGGCCAGCCGCGAGCGGGTGGCCGAGTAGTTGGGTGCAACCATGGGGTAGTCGGCCGGCAGGCCCCACTTCTCCCGGTATTCCTCGGGCGAGAGGTCATAGTGGGTCCGCAGGTGCCGCTTCAGCGACTTGAATTTCTTGCCGTCCTCGAGACAGACGATGTAGTCGGGCGCGATCGACTTCTTCACCGGCACGGCCGGGCGCAGCTCTTCCACGACCTCCGGCACCGACCCGGCGCGCAATGCCGAAAGAGCGGAGTGCACATCCGCAATCAGCTTGGGCAGATCAGACACGCTCAATGCGTTGTGGCTTACAAAAGCGCAGACAATATCGGCGCTCAGATCAATGATATCGATATCATTATCCATCCCTTCGACCGTCATGTCGCTCATTGCGCGTCCCTTTGTCTGTTGATCTGCTGTCTGATGGGTCGAGACCCGACGACTTCAACTGCCTTCTACGGGCATTCGACTGGCAAGGCAACCGCCGCCGCTACAACTAAAGTCAAATGAATGAGTGCAATTTTTACCTTTTCAGTCTTGCCGCGGCTCATTGGCATCAAGATCATTGACCCGGGTCTCGGCGCCCGGCCGAATACCGGCCAGCAAGGCGGCCCGCGCCAGCAGATGGGCAGAAATCGGTGTGGTCAGCAGGATGAAGAGGATGCCGAGGATCGCTCGAAGCGCCACCGCGACATCCAAAGAGGCCAGGCCGGCAGCCAGCAAGGCCATTCCAGCGGCAACGGCGCCGGCCTTGGATGCGGCGTGCATGCGCGTGTAGAGGTCCGGCAGACGTACGATACCAACCGCCGCCAGCAGGGCAAACAAACACCCGGCCAACAGTAATATTGCAGCAATATAGTAGACGATGCCGGCGAGGATCATCTTGACTCCTCTGCCCCGCCGGCCGGAGGCAGCCGGCGGCTGAGCAGGTAGCGGGCAAACGCCACCGTGGAAAGAAAGCCCACCAGCCCGATGGCAATGGCGATATCGAGGTACAGCGCGAAGCCAGTCCGGATGGCGAAGGTGGCGATGTAGCCGATGGCAAGCGTGGTGATGAGGTCGAGCGCGAGGATGCGGTCGGCGAGCGACGGGCCGCGCACGAGCCGGACCACCGCCAGCGCCATCGCCACGGTCAGGACGACGAGCGAGACCGTGGTCGCGTGGAGCAGCACTTCGGCCCCGCTCATCGGTGCAGCTCCAGTATCCGCGCCTCGAAACCGGTAGCGATCTCCGCGATCAGCGCCTCGCGGTCAGCGAACGAGATGGCGTGGACATAGAGGAACCGGCGATCGTCCGACACGTCGATGGTGAGTGTGCCGGGGGTCAGTGTCACGAGGTTGGCCAACAGGGCGATATCGGCGTCGCGCGTCACGGTCAGGGGATAGGCGACGATGCCCGGGGAGAGGTGGCGATGCATGTCGGGCCGGGCGACGAGGATCGCCACACGCACGGCGCTGACCAGCAGCTCCTTGAGGAAGAAACCGCCCAGCGCCAGCAGCAGGATGGCGCGACGCAGGAGACCGGGCCGCTCCACCCGATCGCGGATGACGAACAGCGCCAGCCCCGCGATCGCTGCGCCGAACAGCAGGGCCGGAACGGTGAAGCTGCCGGTGGCGACGGCCCAGCCCACCGCCAGCACGAGCGTGAGGAACAGGAAGTTCATGGCGCCTCCCCGGCGAGCCCGGTCGCGGCAATGTAGGCGCCGGGCGACAGCAGATCTGCGGCAGCCGTCCGCCCCAGATTGAGCAGCGGTTCAGGAAACAGGCCGACGAGCACCACCGCCAGCGTCAGCAGGCTCGCCGCACCGAGGCCGAACCATGTCTCGCGGCGGGTCAGGCGCCGCAGGCCGGGGTTCGCCGCTTCGGACTGCGCGCCCTCAGGGCCCGAACGCCAGAATACATGCGCCCATAGCCGGGTGCCGGCGATCAGGGTCAGCAGGGCATTGAGCAGCAGCGCGGCGGCGATGGCGAGCGACCAGGGCTCAATGCTTCTCTCAACGATCCCGGCCCCATCGAGCCCCGATTCAAGCAGCAGGAGCTTCGGCCAGAAGCCAAGAAAGGGTGGCACGCCCGAGACGGCCAGCACGAGGACGAAGAACAGGATCGAAATCGGCGCATTGGCGGCGTAGAGCCCTCCCATGTCGTGGGTGTCCGTTGCGCCGGTGGCCTTCTCGATCAGTCCGGCCACGAGATAGAGGGCGGTGATCGTCAACAGTGCATGGACGATGTAGGTCGCCGTGCCGGCAATGCCGCTGCCGTCGGCAAGCGCAATGCCGGCCAATGCCGCGCCGATACCGCCGACGACGAGAAAGCCAACGGCCCGCCGCAGGTTGGTTTCGGCAATGGCTCCCAGCGGGCCGAGCAGCAGGGTGGCCACGGCAACCACCGCGATCACCGGCTCCAGTATCTCGCGGCTCGCCGGCAGCAGCAGCACCAGCGTGCGCAGCAGTGCGTAGATGCCGACCTTGGTCAGCAGCCCGCCGAGCAGCGCCGAAATCGCCGGCGGCGGCGTGTGGTAGGATGCGGGCAGCCAGCCGTTGACCGGGAAGGCAGCCGCCTTCATGCCGAAGGCGAGCAGGAACAGCGCGGCAACCGCTGCCATGGGCGCCGGATCGGCGCGCCCCGCAACCCGCGCGATATCGGCCATGTTGAGCGTCCCGAGCAGGCCGTAAAGCAGCCCCACCGCCAGGAGGAACAGGGCCGTGGCGATGAAGTTGAGGAAGCCGTACTTGATCGTGCCATCAAGTTGCAGGCTGCGGCCGCCCAGCACCATCAGCCCGAACGAGGAGATCAGCATCACCTCGAACCAGACGTAGAGGTTGAACAGGTCGCCGGTGAGAAAGGCGCCCGAAACGCCCGCCAGCAGCAACAGCAGGAGCGGATAGAAGCCATCGCGCCGGGCGGTCTCCGGCAGGTCCATCTGGGCGTAGATGAGGACGACAAATGTCACCGACGCCGCGACCAACGCGAAGCCCGCTCCCATGGCGTCGACGGTGAAACTGATGCCGAAGGGCGGCAGCCAGTTTCCCATGGTCATCGACATCGGGCCAGTCGCCAGCGCACGGCGGAGCAGCTCGACATCGGCGGCGATGATCGCCGCGACGACAAGGGCGGCAAACAGCCAGTGGAAGTCGCGCACGCCCCACAGCATCACCAGAAGAGCGGCGCCGATCAGCGGCAGCAGCACGGGAAAGACGATGATCCAGTCGGCAGCGGCGGTGACGGTTTCCAGCATCAGTAGCTCAGTGGCGGGTTCGGCCCGCCCTTGGGCTCGGCGAGCCGCAGCTTGTCGGTGTCGTCCGCGTCGAGCGTCGCATAGGCCCTGAAGGAGAGAACCAGCAGGAACGCGAACATCGAAAAGCCGATGACGATGGCGGTCAGGATCAGCGCCTGCGGCAGCGGGTTGGCGGAGCCCAAAGGCGGCGTGCTCATCCCCTCGGGCACGATGGGGGGCACGGCTTGCACCAGCCGGCCAGCCACGAGAATCACCAGATTGATCGCATTCCCCATCAGCGTCAGTCCCAGCAGCATGCGCACCAGCGAGCGCGCCAGGAGCAGATAGATGCCGCCGACGAACAGGATGCCGATCAGGACGGCTACGGCGTACTCCATCAGCTTTCGCCGCCCCCGTCCTCGAGCGCCAGTGCGATAGCCGAAATGGTGCCCAGCACCACGAAGTAGACACCGATGTCGAAGACCATCGGCGTGGACAGCGCGACGGCGGTTTCGCCGATGTTGAACTCGGACCAGAGGCTCGTGAGGTACGGGCGCTCGAACGCCAGCGACAGCGTGCGGGAGAGGCCGGCGATCGCCCCGCCGAACCCGGCATAGGCAAGCGGATCGGCCCTCAGCGCCCGGCGCGCCACATCGGGGCCCATGGCGATGCCGTAGATGGCGATGGCCGAGGCAGCGATCAGTCCGCCGATGAAGCCGCCGCCCGGATCGTTGTGGCCACGCAGCGTCACGAAGGCGGAAAATACCAGCATCACCAGAGTGATCAGCGGCGCGACCGTGCGGAAGATCAGCGTGCTCATGCGCGCTTCTCCCGTCCTCGCCGCGCGGCGCGCAGCAGGGCCAGGATGCCGATGCCAGCAGTCATCACGACAGTGATCTCGCCGAGCGTATCGAGCCCGCGGAAGTCGACGATGATCACATTGACGACGTTGCGCCCATGGGCGAGCGGCGCACTGCTGGCGTTGAAGAAGTCGCTCAGGCGGGTATCGAATACGCCGTTCAGCACGGAGAAAAGCAGCGCGGTGAGCCCGAGCCCGCACAGCAGCGCAATGCCACCGTCGCGCGCTAGATCCTCCAACCCGCGCGGATCTTCCCGGTCGAGCCGCAGCCGCGTCATTACCAGCGCCAGGATGACCACCGACAGGGCCTCGACCATGAACTGGGTGAAGGCGAGGTCGGGCGCGCCGAACAGCAGGTAGAGCAACGCAACGGCCAGCCCCTGCACGCCGAGGGCGAGGATGGCGAAGAGCCGCGTGCGGGCGAGGACGACCGATAGTGCCCCTGCCGCCGCCAGCCCGATCGCGCCCCACTCGTAGGCAGTGAGCGAAGGGAATGCCGGCAATTGCGGCAGGCCATTGAGCGCCAGCAGCGGCACGATTATGGCGGCCGCCAGTGCTGCAAAAACGACCACCAGATAGAGCTCGAGCCGACCGTGATGCAGCAGGCGCGTAACGGCGCCGGAGAAGCGGATCAGCCCGAACATCAACCCATCGAAGCTTCGATCGAGGCTCCAACCCTGCCCCTCGCCATTGCGCCGCAGCAGGCTTCGAATGGCGTCGAGCCGCCAGTAGACAAGGCCG
>ERZ778022.3898-NODE-3898-length-13459-cov-4.221277_pt1 | contig 13459 bp, 15 predicted proteins | sample MGYA00375752_ERZ778022 | MGnify/ENA primary metagenome ERZ778022 (study PRJEB29350, sample SAMN05389826) | bioreactor metagenome | isolation source: Thiocyanate bioreactor | place: South Africa: University of Cape Town | collected 2014-04-04 ... | reverse complement strand
GTCGCCGGCGCGCGGGCGGGCTACGTCGCGCGCGACTGGCCGCTGATGAACGACCGCTTCTTCCCCGCCGGAATCGACTGGTCGCGCGGCGCGGTCCATGCCCTGCTCAACGATCCCTTCCTGATGCATTTCGTCCATCGCTGGTGGGCCTGGGCCGTGGTCGGGGTGCTGGTCGTCATGGCCCGCAAGCTGCGGCGGCGGCGCGAACGTCCGGCCTCGATCGCGCTGCACAGCGCCTTCGGCACGCAGCTCCTGCTCGGCATCGCGACGGTGATGACCGGGGTCGGCCTGTGGGTCGCCGTGCTCCACCAGCTCGTCGGCGCCCTGCTGCTCGCCGCGACCACCTGGAGCGCCCATGCGCTTGGGCGCCGGCCCGCCCCCGAGCCGCTCCGGTGAGCGACGATACCAGGCCCGCCCTGGCCTGGTGCCCCTTCCCCGACGCCGAGTCGGCCGCCGCAGCGGCGGACCGCCTGCTCGACGAGGGCCTGATCGCCTGCGCCAACCTGATCCCCGGCCTGCGCTCGCTCTACGCCTGGCAGGGCGCGAAGCACGACGAGGCCGAGGTCGGGGCGCTGCTCAAGACCAACCGCGCCTGCCTGGCGCGGCTCATGCAGCGCCTCGCCGCGCTGCATCCCTACGCCGAGCCGGCGATCCTCGGCTGGCATTGCGACGCGGCGGCCGAGGGGACCGCGGCCTGGCTCGGCGCCCTGTCCGGAGGCCGCTAGACGTGCGCGGTATTATTTTACCTCCTCCGAAACCCGCGGTCTTGTTGACTTTCGGACGCCGATCGATCAAAGGGCCGCCTTCCGCGCGGCAAGGCCTGCCCTTTCGCGCGGCACGGGAACAGACCTTTCAAGGAATATCCAGCCCATGAAGGCGCTCAGCAAGGTCACCCGGTCGATCAAGCCGGCCGAGGTGGAGAAGAACTGGCATCTGATCGATGCCGACGGCCTGGTGGTCGGCCGCCTGGCGGTCATCATCGCCAACATCCTGCGCGGCAAGCACAAGCCGAGCTACACCCCCCACGTCGACTGCGGCGACCATGTCGTCGTCATCAACGCGGACAAGGTGCGGCTGACCGGCAACAAGCGCCAGCAGAAGACCTATTACAAGCACACCGGCTATGCCGGCGGGATCAAGGAGATCACCGCGGCGAAGGTCCTCGACGGCCGCTTTCCCGAGCGCGTCCTGGAGAAGGCCGTTGAGCGCATGATCCCGCGCGGCCCGCTCGGCCGCGACCAGATGCGCGCCCTGCACCTCTATGCCGGGACCGAGCATCCGCATGGCGGCACGCAGCCCCAGCCGCTCGACGTCGCCTCGCGCAACCGCAAGAACAAGGTGGGTGCCTAATGTCCGATAACACCGTCAACGATCTCGCCGACCTTGGCCAGCTCGCCGCTGGCGCAGCCCCCCAAGTCACTGGCGCGGACGCCCCCGCCGCCAATGACGAGGTCCAGGCCCCCGTCGTCCGCACCGGCCCCGCCGCGCCGCTGCGCGAGCAGGAAATCGACGCCCAGGGCCGCGCCTATGCCACCGGCCGCCGCAAGGACGCGGTCGCGCGCGTCTGGTTGAAGCCGGGTTCGGGCAAGATCACCATCAACGGCCGCGATCAGGAAATCTATTTCGCGCGCCCGACGCTGCGTCTCGTCATCAACCAGGTGTTCGGCATCACCGAGCGCGAGGGCCAGTATGACGTCGTCTGCACCGTCAAGGGTGGCGGCCTTTCGGGCCAGGCCGGCGCGGTGAAGCACGGCATCAGCCAGGCGCTCACCAAGTACGAGCCGATCCTGCGCACCCCGGTGAAGCAGGCCGGCTTCCTGACCCGCGACAGCCGCACGGTCGAGCGCAAGAAGTATGGCCGGGCCAAGGCTCGCCGCAGCTTCCAGTTCTCGAAGCGCTAAGCGGTTCTTCACGGAACAACGAAGGGGCGGTCCGGCGACGGGCCGCCCTTTTCGTTTGTGCGCCGGCCCCGACCGCGGCTAGCCTCGCGCCATGGCGCTCGACCATCCCGACACGGTCCGCATCCTGGCCTTCCTCGACGAGATCGGGATCCCGGTGTCTCGGGGCAGGATCGAGGGCGAGAGCTTCCTGCCCGGCATCGAGGTGCGCAGCGGCGGGCTGGTGCTCGATCCGGCCCGGCCCTTTCCCCCCGGCGACCTGCTCCACGAGGCCGGCCATATCGCCGTCACCGACCCCGCCGACCGCCCGACACTCTGCGAGGTCCGCGACGATCCGGGCGAGGAGATGGCGGCGATCGCCTGGTCCTATGCCGCTGCCCGCGCGGCCGGCATCGATACGCGCACGCTGTTCCATGCCGATGGCTATCTCGGCGGCGGCGAAGCGCTGGCGGCCGCGTTCGACCGCGGCGCCGGGCCCGGGCCGCCGATGCTGCAATATTTCGGCATGTCCGCCGAGCCGCACCAGGCCGCCGCGCTGGGCCTCCCCGCCTATCCCCGAATGGCGCGCTGGCTGCGCTAGAGGCGCGCCAGCCAGCCGGTATAGTGGACCACCGCGCCGAGCAGCGGCAACGCTACCCCCACCTCGAAGCGGAAGCGCCCATCCTCCTGCCATTCGCGCGCGGCGATGCGGGGGGCCAGCAAACGCGGCATCGGCACGCCGAACGCGCTCCAGCGCCGCAGCACCATCCGCAACCCCTTGTCATCCGAGGGGAGGTCGAAGGCGAAGCGCAGCGGGCCGAAACGCTCCGCGACGCCCTGCCCCGCCTGGCCGAGTTCGCTCGAAAAGGCATGGCCACCGAAATCCCGCGTCCAGCATTCCTTGCCATTCCTGGCCGCGAAGGCGACGCGGAGCGGATAGCTGCCGCTCGGCGGGAACCCCATCACCCGCCCGACCAGCCAGGCCAGGCCCCTGCCTCGGCGCACCTCGCCCTCCCCCTCCGCGCCGGCATCGCCACATAGCGCGTGCATGGCACGCACCTGTTCCGGCAGCCGCGCGAAGCGCGCACCCATGGCCCGCGCGTAGAGCGGATCGACCGCATGCTCGCGCACCGCATGGCGGATGGCCAGGCCGGCGAAGAGCGGCTCGAACCGGTCGAGCGTCAGCAGCCGGCTCGCATCCTGTGCGCCCGGCGGCACGCGACCGGCCAGAATGTCCCCGGCGAGCAGTTCGGCCGCCAGCGTGGGAATTTCGGGCCCGTCTCCGCGATCGGCGATCAGCGTCCAGCGCCGGCGGACACCTGCCCCAACCAGCGTTACCGACATCGCCGATCGGTCGCTCCCGGCCCAGGCGGTGATCCGCTGGAGCTTGTGCAGCCAGGGCGCCGCGCCGCGCAGCGTCCGGAGCCACCCCCAGCGGACCGGCCAGCTCAGCAGCCACAAGGCGAGCATCTGGAACCCGAGCTCGGTACCGGCACGGAAAGTCGTGGCGGGGCGGCCGGGCAACAGTTCCGGCGCCAGCGACAGGTCCGGCACTTCGGCGAGCGCGATCCAGCGGCGGAGCGGGGCCGCCTCTCCTTCGATGGCGAAACGCTCGCGGCGCAGGTCCTGCCAGCCGGTCGCCTGCATCCAGCGCTGGCCGCGCCAGACGCGCACCGGCTTGCCGACATAGGAGAGGATCGCGGCCGCCACCGATGGGCCGGCCACTGCCCGGTTCGAAGCGCTGATGGCGATGTCGATGCGCTCGACCTGCGGCAGTCCCGCCGCGAGGGCACGCACCACGGCGCCGGAAAGCGCCGGCACGCTCGAGGCGCCGCTGACGATCGGCACCGCCACCGCCGGGCCCTTGTTGAGCGCCGCGATTCCCGTCACGAAATCGCGCGAATCCGCCAGGTCGAGATAGGGGATGCGCATCGCGATGCACGCCTCGGGCACCGTATAGCCGCTGCCCTGGAACGGTCCCGCCGCATCGATCACCAGGTCGGGCCGTTCGCGCGCCAGCACCATGCCGATCCCGTTGGTCCGGTCCGCCACAACGGGTTCGGCGCCGGGATGCCCGGCGCAGAACGCCGCGGCCCTGTCGTGGCTCCGCCCGGCGACCAGCACCTCATGCCCCGCCGCAAGCAGTCGCCGGCTCAACCGCGCCCCGAACCCGCCATAGCCGCCGATGACGAGGATGCGGCTCATTCGGCGCCGTCCGGCACCACAATGTCTCCGCCGCGGACCGCGCAAAAGGCCAGCCCGCCGACCAGTCCCGAACCACCGAACCACAATATCGCCGAGAGCAGCGCTTCCAGCTCCGGCCTGCCACCGAGGCCAAGTAGCGACATTGGTATCGCACCGATCAGAAAGCCGGCCAAACCCGCATTCCACATGCGCAGCGGCCATCGATCAACCAGCACCAGATAGATCGGAAGCGCAATGAAGACCAGGTGACCGAATGCGAGAATCAGGGCGATGAAGAAGCAGAGCAGGAACAGGTCACCGGCGAGACTGCCCGCGAGGAGCATGAATCCGATCGAGCCGGCCAAGGCGGCGGCGAGGATCGCCGCGCAGCAGGCAATGGGGCCGCGCCCGCTCATTCCACCGGGTCCGCGAACACGCAGAGCTGGTGGACCAGCTCGCCAAGCCAAGGATGCACCAGGTCGAGACTGAACAGGAAACGTCCGCCGCCCAGATCCATATGCCCCACCGTCAACGCCCCGGGCATCGCCCAGGCCGGCAGCTTCACCCGCAGCCCGCCCAGTTTCAGGAAATAATGATCGCTCACGAACAGGAGCGCGCCACCCGCTTCCTCCAGCCGGAGTGCGATGCCCACCCCAAGCCCCAGATATTCCTCGATGCCCGTCGGCCCGGCAAAGCGCTTGGCGCTGTGGATAACCTGTGGAAAACCCTGTGCACGGCCATATTGCCGCGTCCAATACTGCCCCTGGCCGTCGGCATCGGCGGTGACGCTCACGCTGGCCGAGACGCCCACGTCCGTGCCGAGCGGCAACGGCGCGCCGATCAACCGCGCGGCCTGCGCCAGCAGCCATCCCGCCCGGCTGATCCGGCATTCGGCGACTTCGCCGAGATAGGAGACACAGGCCCCGGCCTCGATCTTGCGCAGGAAACGGCGGCGCGTCGCGGGCGGCAGGAACAGCCAGCGTGCGCCGAGCAGCCGGGCAAAGGGGCTGTCGTCGTCGGCGCGGCAGGGCGCGCCCATTCGATGCCAGTCGGCGTAACGGGCCAGCGCGCCAGGCGCATATCCGATTGCCACGCCCATATGCCACCCTTTCCGCGGCCGGGGGCCGCTATTCAGCCTTGCCCTTGGGAAGGAAGCTCAGGATCCGCTTGCCCAGCCGGATCAGCGTCATCAGCCGTCCCGGCGGCACGCTCATCATCTGCTGGTACCAGTCGTCGATCGTGACGACGAAATCCTGCATCGCCTCGATCCGCCCGCGCGCGACGTCCGAGATGCGGCCGTCGCGCCTGGCTTCCTCGGTGCACACGCGCAGCGCCGCCACTGCCGGATCGATCTCGCGCTCCTTGCGGCCCTGGGCGATGCGCGTGAGCATCTGCATCAAGTCGACCTCGGCCTCGTAATGATCGCGCCGGTCGCCCATCACGGGCACGCGGCGGATCAGCTTCCAGCCGAGCAACTCCTTGAGACTGTTCGACGTGTTGCTCCGCGCGATGCGCAGCGTGTCGCTGATCTCCTCGGCGTTGAGCGGCCGGTCCGAGAGATAGAGCAGCGCATGGATCTGGGCGACCGAGCGGTTGACGCCCCACTGCCCCCCCATCTCGCCCCAGTGCAGCACGAACTGCTGCACCGCGATCGGCAACTGAACAGCATTGTCCGTAATTTCTGTCATAACAGAAATATGAGACACGATTGCGGAAGAGTCAACCGCTGTCGGACTGCGCATTCCGTCGCATGTTCCGATCGTCTCGTCGCCGTTCGCGCCGTTGCGGCTGCGCAACTACCGGCCGGATCCGCGCCCTTGCGCCGGGCACAATCGCGCTGAAGCCCGTCTTAGGTATTTCCGCAGGTTGCTGGGATTCCGCCGGCAAACTATGCAGATTCGCGCAGGTCGCGACTTCTCGCGGCGGCGGGGGAAAATTGGTGTTCCGGCAACGAAAACTGGCCGCGCTTGGCGCGGCGCTCGGTTTGCTCGCGCTCGTGGGTTGCGATTCGGGCGGCGGGGGCACGTCGTCGGGCGGCGGCGGCGTGGTCTCGACACCCGGACCGACGCCCACGCCGGCCGTGTTCACCGAGGGGGACGCCGCCCGCCTCGCCAAGCAGGCGAGCTTCGGCCCCACGCCCGATCTGATCGCCCGGATCAAGCAGCTCGGCGCCACTGCCTGGGTCGACGAACAGCTCGCCGCGTCCAGCAGTTCCTACGCCGATCTCGCCACGGAAGTGCGCCGCGATTTCTGCGCGAGCGGCGACACGGTCTGCTCGCGCGCCCATTTCAGCCGCACGCCGGTGGCGATGCGCTTCTACGCCAACGCCATCGCCGGGTCCGACCAGCTGCGCCAGCGCACCGCCTTCGCGCTCGGCCAGATGATCGTCGCTTCCGAAGCCGAGGTGAACTCGACCGCGGGCATCGCCGCGTTCAATCAGATCTTCCTCGCCAACGCCTTCGGCAATTATCGCGACATCCTCCAGCAGGTGACGATGAGCGGCTATATGGGCGACTATCTCGACATGGCCGACAGCAACAAGTCGGGCCCGTCGGAGAATTACGCCCGCGAGCTGCTCCAGCTGTTCTCGATGGGGCCGGACCAGCTGAACATGGACGGCAGCTTGAAGCGCGACGGCAGCGGCGCGGCCATTCCCAATTATGCGACCGACGACATCAAGGGCGTCGCCAAGGCGCTGACCGGCTGGACCTATGCCCGGGTCGGCGGCGCCGCGATCACCGACGGCAATGCCCGCGACTATTCCAAGCCGATGATCCAGGTCGCATCGCGCTATGACACGACCGAGAAGAAGTTCCTCGGCGCCACCGTCGCCGCGGGTGCCACGCAGGAAGCCTGCGTCGCGGCGGTGGTCGATGCCGCGTTCAACAGCGCTTCCACCGCGCCTTTCGTCGCGCGCCACATGATCGTCCACCTCGTCACCGCCAATCCGAGCCCGGCCTATGTCGGCCGCGTGGCGGCGGCGTTCGCGGACAATGGCAAGGGCGTGCGCGGCGACATGAAGGCGGTGGTCCGCGCCACCCTGCTCGACGGCGAGGCGCGGGCGGCGCCCACCGCCGCCGGCGGCAAGCTAAAGGAACCGGTGCTGCTGATGACCGCGCTCGCCCGCGCGATCGGCTTTGCGACCGACGGCTATGTCTTCACCACCCGCGATGCCAATCTCGGCCAGCCGGTGTTCCGGGCGCCTTCGGTGTTCAACTTCTATCCGGACGACTTCCCGCTGCCCGGATCGACGGTGCTGAAGAGCCCGGCCTCGAAGCTGCTCAATACGTCCAACGTGCTGCGCTGGCACAATTTCGTCTATGACTGGACCGTCTCGGGCGATGCCAATCGCAGCGAATATGCGCTCGATTCCGGCCTGCCCATGTCCTCGCTGACGCAGCCCCTGTGGGCGACCTGGGAAGCCTATGGCACCGATCTCGACACGATGGTGTCGCGCATCGACCTGACCTTGTTCGCCAATACGCTGAATCAGGCGCAGAAGGACGCGCTCAAGGCCGCTGCCACGCCGATCACCAATGCCGATGCGAATGTCCAGGCGCGCCGCCGCGCCCAGACGATGCTCTACGTCGCGGCGACCAGCCCGATGTTCCTGGTCGACCGCTGAGGAGCCGGACCGATGACGATTTCCCGACGCGACTTGCTCAAGGTCACCGCCGGCGCGAGCGCGCTCGCCGCGATCGGCCAGCTCGGCCGCACCACCGCCATCGCCGCGCCGAGCGGCAGCTATCGCGCGATGGTGGGCGTGTTCCTGTTCGGCGGGAACGACGGCTGGAACATGGTGATCCCCACCGATGCCCGGCACCCGCAATATCTCGCCTCGCGCGGCACGGTGGGCATCGCGGCCAACCGGCTGACCGCGCTCACCGGCGCCCCCTATGCGCTCCATCCGGCGATGGCGGCGCTGCGCCCGCTCTGGGACGAGGGCAGCCTGGCGCTCGTCCTCAATGCCGGCACCCTCTTCGCCCCGCTCACCAAGGCGACCTATCAGTCGCGCGCCGATCTGCGCCCGATGAACCTGCTCAGCCATTCGGACGAGCAGGCGCACTGGCAGGGCCTGCGCGCCCGCGACTTCGCGACCGACGGCTTCATGGGCCGCCTGACCGACCGGATGGGCACGAGCGCGGTCCCGTCGATGATCTCGATCGCCGGCTCGAACCTGGCGGTGATCGGCAAGACCAGCTCGGCGCTGGTGCTGCCTTCCACCGGCACGCTCATGCGTTCGGGCTATTCGAGCATGAGCAACGCGGCGAACAACGCCAAGAACGCCGCGCTCACCACCTTCTCCTCGGCCGCCGGACTGGGCGACGTCGCGGAGGCGAGCGCGCGCGCCATCAATGCCAGCTATGATCAGGCGACCACCGCCAACACGATCATCTCGGCGAACAGCACGCTCGACGGCTATTTCGTCAACCCGGCCACCGGCGCCGCGCTCACCAGCGACGTCGCGCGCCAGCTGATGCGCGTCGCCCGGATGATCGATGCGCGGGGCAGCCTGGGCCATGGCCGCCAGACCTTCTTCGTCAGCCAGGGCGGGTACGACAACCATTCGGGCCAGACCAATGGCGGCACCAACGATACCGGCACCCATGCGAACCTGCTCGGCGACCTGGCCATGGCGCTGGCCGGCTTCCACCGCGCGATGCAGGCGATCGGCATGGCCGAGAACGTCACCAGCTTCACGATGAGCGACTTCGGCCGCACCTATCGCGGCAATGCCCAGAACGGCACCGACCATGCGTGGGGCAGCAACCATCTGGTAGTCGGCGGCAATGTCGCGCCCGGCGGCATCTTCGGCGCCTATCCGGACCCGGTGCTCGGCGGCGCCACCGATGTGAGCAGCGAGGGTCGCTTCGTTCCCGCCGTGGCGCAGGAGGAGTATATCGGCGCGATCGCCCGCTGGCACGGCGTCGCCGATGCGGACCTGCCCTATGTCTTCCCCAACTGGTCGACCTGGAGCACGGGCGGGCGCGGGCCGCTGGGCCTGTTCCGAACTTAGGTTCCTCCGCGCTTAACTGCGTATCGGGATTGCGCTATCGTTCCGCTCCGGTAATGGGGCGCGGCTTTGGGGGAGGCGGACGATGGCCAATCTCTATCGCATTACACCGTTCATGCACGTGCCGGATTTCGAGAAGGCCGTCTGGTTCTTCACCGAGGTGCTCGGCTTCACGCTCTATTTCCGCACGTCCAACTATGCGTATGTCCAGCGCGAACAGGCAGCGTTCCGCCTGCTGGAGAATGTCGGCGACGACGGTGCCCCGCCGGGCAATCGCCGCTTCTGCTATTATGTCGACGTCGAGGATGTGGAAGCGGTCGCCGACGAGCTGAGACCCAAGGCGCACCTGCTCAACGATGGCGACATCCACGGACCGGTCGACCAGATCTATGGCCAGCGCGAACTGATGGTGGTGGCGCCGGACGGCAATCTGCTGGTGTTCGGGCAGGACATTTCGAAGCGCTAGACTGTCTCGCCCAACATGGCAGCTAACCGAGCTTTCTGGCAGCAACCGGAACACGCTCCCCCAGAATGATCGCAAGCGCTTCCTTCATCACCGAAGCCGCTTCCTCGACGCCGACAGCTTCCTTGTTGAGCGACTTCTTCACGCCTTGGCTGCCCCGAATCCAAGTGACCCGCGCCTGCTCCGATTGACCGTCGTATCTCCGCAGGATCATCGAGGTAGCGAGCGCCTTGCCCCAAACGGGATCCTCGCCATAGGCGATGCCCTGGATGATAATTTCATAGTGGCAGGCCGCTCCGCCCTTCGCCAGGCGGGGCCCCTTCTTCTTCACTGTCACGGCATCCATCGCGGGCTCGATGACCAACGCGATCGGCTGCTTGCTCGCCATCAGCATTGCCAAGTCCAGCGATCGATAGACCTCGGCCTGGCGCTCCGGCGACATCACTTCGGCGAGGTTGTCCTTGGCAGTCGGCGCATTGTGGGTGCCGCCCATCGTCCCACCCAGGAAGATGCTGCTGGTCGTGGCGGCAAATCGGGTGGTGGGCCAGATGTGCACTTCACACCCCTGCGCCCGAGCAGGTGCCGGCGACAGCGTCGCCAACGCGCACAACAACAAAGACCCGCCGAACCGCATGGATATTCCCCCTTCTTGCGGCCAGGATGTCCGGGGAGTCGGCAAACCGCAAGTGGGCCATCGCCTAGAGCGCCACGCTCCCCTCGCCCATGAACCGCGCCCGGGTGGAGAAGCCCGTGCCCGCCACGCTGAGTTCGTTGAACGAAGGCGGGCGCGCCCGCACCCGCTCTGACAAGGTGCCCGCCCCGATCAGGCGCACCGTCCGCTCGCCGATCCGCCGCTCGATATCGAACGGATCATGGACATGGCCGGTGAGCACCGCATCCACCCCCGCCCGGGCCAGCGCGTCCAGGGCCTGGGCCCCGCAATGCGTCTCCGAGGTCGTCCGCGTGCCACCCTCCACCAGCGGGTGATGGCAGGCGACGAACACCAGCCCGCCCGGCGGCACCGCTTCGACCAATGCCAGCGATGCCCGCAGTGCCCGGCCGCTGACATAGCCCTTCGACCAGTCGAGCCGCCACTGGAAGCGCGCGGTGGTCTTGAGCGGCACCACTGCCACGCCCTTCACATCGAGCGGCCGCTCGATCATCCGTTCGAGCGCATGGTAGCGCCGGTAGGGCGCCACGAACCGCGCCCAGGGATTGAACCACGGCAGGTCGTGATTGCCCACCTCCACCGTCACCGGCCGGCCAAGGCCCTTGAGCCACTGCGCAGCGGCCGAGAATTCCTTCGCCCGCGCCTGCATCGTCAAGTCGCCGGTCACGATCACAGCGTCAGGCTGCTCTTCGCGCACCCGCGCGGCGAACCAGTCGAGCGCAGCGCGGTCCTCCCGCCCGAAATGCACGTCGCTGACATGGAAGAGCCGCGTCATTCCGGCCCCTTGCGCGTCGCGATGAAGGCCTTGCGGCTTATCCCCGCCGTGATCGGGGTTCCCGGCGCCAGCGGAACCGGCTCGCCATCGAACAGCGCCAGCACCGGCTTCTTCCCGCGGGCGGCGAACTCGCGGGTAAGGCCCTCGCTCACTGCATGCGCCGCGACCCAATCCCCGGTCAGCCATTCCCAGCCCAGTTGCGCGATCGCGCTCCAGTCGCGCGCGTCCACCGCCGCTACGTGCAGTTCGCCCTTCTCAGGCCGGACGAATACCGCCTGATAGCGGCCCGCGAGCGCCGATACGCCGGAGATGCGGATGCCGCTGCCGCCGAACGTGCGGTTCCATGCAACATGGGCCGCCTGGAACAACCGCCGGAACGCCCCCTTGCGCACCGCCTCGCGCGCGCGGAACCAGGCAGTGGCGGGCCCCATGATCAGCCCGACGAACGCACGATGCCCGGCCGCCTGGACATAGGGCAGGGCGATGCGGGTGGCTTCGTCGTGCGCGGCCTGGACGATCGCCCGGGGATCGAGCGTATCGTGCAGCGACTTGGCGAGCAGGTTCATCGTTCCGCCCGGCAGGATCAGGAAGCTGCCCTCCCATGCCCTGAGCGCCGATAGTGCAGCGTTGATCGTTCCGTCGCCCGCGAACAGCACCACGGTATCGATCCCGTCCCGATCGAGATCGGGCCCGGCGGGCATATTCTGCTCCGGAAACTCGGTGCGGCCGACCAGCGTCAGCCCGCGCTCCGTGAACACGCCCTCGAGCGCATCGCATTTGGCCCTGGTGGTGGATCCCGAGCCGGGGTTGGTGATGAACCAGAGTCTTTCCATCCGGATCGTAACGCCCGAGATATGATTTGGCTCAACCGGATCTCAATAACGATAGAGCCGCATCTTCTGGATGCCGAACTGCCCGGGCGGCAGGCGGACGTGCCGGCCCTGGTGCGTCTCGTCGCCGTTGAGTTTCCGGCCGGCGACCCATTTCCCGTCGACGAACTTGCCCTCCTCGACGGTATCGAGGCCGATGCGCGGCCCGAACGTCACCGTGATTCCGCTGCCCGCGACCAGATAATCCTCGCCGCCCAGCCAGAGCAGGATCCCGCCATGCTCGGCCGGCTCCTGCTTGTCCTTCGGCGTCCAGGGATCGACGAACCCGACGGTCAGCGCATAGCCACCCAGCGTCGCCGTCTGCGGTGCGCTGTCGACCGCGCCTTCGAAGCCCACCGGCGGCGCGAACCCCGCGCGTGCCCTGGCCGCGAATAATGCCGGGGTCAGTTGCTCGAGCATCGCATAGAAGCTGCCCAGGCGGTCCTTGTCGGCAATGTTCTCGATCGCGAAGGGGCTGAACCCGATCGCGCCATGTTTGCCGATCGCCCGCATGGCGTTGGCCGGCGCGCGCGGATCGCCCGCCTGGTTCGCCTCGGGCACGAACAGGGGGTTGCCAGGCACGGTATAGCCCTCGACGATGCCCGCGAAGTTCGGGAAGTAGATGTCGGGCGCGAGCATATCGATCGCAGGCGCGGCATCCCGCCATATCTGCATCAGATGCGCGAGCGGGCCGCCGCTCGGATATTCGCCCGGCAGCTTGCCCGGCCGCCCCTGCGCCCCGTTGACGTACATCGGCAGCGCGTATTCGCGCTTGCCGGCCTCGGCCACCGCATTGGCCCAGCGCGCATAATGATGCGCGGTGAACCCCTCCTCGCCGCCCTTCCACCTGGCGAAGGCGGCGTCGGCCAGCGGGCCGTGCTCGCGCGCGGTCGGCAGGAAGCCGATCTCGTTCTCCACCTGCACCATGAGCACGGTGTGCCGGTCGCCGTCGATCGCCTTCAGATGCTTCATCAACGCGGCAAAGGCCCGCGCATCGGCGTCGCGCGTGGCCATGCCGAACACCGACAGGATATCCTGCGGCTGCCCATCCTCGCCGGTCGAGCGCAGGAAGCGCTTGCCGTCGCGCTTCACCCAGGCGGGCACATAGGTCGACATGCTGTTCTTCCAGCTGCCGAACCACAGCAGCACCAGCCGCATGTCGTTGGCCCGCGCATCCTCGACCAGCCAGTCGAGGCTGGAGAAGTCGAACCGGCCTTCCTCGGGCTCGATTGCCTCCCATGTCACCGGCGCCAGCACCGTGTTGAGATGCAGCGCCTTCAGCCGCTGCCAGTGCGGCCTGAGCCACGCGCGGTCGGTGGCCGAGCTATTGCCCAGTTCGCCCCCCCGGATCAGGAACGGCTTGCCGTCCACGATCAGCCGTCCGCCCTCCATATGCGGCATCTGGGCGAAAGCGGGGGTGGCAAGCAGAAGGGCGAGCGCAGGGAGCCAGCGGAGCATGGCAAGCACAATAGTCTGATTTAATCGCACATGGGAACCGCGCATGGCGCGTCGTCCGCGATTCGCGGCAATGTCTTCGGAATCAAGGAGAAGCTGGAGCGGGTAGCGGGAATCGAACCCGCGCTAGAAGCTTGGGAAGCTCCTGTGAT
>ERZ778022.3897-NODE-3897-length-13471-cov-5.607185_pt1 | contig 13471 bp, 4 predicted proteins | sample MGYA00375752_ERZ778022 | MGnify/ENA primary metagenome ERZ778022 (study PRJEB29350, sample SAMN05389826) | bioreactor metagenome | isolation source: Thiocyanate bioreactor | place: South Africa: University of Cape Town | collected 2014-04-04 ... | reverse complement strand
CTCGCCCATCATTCTTACCATATGTATTTCCCCCGTTTTCTACTCCCCTCTCGCCTCCTCTCCTCTCCTCTCTCCTCCTCTCCTCCACCGGTTTCATTGGGTTGAGTGCCAACTGATGGTGTGACAGTAGTGCCACCAAGCTGGCGATGAAAAGCAGCAGCCGCAGCAATTGTGCAGGTACAACGCTGCAGGAAAGCGCTGTTGAACACTCCAGCTGTGGTGTGCCGCCGCCTGTTTTGTGATTGACTTGTTGCCTGCCCATCGAACTGACAGGTAGTGACAGGGCACACAGAAGGAGGAAGGGGCCAGAACACGAGGGCGGAGTGGAGGTTGGGTGGGTGCAGGCAGTACACGCTCGTAGCGGGGCCGCCTGCACGTTTGCTGTGGAGCACGTGGTGACACCCTTGCTACTACGCTGTCTGTCTGCCCACACTGCCCGTGCCGCCCCAGTGCCACTCGGCCCCCCGCCATCAGAATGGACGCGGAGCGGTGGAACGAGTCGCTGTGGTACAAGCGGCTGCAGACGCGGTACCGCGCCGTGCTGCAGCGCGCCGCGGTGGAGGGCATGGTGGTGCTCATCCCGCAGTCGTGCAGCCTGGCCACGCCCGCCGTCACGACGGCGGACATTGACAACCACGTGCTGCGGCGCACGGGCACGCGTGGCGAGTTCTTGACGCTGAGCGGCCGCCGTGTGTACGTGTCGTCCGAGCAGGCGGTGGCGGGCGACGGCTTCCCGCGCGCCGTCGCTGCCAAGGTGATTACCATTGAATCCATTAAGGTGGAGGTGCCGGCGGGCAGCCGGGTGGTGACCGGCAGCCTAGCGTCCACGCCGTTGACGTCGCCCGCGCCACCCGGTCGGGAGCCGTCTGGTAGTAGTGGCGGTGGCGGCAGTGGGTTTGCAGGACTGACACCCCCCGCTGCTGCTGCCACCCCCGCTGCTGCTGCCGCTGCTGCAGCTTCTACTCCCGCGTCACCGGCAATGACGCCCAAAGCGGGCAGCGGCGGAGGCGGCGGAGGAGGCGGCGGCAGTATAGTGATGGTGCCGGCATATTTTATTAACCGGCCGCTGGATGGCGGCCTGGCGGCGCCCACCGGGGTGGATGACATGGATCATGGCGCCGTCATGCGCCTGTCTGCCATGCTGCGGTCGTCGCCCGAGACGGAGGTCGTGTTTGCCGGCCTGCAGGATGCCATTGACCGTGTGGCGGCGGACCTGCGGCGCCGGCGGCACGGCACGCCGCTGGGCCCTGTGGCCACCATCCTGAAGCGGGAGTGCGAGGGTGCGGCGAGCGCGCTGCTCACCACCGCCTTCTACGCCGACGAGCCACGTGCCGCGCTGCCCGGCATCTACCGCCAGCTCATGCAGATGCTGGAATCGCTGGTGCTGGAGCCGCTGCACGACGCGCTGTACGCCGCGCTGCTGGAGGAGTACGCGGACGCCGTGGCGAAGCTGGCGCGCAACATGGACGCGCTGTCGGGGCTGAGCCAGGGCGAGCTGGGCGTGAAGGGCGAGTTCCAGTGCAGCCTGTCTGCCGCGTCCGCCATCCTGGGCCTCATGCAGACGGCGGTGACGCCGCTGGAGAAGCTGCACTGCCTGCGCGACACCAACAAGACGGTGGTGCGGTGCGTGGAGCGTATGCTGGAGGGCCGCGGCGTGGACATTGGCGACACCGAGTTTGGCGCCGACGACATCCTGAACGCCATGCTGGACGTCGTGCTGCGGGGGCACCCCGACCACCACACCGCCGAGCTGCCCGTGCAGCTCGAGTTCATCACCCGCTTCCACTTCTCCATCTCCGAGTCCGATTTTTTCATGTCCTTCCTGGGCCAGATGTTTGCGCATGCGTCACAAACGCTGCAGTACTTTGATACGCCCGCCGACGCCCTCCTTGCTTCCGTTGCCGCGTCCCGCGCCGCCGCCAATGCCGCCGCCGCCGCCGCTGCTGCCTCCGCCGCTGCTGCTGCTTCCGCTGCTGCTGCCACCGCTGCTGCCTCTGCTGCCACTGCCGCTGCTGCCATTGCTAGTACCGCCGATGTTGCTGCCCCCACCGCGCCAGTGTCCACGTCCACTGCTGGTGGTGGCAGTGAATCATCCTCGACGGCGGCTGACGCGGCCGCCCTGCCTGGCGACGCTGCGGCAGCTTCGCCACCGGCTGCTGCTGCTGCCGAACTCGGCGCTGCAACCGTTGTTGAGCAGCCGCCGCTGCCGCCACCCGCATCAAGTTGAATCCCTTGCGCTAGGTGCAGTTACCTTGTTGGCAAGTCGCCACGTAAGCATTGTGTTGTTTGACAGCTGGCCGTCGTGCAGGTTGCCGCCCACGTGGCATCACTGCAGGCGCCTTGACTTCGCCGCCTGCCATGTGACTCGTACCCGGTCAACAGACGCCGGGTGTTTTCAACCGCAAAATATTGGCATTGCGGCCATTAATGCACCTACAGCACCGGCCAACCGCATGCTATATTAACAGTGCCACAGTTTGTACATTGTACTTTTGGCGCAGACGCGCGGGGTCTCGCGCAATGGCGACACGGCGCGGTGCGCCAACCGCGAGCAGGGGGCACACATGGCTAACGGTCGCGGCGGTGGCAGCGCGCTTGCTGCTGCTGGCGCTAGCAGCAGCCTCCCTTGGCAGCCGCACCGCACAAGCTACCACTACTGTCTCGTGGACAGTGGACACGCAACGATCGGCTGCCGATAGCTGTACCGGACTTTTCAGTGGCGGCGCGCCCTGCTGGATACACATCACTGTCGTTCGCGTACGTTTGTTGCCTGTCAACGGCTGCCAGAATGCACACACGCTCCGCTTACACACCGCTAGAGTCTGCGAGACTGTGCAAATAAACTCCCGCCACACCCATAAATCACCAACCGTGTGTGTGCAGCATGTTGTGGAACCGCCAGCAGCTTGTTGGCGCAATGCGACGTTGGTGCTGGGTGACGACCCCGCTGCGCCCAACCTGCGCATCGGTTCCGCGGCGTGGCAGACGCAGGCTGCAGAACGGCGCGCCGCATTCCAGCAGGGCTGGACGGTGGAGTGCCATGCTGAATTTAGTGTCAGGTACGTTGCGTGCGTGCGGTCCGGGTATGGGGTTTGCGTAATGGTGAACTCACGGTATCCACCCGAGCACTCACCGTGTGCAGAGTCGTTGTTGGGGCGCGAGACGGCAATGCCAGCGTTGCCGTGACGCCAGGCGGCGCGGCAACCACCATTGCGCTTTCCGTAGACGGCCGGGTCGCTGCATGGGTTGCAGTGTCAGAGGCAAGCCTTCGGTACGTGGAAGCTGGTGTGGGTGTGATTGCAACCGCCCCGCACGGCGCGCACACCTAACTTAATGCCTCCGGCCCATGCAGGGTGGGTGCGGGTGGCACGGCGGCGAATGCCCTGCCACCATTCCTATGGCTGCCGGCAGGTAGCGCTGGCGGCACTCAGCTGGAGCTGGTGCTGCCTGTCTTAGCTGGCATCGCGGCCTTGACGGACGACAGCGGCGGGCAGCTGCACCCGGTTTGCAGTGTCGTCACCAATGTTGCCTGTGTTGCATGGCGGTTTGATGCGCACCGCAACGATGCCTCGTGGCTGACGCACGCGGCCAGTTTGCTGCTGATAAATGCAACGGACGGCGGCAGGAGCGCCGTCACGCTGGCGTGGGTGACATCTGCCAGCGCGGCCACGGCAGCGCCGGCGGGTGGCGCGCCGCTACTACCAGCCCCCGTTGCGCTGCCGCCAGGCGCTGTATCGTGGGTCAACATGCCTCTGCATGCCGCCGCCGGCATACCCGCACCCACACTGGGTACCGCGTTGGTCAGCGTCGTGTGGGGCGCCCCGACGGCGTTGTACGGCGGCGCCGGCTACGATGACAGCGCCAACGTCGTGGTGGCGCCGCTGGGCGCGCCATGGTCGCAGTCGCCGGCACCATCGACACTTTGCGTAGCAGTGCTGGAGGTGCCATCGGCAGGCGGCTTGCTGGCAGCGCCACCAGCAGCCGGTAATGTGACGGCGGGTGCAATCACCGTGCACGGTCCCTGGTGTGCCACTACAACTCGTGACGCATTGCCGCCACCAACAGTGCCGCTTCGTGCCGCCGCTTGTGACGAGGCGCGCTGCTCCGCGGACGGCGCATGGCTGCTGCCACCTGGTGCAGCCACCACGGACGCCGCAGATGGGGATGGCAACTGGCTGAATGGTGCCCCCGCCAACATTACCATCCCGATGGCAGTGCTATCAGGCACGACGGTGGTTGGTGACGGCACGCTGACAGCGGCGCCGTTGCGCGGCCGTGTGTGGACGGCGCAGCCCTGGCCGCTGCCGGCTCGCCTCACCGCTTTCTTACCGCTGTCCGAGCTGTGCGGCCCCGATGCGCCAATCGAAGTGGATGTGCTGGTTGCGCCGCCGGCTGCTGCATCATCGTCGCCGGTCATGGGTGCGGACGGCAACAACGCCAGTGTGGCTGCCACAATTGTCTGCACCATTGAGGATGGCGACGCCGTGATCGCGGTGTCCTCCCCAACTGTGACCGTCACCGTGCCGGCGCCCGGCGGCACGGGCTTTCTACAGTTGGCAGTGGATACTACTACCACCGGAGGTGCGGTGCAGGTGTCCACCACAGCGGGTGCGGCGTCGGTGCCGATCACGCTGCCGGCAGGCATCGGTAGTGCGTGGCTGGGGCTGCATGTGCGGCTGGCGGGCGTTGTGTGGCTGCAGAGCGCTGCCTTGACAGCGCACATTAGCGGTCTAACGGTGCGCGCCGGCGACGCGCCTGCAGACGCACAGACGGCAGTCGCGCGGTCGTGGGAGCGCACGCCACGTGGGCTGGCGCTGGTGGCGCCCACGGGTGTCGCCGTCGATGCAGCAGCGGTACGCGATGTTACCGCCATGCTGGCACTGCGGCGGGCCGTGCAGTCGCCAGAGTCCTGCATCCCTGCGGTGGGTACATTGCGCCTGGCAGGCGCGCCGTCAGCCTGCATTGGGTGCGAGGTGGAGGTGGTATACACGCCTGACCCCGCGTTTGCCGACGGCACCGCGGGTGACGACGTACCGCGGTGGTGCTGGTGGCTGTCGCTGTGCAGCGGCAGCAGCAGCGGCAGCGGCAGCGGTACCGGCAGCGACGGTGCCGCCTGCAGTACGACCGTCGGCGTAAACGCCAGTGCAGTTGGGTTTGCTTCCGCGGTGACGCGCCACCGCGCCGTCCGCCTGACGGTGCCAGTGCCACGCAGCGGCGTGTCGACCCTATGCGCTGCGCCGGTATACGATGCCGCCGCCTGCGTGGAGGTGGTTGGGTTGGCAGGCGTCGCCGACGCTGCAAGCTCATACCTGCACCGCGTCAACAACACTGCATCCGACCTGCCTGCACCAGTGGTGGGCGCCGCGCCGTTGTGGACGGCTGCCACCTGGGGTGTGCTGTGCCGTGATGCGGCACTGAATGTGCGGGCGTGCGAGCCGGCCGTCAGCGCGTACGGCGACAATGGCACAGTGATTGCCACGGTGGTGGTACCAACACCAACCGGTGCAAATGTCACGCTGCCGCGCCGCCCGACGTGTGGCAACGTGGTGCTGCATGTGGCAGTCGACGGCACCGCTGTGGGTGGCAGCCCGCTGCTGCTGACTGGTAGACCCGTCGGTCTGCCAATGGCACTCGGGACGGCACTGCTGGCAACCACACCGACTGTTAGCGTGGGTGACGCGGCCACATTCATTTGGTCGCTTGCGGATGTTTCTGGGTGTGGGCTGCCTGCCACTGCGGCTGCTGCCGCAGGCGTGGACCTGAATGTGAGTGCGGTGCGTATCCCGGACGGTGGTGTGTGTATGGCAAAGCCAACCGTCGCCGTCAACCTCGATACCAGTACTGTACTGGTGACGACGGGCTGCCCTGGCATCTACAACATTACTGCGCGCGTTGGGGGCGCCCCCGTGACAGTGACGCCGCCACCATGGCAGCCTGCAGCAACGTCCTACCAGTACATGCTGGCTGTGACGCCGCGTGCAATGGCACCCGTCGCCACGCTGCGCATGCTAGCGCCGTCGGTCACCACCTGCGCCGACTGCTGGACGCCGCTGGCTGCTGCAGACTTTGATGGCGCGGGTGGGTGGGACACCACGTATGCGGTGGTGGTGACGTGGGGCGCCACCGGCGAGGCGCTACCGCCGTGCACTGACGCCGACGCATCGTCGCCACCCGACACGGTGACAACGACGCCGGTCTGTGGCATGCCTGCTTGGCCGCCTGCAAACAATGCCACCGGCAGCGCCGCGGCAGCCTGTGCTGGCGTGCAACGCAACGGCACAACGCGTGCCGTGGTGGGTGTGCGGCTGCGTGTCGCCTCCACCGCCCCTGTCAGCCTGGCAGTCGCGGTTGTGGGTCTGCGTACGGCCGCGGCACGGGACGTTGCAAATGGCAGCGTGGTGATCAGTCGTGTTACCTCGGGAGCCGTCGCAGTTGGAGCTGATGGCGTGTCCCCCGACCCCGCCGCCGTGTCACCGGCGCTGGAGGTAGCGTATGCGGCCATCGACGGCGCGCCGTACCTGCGAGCACGCGTCGCGCTAGTGGACAGCCATGGCAACAGCGCGACGCCGGACAGCCAGTGCGACGACGGCAGCACGTGGCACCTGACGGTACAGCCGCGCAGTGGTGGTGGTATTATCAGCGCCACGCTGTCCTGGAACGCGTCGTCTGCTGTGTGGGATGCCGTGGCGGCGCCTCTGCCGTGCGATTGCTGCAGCGTGAACGCAACCATCTACGGCGGGCGCGCCTCCGCGTCGGTTGCAACAGTGCTCTTGCCAGTGCGGTCTCTCGCCTGCGATGACGCAACAACTGGCTCCGACGACGCTACTACCACATCGACGCCGCTGCTGGTGCCGTACGTGGACGCGCTGTACCTGGCGCCTGCACCAGCAGTGGCAAATAATAATAGTACAGGGTGGCTGGGTGCTGGCGTGTGGGGCGCGTTGAGTCCCGGCCGCTGGAACCCGGTGCCTTGGCCATCAGCGGCCAGCGCGTCTGTCTGGACAGGCAACGCCAGCGACAGTGGCAGCACTGCAGCACTGGCGGCGTGGCTTGGTCCCTGGGTGCAGCGTGTTGTGAGTGCCAATGCGGGGTCGGTGGATGCGAACGCCACACTTGCGGCGTTTAGCGGCAACGTCACCTACGTGGTACGCAGCAACAGCAGCGGCACGTTGGTGTGTGCCGTACACAGCTCACCGCCGTCGGCGCTGCTGCGAGTGCCGCCGCGCAGCGATGTTGCCACGTTATTGGCGTCATGGGCACCCCTGCCAGATGCTCAGCGGCCGTCTATCGAATATGCGGCCGCGGGAATATCACCTGCGTCGTGTGGCACCAACACCAGTATTGGGTGGGGCGCGGTGCCGTTTGCGTTAGGCACCCCATCGTCGTCGTGTGCCGGCGCGGCATGCAACCTGAGCCTGCCTGTGCAATGGCTGCTGCCGCGCGGCGGCTGGGACATTGAGGTGGCGCTCAACTACAGCGTCGTTGGCGGCGGCCTGCGAGACGGCACCGTGGCGGCAGGCGGCAGCGTGCTAGCAAGTGGTGGCTTTGTGGTGCGTCACGACACCCTCAGTGTAGCGTTCAGCGTGTCCTTGCCGGGCGCGCCTGACGCCACCGCCGGCGGGGAAGCAGTGACGGTGTGGGTGACGGCGGTGGGTGGCTTGACGACGGCAAGCACGGTACGCCTGCTGCCAAATGGTGCCGCCAACGCCTCGTCCGCCGCTGCTGTGGCTGCGGCCATCATCGCCGCTGTGAACAACAGTGCGCTGCCCTCAAACGCTGACGCGGCGGCCGCCGTCATGGCAACCGTGCCGGCTGTCAGTGACGACGACTGTGCTTACTTGTGGCGATGGCGGTCCAGCACACCTGGCGGTGATGGCAGCGTTGCCGCCTGCCACTGGGTTGGTGTCGTGCCCAGCACCGCCGCATGGATGGCTACCCAGACCTGCGTCCCGTCCTTGATGTGCTCCACCACGGCTGCCACCCTGGCACCAGCAACTGTGGCATCGTTTGGTGGCGGCCAGTCTGCCAGTGTTACCGTCACCCCGCCGGTGCAAGCACCGTCGTTGCATGGCGCGCTGCTAGTACAACCAGCTGCTGGTGGCGCCATCACACTTGGAGTGCCAACGGCGCTGCAGGTGGTGCTGGGTGCCGAGTCGGCTGCAGACGGGTGCGTGACCGCATTGTGTGCCGCCGCGGGCGCGTGGCCACTCAACGTCACGCTGCTTGCGTGCGCCACCGGTGCTGTGGCCAACACAACTACTGTCAACGTCAGCCTACCAGCCATCCCGGTTGCTGCTGCGTCGCTGGCAGTTGCCAGCGTGCTCTTCCTTGCGTCGCTGTATTGTGACCTTGCAGCCACCGGCGCCGTGGCGGCAAACCAGACGCGTTGGGCGCCATGGACGCCACTGGTAGCGGCTTCCACTGGCCTGACGGCGACGGCAGCGGTGCAGGCACCGCCGCTAACGCCAGCACCCTGGTGGCGCAACGCAAGTGCGGTTGCAGCATCTGCTGCCATTGTGACGGCATCCGATGCCGTGTCAGTGTTTGTTGACTCCGCAGCGGCAGGCAATTGGTCGGTCGTGTGGCAGCGCGCCGGCGACGCACTTGATGCCGCGACATGGCTATCACTACCCGCGGGTGGTGTTGACGGCACGGAGCAAGCAGCAGCACCTGTAGTGCTGGCACCACCGCTGCCTGCAAACACGCTGGTTCTATCACCTGGTGACGCTGATGGCACCTCCTTGGGGTCGTTGGCGCTTGCACGGCTGCCGCTGCAACTGACGGACGCGCCACCAGGCGCGCTGCCGCCTAGCGTGCCACTGACCACACGACGCGACCTTGCCAGTGAACTGTGGCACGCAGCTGCAGAGCCGCTTCCAACAATGCCGCCGGTGCTCAGCACCGCCTTCGCGGGCTCCGCTGAAGCCTTGACAGCGTCATGGATGACGACGACAGCGTCGTACCCAGACGGCGACGCCGTGCTGGCAGCATGGGCGGCAGGCGTGGTAAATTCATCAATGGATCAGGGAGCTGGGTTAGCCGACGGTGAGAAGTTGGGAAGCTCCGCGGCACTGACAACGTGCAGCCATGCTAGGGGCAGCCTCCCGTCACCGGACACTTGCAACACCAACAGCACCGGACAGTCGCTGGTGGACATTGTGCCAGCGCCCTACGCCATGACGTTCTCCTACCAGTACTCATATAAGCCACAAATCTGCACCCAGACTTCGCTATTTGTCAAGGTAGCCAACGCATTTGAGCGGATATCAACACCTGGGGAGAGCGGTGCATATGCGGCTGCTGTCGGCAGCGCCAACTACCTGCCGATTACTTTCACGGCGATCTCGCCTTCTGGGCGTCGAACCGTCGCTACTGGATTGGCAGATACATTGAATGATGATGCTGTGTGGCGGACCAACTTGTTGCTGTCCGAATTGTCTGTGGCGGCTTATTATAACATCTATGCTGTCCACAAGACAGCTGGACTCCTGTTGCCAAGAGTGGCAGGTACAACAAATGCTGAAACACTTATGACGGATAATCCGCCTGAAGCGGCAATGACGCCGTGGCTCATGGGTCCAATGGTTTCAGGTTGGATTGAGGGTAGTGCAACTGCGGTGCGTGGGGTTGCCTGGAACATTGATTGTGCTGGCAATAATCCAACAGACGGTGCATATCGAGCCAATAATCAACTTGGGTCTGCCTTCTGCGCCGCCATTGACGGTAACAGCTCCCTTGTGACGAGGTTTGCGGTTCCCAACCCTGATGGTGCAAGCATGGACAATAGCAGCTTGCCTCGGCGCTCCCTGTTGGGCATTACTCCTTCATTGCTGCCGCCGCTCCCGCCTGGCGCGCCACTGCAGCGCACCCTGTCGTTATACTTCACGCCATACAGCCAGATGAACGACGCAACATGCCCGCCGCCGGCGGCTGGCGTCACCGTCGTCAACTTCACCATCGCCGTCACAAATACCGCCCCGCCGCCACTTGTTAACGCTATCGTGGCATCCACCCGCGCGCAAGCATGTGGCTCCACCGCCGGCTGGAAAGTCGGCTCGCCGACTTCGCTGCTGCTCACCTTCCGGTGGGGGAACGGTACGCTGGCACCCGCACCGGCACTGATCTTGATTAATGTGGCGCTGGGCACTGGCGGCAGGCTTTACGGCGGCTAATCACCACTGCGGCAGAGTATTACAACGCCACCACAGTAAACGTGACCGTCGTGCCGCGCCGAAGAGACCCGAACAACTTGTTTGACAAGTTGTCCGTGTACGTTGCAGGCGTGTCTGTGTTGCCTGCACCATGCTCTATTACAATCACCAAGGGTGACTGGAGCGCGTCGCAGTCCACCTTCTCTGGCGTATATACGGCAGCAGAGGTTACTGATAGAACGTTGGAACAAGACACGGCCACAGAGTCTACACTGTCGGTGATGGCTGGCACTACTGGGGTTACGTTCGATATCCTGTTCCGCGACGTCTTTCGAAATCAGGAGGTCTACAACGGACTGAGCTTCATAGCCACCTTTTCAGCTATGACCCCCCTGCGTGGGCTCAGTGACAGTGCAGCCACCACGGCTGCGACAGCAGCGCAGCCGTGTACCGCGTTATTCATGACCACTACGACGTCTTCCCGTGCGGTGTATTCTTGCTCGCGCGCAGGCGTCGTCAACATGACAATTCAACAAGCCATCACCAACGCGATTGTAGGTGGCGGGCCGCTAACGCTGACAATACTACCATCCCGCCCCGCGCCAGCTGTCGCCACCCTGGAGACGCCCATTACCGCGCCATTGGTTGCTGGCACCTGCACCACACTGCGCTTCCGGCTGCGCGACAGCGCGGGCAACGGGTTCGTGGACGAAGTGACACCCGCGTACATATCCAAGCTGGCACCCCGGCTGGCTGCGGCGTGGCTCCCAGTATCCAGCGCCGCCGACATCCCAGCCGAAGCTGACGCGGTGTCAGCGGCGGATGCGCTGCTTAATGACGGTAGGTACATTCCGGCTACGCTTACCGCAGTTACGGGCGGCGGGCCATCATCGTCGGCTGCAGCCAGCTGGCGCTCGGCGTCGGCAGGGCGCGGGCGCATGAACATTCGGGCATGTACCGCGGTCGGTGCCACTCCGCTGGCCGCGGGCGGCACTTACTGGCTCCGTACCTTTCTGATCACCAGGGATGTTAATATGGACGACCCGTACATTGTCGTCGACGACTTTGGCGCCACGGACGGCGTGCCCCTTGCAGATGGCAGCACGCCGTTGCCTCCCCTTTTCCACCTTGTCAGTGGACCGCCCAGCGCGCCGGCCTCCGCTGCCACCGCGCAGGTTGCCCTGCCTGGCGGCGACAGCGGCGGTGTTTATGCACCCTGCACCGCCGCGGCAGCCTCGGTGGCCACCTGCACGCCGGTGGCCGTCGCCAGCATACTGCCTCTGTCAATCACGCTGGTTGACCGGCTGGGCAACACCGTGTCAGCGGCACCGCTGCAGGCGTACAATGCCACACTGGCGGGCGCAATGACAAGTGGGCAGGCGCCGTACGCTGCCGCCTGGGCGGTTGCCGACGGCAAGGGGCGCAGCGACGCAATTGAGTTGGCGCTCGTACAGCCCGACGCGTGGAGCGACACCCACACTGTGTGGCTGTCAACCACCGCCACAGCCCCGCTCACTGCCGCCGGCAACTACACCGTGCTGCTGCGCATCGGCACGGTAGTGGCGCCGCTGGTCAGCGCCGCTGACGGCCGCCGTGTAACGCTAGTTGTGGCACCAGGCCCAGCGGCAGCTGCCACCTCCGCCATTGTGGCATGGCAGCTGGCGCCGGCCGCGACAGGTGGCGACGTCGTCAATGCAACAGCAGTTCTAGTGGTGGCAGACGCGTGGGGCAACAGCGCGCCCAACGCAACCATCGCGTCGGGGTTGCCGTTAACGGTACAGGCGGTATGGCAGTCTGTAGGCAATGGCGGTGGTAGCGGCGGCGGAACAGCAAGTGCCATTGACAGTGGTGCCGGCACCAGCCTGGCAACTGCGTCGTGGAGCCTGTCCGCCGCTCCAGCAGCGCTGCTGCTGACAGGAGCACCGGCGCCAGCGCTGCGTGGCATGCCTGGCAATGCGTCAGCACCGCTGCCGCTGCCGCTGCCGGTTGCTACCACGCTGGTAGGGGGTGCCGCTGCCACCAGCTGCGCGCCGCATGCGCAAGCGGAACGGGTTGCCGCCGCGGTAGCAGCCGCGTCGCCGTGCTGGTCGTGGCTGGATGGCGGTGCAACCATGTCGGCGGCTGTGCTGTGTGCTGCAACCCCCGCCGCCACGTGTGGCGCCGGCGGGTGGCTGCCGCCAGCGCCAGCGCCTGCCCGGGTTGGTGCACTTGGCGAGGCGCTGGCGCTGCGCCTGGAGGCTGCTGCCGTCACCGCGATTGTCGCTGAAGCAGTGGCGTGTGGTGCCGGACCGCCAGCCACTGGCAGCGACGTGGCAGCGGCACTTGCAGCCTGGCTGGTGCTGGCACACAATGCCACCACCACCGCCCCTTCGCCTGGCGCGCAATGCCAAGTGTGCGGCAGTGACGCGGCCTCCAGCCCGCCTGTGGCTGACCGCATCGTGTGCAGCATGAACACCACGGTCGCCGGCGGGCCGCACCTGGCACTGGCGTCTACGTGGACACCCACGCTGTCTGTGCTTGTGCCCGCGCCTGGCGGTGCCAGCTTGCCTGCCGTCTCGTCACCAGCCGTGGACATCCTACCGGCAGCCGCCGTGGTGGATAGCGTGAGTGCGGTGGGCGGGTGGGAAGCGCGCATGAGTTTGCAGCCCCTTCTTCCCAGTGGCGGGACGGCGGTCGCCAGCCCCGACGGCTACGCTGTGCTCGTGCTGAATGCGTCAGCCGCGACGGTGGCGGGCGGCGTCACCAACCTGCGCGTGTCCACGTCGGCAAGCAGTGGCAGTTCACTAAGGGGGCGCCTGGCACCCGGCCTGCTGCCGCTCCTGTTCGGGAATGTGCGTGCCGCCAACGCTTCTCTGGCGTCCGCGGTACAGCTGCTGGCACCTCTCGCTTGGTGGACAGCCGGCGGTCGCCATGCCAGCGTGTGGGTGGCGCAAGCACAGGCAGCGTGGCCGGACGCGGTGCTTGCCGTGTTGGACGCGCGTGCCACGGGTGGCGCGCGCGACGTTGCGACGGTGGCGCTGTCTACTACGGCCGACCGCAGCGCGGCCTGGACAGTGACAGTGACACCGCCAGCATGCAGCAGCGTCGCCGCCTCCCGGTTGACGTCGGCGCCCATGGTTGTGCTGACGTCGTCGTCGACAGCTATCGTATCGTTGCGCCTCGTATTGGCGCCACGCGCCGCTAGTGGCGCGTGCGCTCTGGCAAACTCAACCGTCACAGCAAACGCCAGCGCGGTGGTCGCCGCGATTTGCGTGGTTGCCAACGGCAGCGTGGACGTGCTAGGCACGTGTCCGCTCGGCACGCTTGGCCTCAGCCCGTTG
>ERZ778022.3895-NODE-3895-length-13477-cov-5.136641_pt1 | contig 13477 bp, 6 predicted proteins | sample MGYA00375752_ERZ778022 | MGnify/ENA primary metagenome ERZ778022 (study PRJEB29350, sample SAMN05389826) | bioreactor metagenome | isolation source: Thiocyanate bioreactor | place: South Africa: University of Cape Town | collected 2014-04-04 ... | reverse complement strand
CCATGGCAGCTGGTGATGATGACCGTAGGTGGTCACCAGGTAGTAGTGAGAGGTTGTCGGTGGAGTAGATGTGTCGCGAGAGTCGAGACAGAGTTGTCGTGTCGGTAAGTAGTACCAGCAGCAGTACCACCACCAGCAGCACCAGCAATAGGAGCAGCACCAGCAGCAGTACCAGGAGTAGTAGTAGCAGGTGTCAGCAGCAGGTCAGAAGCAGTAGTAGCAGTAACAAGTGTCAGCAGCAGGTGTGCGTAGAGAGTGAGAGAGAGGGCGCGAAGAGGGAGAAGCAGTAGGGGAGGAGAGAAGGGGGTGGGTAGAATGCAAATAAAGTATTGGATGACCCAACCGCCAACAAAAGTGGTACCAAAAATACAACAATCACTGCAATTCGCGTGCGTTGTATTGACACTTTTGTCGGGTGCCGTGCGGTTCGTAACTTCGTGTGTCGGGAGTGAGGTACCTGTTGTGGAGGGGCTGCAAAATTCCTGTCGGACGGAGGGGACGGCGGAGGAGGCCGATGACAGCCCGATGTCGCCCGGGCCCCGGGCCCGGCGGCCGATGTCGGGCATGAGGACTCATGATGAGGAGACGCCGGGCCGGGACATGTCGGACGGCCGCATGATGTCGGACGGCCGCATGATGTCGGACGGCCGCATGATGTCGGACGGCGGAGGAGGTGACCGTGGCCGCGCCGCGGCGCCGCCGCAGCAGCGGCCGCAGGCGGCGCCCCAACTTGGCCGGGCCTTGGCCCCAACCGAGTAGGGTTGGTCGACTCGAATGATGGCAGTGGTATGGCAGTGGCGAGGCATTCAGTGGACTACTTCGCCACTTCGCGGTGCTGTCTTGGGTCTTGGTTAACCGTTACCGACGGTTCCGGTAACCGGTATTGATTGGACGCCCGGCGGCGCGTCGGCGTGACGGCGTCGTGCCAACGCTGCTACGCCTGCTACCGGGGCGCCGGGGGCGGGCGGCGGGCGCTGGAGCGCTGGAGTCCGGCTGGACTCACAGCTGGGCCAAGGGCCAGGACCCGGGGACAGACGTGGGGACAGTGGCACGTGAATGGAACGGCGTCTACCGGTACGGCTTCAATGTCGTCAAGTTGTCGTGTTGGCACGGTGTTGCCGGCGGCCGGTGTCGGACGCCAGGCCTGCCGCAGCTTGCCACCGACACCGTACAGGCAACCGCCTATAGTCGAAGCTTGGACGCACCTGTCGAACAACCCAGTACCACGACCGGTACGACTGCCAGTCATTAACACAGGGCCTGGCCGTCCTGGCAGTGGACGCCGCGCCACCGCCGCCACGACATGTCGGACAAGTTGGACGCACTTGTCAGTGTTGTCACACACGCCCTACCGGTACCGGCACGGTACTGTAATGCCGGCACCGGTACCAAGAACAGCGGTGGATGCTTGAATATTTGGGCCACAATATAATTAATTAATACTAGTGCCACAAATTAAATGCTACTCCATACAAACACAAGATTGCCATCGCTGCTCGCAAGGCTACCATCCGGCAGCGCCACCAGTCTGTACGTGTACCGGTACCGGTCCTCGCAATGAGGAAACAGTTGCAGCACCATCTCCGGTGATGGTGACGCGGTAGAACCCGCAGCCGGCGGTGCTGCCCACAGTAGTATAGTGCCATCTGTAGACGCGCTAGCCAGCCGGCCGTCAGGCAGCGTGGCCAGTGCGGATACGGCGCGTGTGTGCCCGGCCAGCATACCCACGCAGGTGGCGGCGCTCACATCCCACAGCCGCACGCTGCCATCGTCGTCACCGCTTGCCAGCCGGCCGTCGGGCCCGCCAGCGCAATAACCCAGTCGGCGTGCCCCTCCAGCGTGGCGACACACGCCCGCGCGCCCACATCCCAAACCCGGCGGCCGCCTGGCAAGCGGGTCCCGCACGCTGGCGTCCCGGGACCCGCTTGCCAGGCGGCCGCCTGGCAGCACCGCCAGTGCCGTCACCCTCTCCTTGTGCCCCGCCAGCACTGCCACCTCGGCAGCTGAACCATCATCCACATTCACGACCCGAACGGTGCCGTCGCCGCACCCGGCGGCGAGACAGCCGTCGTGCAGCACCGCCAGTGCGCTCACCTTGATGCCGCGCAGCGCCTCTACGTGTATTGCACTTGTGGGGCCGCCACCGCTCCCAATAGTATAAAGTAACAAACCGACCTCCTCCACGTATTCCCTGTCGGGGAACGCGCAGCACCAGGCGTCATCCGCGTCATCCACGCCAAAGGCCAGCCTGCAGCCGCCCGGCAGCACCGCCAGCGCCCCACCTCCCCAACCATCCATGGCCACTTCCACGGTCGCGTCGCCCGACCTCTCAACGTCGCACAACTGCACCACACCAGCCGAATTCGCAACGACCAGCTTGCCGTCTGGCAGCGCCGCCAAGCAGAATATACTCGGGCGGTAAGCCTCATCCCCATAGGTATGGATACCCCCATCCACCATACCGGTATGATCCGCGGATGCGATACACCCACGGCGGCGACAGGCGGCAACCGCAGCTTGCGACAGGTCCGTGCCCTTCCATTGAAGCTCCCGCAACGCTGGCAGGTGATCAAATGTTGCGTCTGGGGTCAAGCAGCGGCAGCCCGCGATGTCCAACGTCGTCAAGCTCGCCGGCAGGCTTGCCACCAGCGCGTCGCCAATCGACGTGCCACTCACGTTCAACGTTGTCAGCGCTGGCAGGTGGGGCAATACAGTGGCGTGCGTAAGGGACCTGCACCACGATGAATTCAGCTTCACCAGGGACAGAGGCAGGCTCGCCACCAGGGCGTCGCCAACATCGTCGCTGTGGGGCACACTCAAGACTGTGAGCGCTGGCAGGTGAGGCAATGCGGCAGCGGGCGTAAGGGCGCTGCACCGGGACAAATCCAGCTCCACCAGGGACGGAGGCAGACTTGCAAGCGACGCGTCATTAATAAATCGAGTGCCGCGTCCATGTAGGGTCTGTAGCGCATGTAGGTGGGCAAACGACTGAGACGCCCTATACATCGGTAGACTCAATTCCAATAAACTCGACGGCAAGGAAGTCACCATGTCCGCGGCAGCACCTCCGCGCTCCATGATTTTCAGCACTTGCAGTCGTGGTAAGTGTGTCAATGGCATCACGTGTGTTATGTATCTTAGCTGCAGCTCCTGCAGCGAAGGCGGCAAGCTGGCGAATGTGGTGTCGCTCAATACAGTGAAGGTGCACGACAACACCCGCAGCTCAGGGAGGTGACGGAAATCGGCCATCGGTGGCAGGTAGCAGCCGCCAAGTCGGAGCTCGCGCAGTGATGGAGGAAGGCAGTCAACTTGCAGGCAGCCCGCCCCCGGACACGTGCCGTGCAGCACTTGCAAGCGCGGCAAGTGTACCAATGACGCGCCTGGCGGTACCCACGTGCCAGTAGCACCAGTGATATAAAGCTCTTCCAGCGAGGGCGGCAGGCTGGCAACTGCGGCGCTGCCCAGATCAGCCTCGTACCGGTAACACGAAAGTAACCGCAGCGCGGCGAGGTGCCGTAAGTCAGCCATCGGTGGCAACTTGTGGCAGAGTCGAAGTTGGAACAGCGAGGGTGGTAGGCAAGGGAACACAATGTCGGCTACGCCTCCGTCAAGACGTGTGACTCCCGCCAGCGCCGCTGCTACGGCCGCCAACTCGCCTGGCTGCGTCGGCGAGCAACCGGGACGGCCTGTTACACGCAAGCCCACCGCGGCTGGCAGCGCCGCGCGCCACCGTACCACATCAATCACAAGTGTTTCCACATCCACCCACGGCACACCCGCCACAACGCCCACCATGGCCGGATGCAGCCGCCGCAGTGCGCGCGTGTCGGCGGTGTTGAGGCAGGCAAGGACCATGACGCCCGTCACGCTATTTCCGGCTAGCAGCTGCACCACGGGCGGCAGCACTGCAGTTGCCTCCAACCCGCCTGCCGTGTCGTGGCCAATTGCAGCCATGTTGGGAGGTGTCCGTAGTGATAGCCAATCTAGCGACGGCACGGCAAGGTGTACCGTCACTGATAACACCCACACCCCCCTCTCTCCTACTCAGTATTGGTAGTAGATTGGTACCGGTATCGTGCTGTAGCGGTGCCGGTAATGTGCAGCAGCAGCAGCAACAAGTTGCCAAAAACAACAACAACAACAATAACAAACAACAACAAGGTTTGGGGGTCGCTGAGCGGGATGCCTAAAAGAGGAGGAAGCGTGCAATGCCGGCGGCCGCGTCTAGAGACGTAAAGAAACTTCAACAAAGAAGCTTGGAAGCACCGGAAGGGCAGCAAGAAGTTCCACGCAATACCACGCTTACCAGGTGCGCGAATGAAAGCAGAGCGTAGCAATCCAATACCTCAGGTGCGATGGCGGATATGCTGCTATAATTAAAGTGCGCGCGCGCCGCGTCCCTGTTTTCGTGTGCTTGGTGTCCACGACTCCACACGATGCAGGATTTGCCACTGCTGAACCCCACGGAAATCTGCTGCTGAAAATATGGACTGTTCGGAACTGTTCTGGTCCTTCTAGAAGTACTTCTAGAACTTCTGGATGGTTGCTGCCATGGTGGTTGGTGCCAACAAGCCTTGGTGGTACTGTTGCAGCGCTGCAGCGGTCCATCGAACGACTTGAATCATGCCGCGTTTGCGGCTTGGCGGCAACCGCGCCGTCGTTTGGCAGTGCATGTTGAAGTTGAGTAACACTGCGGCAACATTGACGCGGCTGATCATGACTCGAAGTAGAAATAGGGTGCCGTCTTGCCACCTGCGCTGCCAACACAGCCGCAGGCTAGAGGCAGGACTGCAATTGCCGGCCTGCCAGCCTTGCTGGCCATAGTGCGGTATTGAAGTCGCCCATGCTGTGATGTGCGCGCCGCATGACCACACAGGCTAGCTCGCGGGCCCACCCGTCACGGTGGCGGCGATGCGCTGCACCAGGGCGTCCATGCCAGGCGCATGATCGCCGGACAGCTGCGCACCCGGAAACGCGGCCACCTCCGCCCAAACGGCTGCAGCTGAAGCGGCGTCACGCAGCGGCACGCCCAGGCCCAGCGTACCGTCCAGCTGCGTACGTAGCGTGGCCTCCACCGCCGTCACCACCACGTCTGCAGGCGGTGCCATGGCGCCCGACCGCAGCGCCTCAAACAGGCTGCCACGCACCACATTGGTGCCGCCATCGCCGTCCGTCGACACCGGAACAACTACCGGCAGCGGCGGGCCCACAAACACGGGGAAGATCGCCTCCAGCAGCCCGCGCGCGCGCAGCTCCAACGCCAGGCGGTGCTCCAGCAGCACGTTGTCACACGGCGACTCAGGCGTCAGGCCCGCCCAGCTGCCCATACCCGCCATCGACAGCAGCGACACGCACACGCGCGAGCGCGCCAGGCCCTCGCAGAAGCCGTCCAACCAGCGGTGGCCCTCCACCAGGCACACCGCATCCAACCACACGCGCAGGCCTGCCTGGCTCAGTCGCGCATGCAGCTCGCGCGCCAGCACGGCTTCGCTCGCCGCGTGGTAGCTGATGAACACGTCGTACTCTGGCGCGTCGCCGGGCAGGCGCGCCGCCGCGCGGCCCGTCAGGAACGGGTGGTTTAACACCGCCGCCGCCGATGGCCGGCGCGCCGGATCGGGTGCCAGCAGCGCCGCCAGCAGGTGCCGCGCGTGCGCGTCCGCAATGCCGGCCAGCGCCGTGCGCCGCGCGTCGTCGTCCCACGCCGCCATGGCGGCCTCGTCGGCCGGCGACACGGCGTTGTCCGCCGCATCCGCGTGCACCAGCGTGGCGCCGCGCAGCATGTGGAACAGCAGGGCGCCCAGGCCCCACATGTCCACAGCGGGCGATGCGGGGATGAGGCCGGGGCCGTGGCTCTCAACACCGTCGCTGCCGCCGCCAGATGCAACAGCCGCCGCAATGACGGCACTAGCCGCCGCACCGCTGCGTGCACGTGCGCTTGCGCGCGCAGCCAGCAGCTCGGGCGCCGCCACAGCAGTACTCAGCTTGGCGCCCACATAGCCGCCGACCGGCGCCGCTGCGTCCAGGTCAATCAGCTTGTACGTGCCGTCGCTGACGCGCAACACGTTGCGCGCCTTCACGTCGCCGTGCACCACGCCCGCGTCGTGCAGCGCGGCGAGCGCTTCGGCTACCTCGCGCTTGGCGCGCACGCACTTGGACTGCCAGCGCGGCGCGGCACGCTCCGCGTCGATGACGGCCGCCAGCGAGCGCTCGCCCGCGGCCAGCACCAGCAGGTGCGGGTGCGTGTCGTAAGGCTGTGCCGCCACCTGGCGCGCGAATTCCGCGTCACTAGCCACGTCGTGGCAGCGCAGCAGCGGAACGATGCAGTCCGCCGCGCGGGTACGCACTCGCGACGAGCTGCTACCGGTAGTGCTGCTAGTGCCGGCTGCGTCCATGCGCTGCAGCAGTGCACGCGCGTCACGCTCTCGTTCAAACTCGGGGCGTCTGCGCACAAACTTGAGAATGACGTGGCGCGGGTCCGCGAGCAGCGCCGGCGCGGCGCGTTTGCCCTCAGCTGCCGCTGCCGGCGGCGAGGTGCCTGCACCACCAGTCGCAACCTCGGTCGCGCCTTCGTCAAGTATGTCCAACCCGCGGTACACGATGCTGGTGGCTGACGCGTGCTCGGGTGGTCCTGACACGGAGTAGCGGCCCATGAGATACAGTCGCGTCTGCAGCGCGCGCTTGACGCCCGGCGTGGACAGATCCAGCGCCTTGCGCCCAAACGAGTCTGTCGCGCCCGCCAGCTCAGCCACGTGCGACGCGTGCGCGTTTAGGAAGGCCTCCACCACGCTCACGTGCGCATCGCGGCCATTCTGCACCAGCGCGATCCACGCGTCCACGTCCGCCGCGGCAGCGCCCTCGTCCCAGTCGCGCAGCTGCAACTGCCCCTGGCCGGAGGCAGAGCCGTCGCTGTCGCCCCTACTCGTGCCGCGGCGCTGGATCAAGGCGGGAAGCAGCAACGCCATGTGCGCGTTCAGCACCCACGCGACCATACCACTGTCTTCGTAGTCGAGGGCGCGCTCCATGAAGCTGCACACCATTGCACCGCGGCGCATGCGCACCGCTGCCGGGTACGCTGACGCCACCGCGCTCACCACTTCTAGGCGTGCCTTCTTCACGGCACCATGAAGTGGCAGCTCCCCATCAACATCCGCTAGCGCCAGCCCCGCGGGGTGCGCGCGGATGAGCAGACGCACCACCTCCAGCGGCGTGGCCGCCGTGATCATGTGCAACGGCAGCCACTTTTTGACATTGACGGTGACAGCCGCCTCAGGCGCCACCTCCAACAGCAGTGCGATTGAATCTGCAGGTACGCCCTCAAAAACTGCATGGTGCAGCGGTGTGTTGCCGTCACTGGTGAGAGCGCTTGCACCGGCGGGGTGCGCGCGGATGAGAAGGCGAACCACCTCCAGCGGAGTGCCTCTCGTGACCATGTGCAACGGCAGGCACATTACGCAACCGGCGATAGCCGCCACCTCAGGCGCCGCCTCCAGCAGCAGTGCGACTGCCGCTGTGCATGCGCCGTTTGCAACCGCGAGGTGCAGCGGTGTGCCGCTGCTGCGGGTGAGAGCGCGCGCGCCGGCGGGGTGCGCGCGGATGAGCAGGCGCGCCACCTCCAGCGGCGTGGTCGCCGATATCTTGTGGACCGGGAGGTACCCGTCCTCATCGGCGATGGCAGCCGTCTCAGGCGCTGCCTCCAATAACAATGCGATGGACTCTGCGGGGGCGCCGCTTGCAACCGCGAGGGCCAGCACTGTTTTGCTGGCGCGGAGGGCGTCATCGTCGAAGTACCGGTACCGGTAGCGGAAGTCGTCGTCGTGTAGCCAGGGCATGTTGATGTAAGCGCGCGCACCGGCGGGGTGCGCCGCCAGCACGGCTGCGAGGACGCGCGGGTTCTTGTAAACGCGCTTTTGGTGTACGGGTAGCTCCCCATCGGCGTCGGCAATGGACGCCTCCTCTGGGTGCGCAGCCACCCGCGCGAGCACCGCCTCCGGGTCCCACCCTGGTCTATTGGCCAGCAGCTTCGCCAACGTGCGGTCGGCGCCGCCTGCGCTCGCAGCCGCAATTCACCATCTCCCAGTCCTCCTCTTCATCCGGACGTGCAATGGCCCGCCCTTCCTCAAACATGGGGACGCCGCCAGAGCACGCAAATAATGCCATCTCCAAGTGTGTTGTTCGAACCAGTTGGGTACCTAGGTTCGGTCACCGTTTGGTGACAAATTCGAAACATTTACAAGCTTATCCCCTACCATACACTGGCCATCTACTGTATTACATTTCGTGTTGCGAGAGTGGCAGCGGCATAGATAATTATGATGCCTGTGTGTGTAATTATGCTGAGCGCGAATAGAATTCGTCGGCGGGCCGATGTGTTGCCCGCCATCCGGCGCCATCGCCGCCCTGCCTGCCAAACTTGTTTCGCACGCGGCCGGCCCGCCAACGCGACGATCTGGGCGTGATGTGGGTTCTGGGCGGAAAACCACGCCGCAGCAGCACTGCGGCGCTGCAACATGGTGGTAGTCGCACACCACGTCTGCGCGCAATTATTTGCCCCCGCCGCCTGCCGCTGTGACACCAACCAAAATGGCACCGATGTTTGATGCCCGCGCGCTGCGGCGGTACGTGGCGTTGTGTCACACACCGTGTCACTGCGCTGAGTCGCCGCCACCGGCTCGCTACCCCAACCCCACACCCAACGCCACTGCAGCACGCTGACCACCGGCGCGCTGGCGTATCTGGCTGCCGCCGCCACCATCGCCGCCGCCACCGCCCCCACCAAAATCGGTACCAGCACCGCCTTCTCGCTGGCGCCGCGGTCCAACACCAGCCGCCTGGGCCTGGGCGACTCCTGCGACGTAACGGTGAACTGGCCGGGCAACATGTTTGACAACAACCAGTGGCAGTACCTGCCGTACGAGTGCAACGAGTTCTGGTCGTACAGCTACGTCGTCAACGTGACCGCTGCGCCGATCGCCCTGGATTTGGCATACCAGTTTCAGGTGTCCAACGTCACGCTGTCCAACTCTGGCTGGTGCGCCGGCTTCGACTACGCCGTCACCGTGGCAAATATTATACTGAACGATCAATGGACGTCATGCACTGGCACTATCGAGCCCAATGACCCGCCTGTCACTTGCCAGGTGTTCACCGTGCCCAGGCAGTTTTTGTACTCCTCTACCTACTACCTCGCCACCATCACGATTACCAACCGCGACTGGGTGTGCGACGCGGCGGGCAACATCGCCATCACGCAGGTGTGCAACGACGGCTCGCCGGCCGGTGCCGACTTGTGCACTGGCGGCCAAACGTACGGCTACTATGCCACGCAGTCTTCGCCTGCGCTACTGGGCTACGTCACGGGCGGCTGCGTAAGCAGCCTGGCGCCCAACGCAAACTGTGGCGCAGCGTCTTTCTGCTGCCCTGACGGCACGTTCCCGTCGTCCACCACCAGCTGCGGCAACGGCGACGGCTCCTTCAATTCGCCGTGCTTCAACTGCACCGGCTTCTGCGCGTAGTGCGCGACGCGCAATGCGGGCGCGCATGACGGTGACACACCAACTGCATCTTCACGCTGGCTTGCGAGTTGCAAGGCCCGGCGGCGAGGGCGCCTGGCTGCCGTTTTCCCGTTTAGCAGGGTAAGTTGAAGTTGCGCATTTACCGGTATGGCCGGCAGCAACCTGTCACTGCAGGCCACCGCCTACTACCGCACTGGATGCCAGTCATTACCAGAACACCGATGCTGTGCAGCACAGTACTGTCCCAAGACAGTCCCTGTACCAGTCGTACCGGTACTGTCTGGCCCTGTCTGGGTTCGCGCGCGCTTCCGGCGCGATCTGGGCGCGATGTGGGTTCTGGGCGGAAAACCACGCTGCTGCAGCGCTACCATACCCGTATGGTGGGGTGGCACCCAGCACCCGCACGCAATTATTGGTCCCCACTCCCACCTGCTGGGACACATGCACGATGGCGCCGTTGTTTGACGCCCGCGCGCTGCGGCGGTACGTGGCGTTGTGTCGCACCGTCTCCACACGCTGCCACCAGCTTCCACCCCCTGCAGAAAGTCACACCCACCCCACCCCCATACCCAACCCCACTGCAGCGCCCTGACTGCTGGCGCGCTGGCCTACCTGGCCACCACCACCACCATTGCCGCCGCCGCCGCCGCTGGTACCACCACCACCACCACCGCCAAAGGCTTCTCGCTGGCGCCGCGGTCCAACACCAGCGACCTGGGCGCGGGCGATCCCTGCGGCGAGACGGTGAACTGGCCGGGCACCACGTTGATGAACAACGCGTGGTCGTACCAACCGTACGACTGCTCCGGCTACTGGTCGTACAACTACGTCATCAACGTGACGGGCAGCCCGTTTGCCTACTCGCAGCTGGGGTCAAAGTTCCAGGTGTCCAACGTCACGCTGTCCAACATTGGCTCGTGCGCTGGCTTCACCTACTCCGTCACAATGACCAGCGCCTCCCTGAACGAGAAGCTGGAGATGTGCAGCGGCACCATTGAGCCCAGCGACCCGGCCGTCACTTGCAACCTGTACACCGTGCCCGGCCAGTGGGTGTACCCCGGCGACTACGTTGCCACCATCAACATCGACAACAAGAACTGGGTGTGCAACGCGGAGGGCAACATTGTCATCACGCAGGACTGCACCAACGGCTCGCCTGCCGGCGCCGACCTGTGCACGCACGGCGTCATCTACGGCTACCAGGCCACGCAGTCGTCGCCGTCGCTGTTGGGCTACGTCACGGGCGGCTGCGTCAGTAACATTACGCCCGGCGCCAACTGTGCCGGCGGGGCGTCCTTCTGCTGTCCCAACGGCGCCTACCCGTCCACCACCTCCAACTGCGCCACGACCGAGTCGCCGTGCTACGACTGCACCGGCGGCTGCTAGCTGCGTGTGGTTGTGTGCGACGATGCGCGGCGGCGACGATGCGACGATGCAACACCGGCGGGCACGACGTGACGTCTTCACGTGACAACAGTGACATTGACGTTCGCTGCGTCACTGCCGCCAAAATCCATCACCGCGCTTGAAATCCGACACCGTGGCAGCGCCACAGTAGTGCTGACATGCAAGCGTCACTGTCGGAGCTGCCCAAGCATCACGACTGGGACCTGTACAGGCTGTGACCGCCGGCCGCGCCGGCGTAGGGCTACGGTACCGATACCGGTACGAGATAGGACATGGAGATCAGAGAGAGGAGAGAGAGAGAGAGAGGAGAGGAGCAGTAGTAAGTGTTGAAAACAGTACCGCAGACAACATCAACAGCAAATTAGCGCATCCCCCATTTAATAACACGGCGCCGTGCGGGCAGCAATTTTATAGGTGGAATACGCGCTGGGTACCGAATAAACCCGAAAGGCTTGGTTTGAGACTGCGTCCGATCAACTTTTTGGCGCATTAAATTGCAGTGAATTGGGGTTTCTCTCGCCGCCTACTGACTTTTCCTCTCAACGCCATATTACAACGTCATTGGAGGCGTATTTCTCGCTCTTTGCCTTATCTGTGGCAGTCTATTGGGGATAGGTAGTCTCTTTTGTCTACAAACCTCTTAGTTTTATCTCAAGCTACCTCGTTGTAAACGTGTGGGCGTCATTGTGGGTTGGATCGTCTACCTTCTCTTGCCGCCTCTCTCAACGCCTACTCAAGTGGACGTTCCTCCACGATTTTTAGTCCCCTTATCAGCTTTTCTTGGCTGTAGGACCTACGTAGTGTCCTCCGCCCCACCTCGCCCCGCTCCCCCCGCCCACCCAATCCCCACCATGGCGGCAACCGGCGGCCGGCGGCTGACGCGCACGCACGTGGCGCTGGCGCTGTGCGGCGGCTTCATTGGCCTGCCGTACCTGGTGACGATGCAGTTCAACCCGTGGCTGCAGCAGCAGGCGGCGCCGACCGTGGCACGCCTGCGCGCCGCGCTGGAGGAGCCAAAGGCGCGCGCCTGGCAGCTGGCACTGCGTATTGCTGGTGAGGACGTGGCGCCAGGGGGTCACCGCGCCGATGCGCCCGTCGCCGCCCGCGACCGCGTGATGGGAGCACCTGCAGCTGGGGATGACAGCAGCAGCAGCGCCACGCGGAAAACGACAGCCATTCGGGGCGCGTCTGGCTCCATGATTGATCTGGATGCCGCCGTGGCGGCAGCTGGCAAGCGCAAGGGCGGCGACGCGCCTCTGCGGTGACGCATGCCGAGCAGGCGTCTCCATGTTGTGCCCTTCAAATTTCGTGACTGTTAACCATCAACACTCCTGTTCATTATAACTTACCTACTGCGCAGCCCCAAAGCCAAACACAAACATTTACGGGCACCGGCGGAACTTGCGGTCGATGATGGAGGGGCCGCACTCGTCGTACTCGGGCTTGGTGATGCACAGCGGGGCGAAGGCGGGCAGCGCCGCCAGGATGGAGCCGCCCGTCCACACAGAATACTTGCGGTCTGGCGACGCCACCAACTTGACGTGCATGGTGGGCGGCGCCAGCGCGGTGAGCTCCCTCGCCAGGCGCTCCGCAAAGCCCCGGAACATGGTGGAGCCGCCCGCCAGCACAATGTTGGCGTACAGGTCGGCGCGCAGCTCGGCGTCGGCTTTGCTAATGGCCTGGTACACCAGCTCGTGAACGCCGCCCGCCTGGCTCTCCCTGCCTGCACCACTACCGGTACCGGTACTGGCAGCAAGCATGGACGGCCGGAACAGCGGCTCTGGGCAGCAGAAGCGCTCCTTGCCCACAGTCAGGATGCTGCCGTCCGGCAGCTCGCAGTCACGCTCCACCGCCGCCGCCGTCGCTGTCGCCTTCTGCTCCTCGGTGTCGTATACCGCCGCCACGTACGTCAGGTGCTCCTTGATGTCGCGCACAATCTCGCGCTCCGCGGGCGTGGTGAAGACATGCCCACGCTCTGCCAGCATCTTGTTCAGGTGCTCCGTCAGGTCGCGGCCGCCGACGTCCCACCGCTGGACGGCGTGTGGCAACGCGTAGCCGTCGTGCACCGGCACGGCATGCGTCACATCGTAGCCGACATCGAGCACCACGCCCGTCGTGCGGCCCGCCGCGTACAGTGACAGCGCTGCCGTGTTGTTCAGGCACAGCGCCGGCACGTTGAAGCTCTCAAACATGATCTGCGTCGTGTGCTCGCGGTCGGCCTTGGGGTTCAGCGGTGCCTCTGACAGCAGCACGGCGTGCTCCTCCGGCGCCACGCGCAGCTCGTTGTACAGCGCGTGGTACCACACCTTCTCCATGGCGTCCCAGTCCGTCACCAAGCCGTGCTCCACAGGGTGGCTCAGCACCAGGATGCCGCTCTTGGACTCCGCCTCGTTGCCGATGTAGTCTCGTGCCGGCGCCATGACGTCGGGGTGCTTCGGACGGCCCCCCACGGACGGGAACACGACGCGTGGCAGGTGGGCCCCCGCCATCCCCGCCTTGCACAGACCCGAGCCATTGTCAATCACCACCGTCGGCGCGTCGTCCGCCTGTGTGTTGGG
>ERZ778022.3889-NODE-3889-length-13487-cov-5.057475_pt1 | contig 13487 bp, 11 predicted proteins | sample MGYA00375752_ERZ778022 | MGnify/ENA primary metagenome ERZ778022 (study PRJEB29350, sample SAMN05389826) | bioreactor metagenome | isolation source: Thiocyanate bioreactor | place: South Africa: University of Cape Town | collected 2014-04-04 ... | reverse complement strand
TCTTGCCGACGCCGGTGGGGCCGAGGAACATGAACGAGCCGATCGGCCGGTTCGGGTCCTGCAAGCCGGCGCGGGCGCGCCGCACCGCCTTCGAGACGGCCTGCACCGCCTCGCCCTGGCCGACGACGCGCCTGGCGATCTCGTCTTCCATCCTGAGCAGCTTCTCGCGCTCGCCTTCGAGCATCTTGTCGACGGGAATCCCGGTCCAGCGTGACACGACATGCGCGACATGGTCCGGCGTCACGGTCTCCTCGACCATGCTGCCGCCCTTGCCGTCCTGCTCCTCGGCTTCCTTCAGCTTCTTCTCGAGCTCGGGGATGCGCCCGTAGGCGAGCTCGCCCGCCTTCTGGAACTCGCCCTTGCGCTGCGCGATGGCGAGGTCGTTGCGGGCCGCGTCGAGCTGCTTCTTCAGCTCCGCCGCCTCGCCGAGCTTAGCCTTCTCGGCCTGCCACTTGGCGGTGAGCTGCGAGGATTCCTCCTCCAGCCCGGCAAGCTCCTTCTCGAGCCGGTTGAGCCGGTCCCGGGAGGCCTCGTCCTTCTCGACCTTGAGGGCCTCGCGCTCGATCTTGAGCTGCATGATGCGGCGGTCGATCTCGTCCAGCGCCTCGGGCTTGGAATCGACCTGCATCCTCAGCCGCGACGCGGCCTCGTCGACGAGGTCGATCGCCTTGTCGGGCAGGAAGCGGTCGGTGATGTAGCGGTTCGACAGCGTCGCCGCCGACACCAGCGCGGAATCGGAGATGCGCACCTTGTGGTGCTGCTCGTACTTCTCCTTAAGCCCGCGCAGGATGGAGATCGTGTCCTCCACCGTCGGCTCGTCGACGAAGACGGGCTGGAAGCGGCGGGCGAGCGCGGCGTCCTTCTCGATGTACTTGCGGTACTCGTCGAGCGTGGTGGCGCCGACGCAGTGCAACTCGCCGCGCGCCAGTGCGGGCTTCAACAAGTTGGAGGCGTCCATCGCGCCGTCCGCCTTGCCGGCGCCGACCAGCGTGTGCATCTCGTCGATGAACAGGATGATGTCGCCGCCGGCCGAGGTGACCTCGTTGAGCACGGCCTTCAGCCGCTCCTCGAACTCGCCGCGATATTTCGCGCCGGCGATCAGCGCGCCCATATCGAGCGCCATGAGCTGCTTGTCCTTCAGGCTCTCCGGCACGTCGCCGTTGACGATGCGCAGCGCGAGGCCCTCGGCGATCGCCGTCTTGCCGACGCCGGGCTCGCCGATGAGGACGGGATTGTTCTTGGTGCGCCGCGACAGCACCTGGATGGTGCGGCGGATCTCGTCGTCGCGGCCGATGACCGGGTCGAGCTTGCCGGCGCGGGCGTCGGCCGTCAGGTCGCGCGCATACTTCTTGAGCGCATCATAGGCCTGCTCGGCGGAGGCCGAATCGGCGGTGCGGCCCTTGCGGATGTCGTTGATGGCGGCGTTCAGCGCGGTCGGCGTCACGCCGGCCTTGGCCAGGATGTCGGCGGTCTTGGCCGACTTCTCCTTGGCGCGCGCCTGCAGCAGCCGCTCGACGGTGACGAAGCTGTCGCCGGCCTTCTTGGCCACCTCCTCGGCGGTCGAGAAGACCTTGGCGAGCGGCTGGGCCATGTAGAGCTGGCCGTTGCCGCCCTCGACCTTGGGCATCGCCTCCAGCGCGGCGTCGACCGCCAGCCGCACGTCCTTCGCCCGGCCGCCGGCGCGCTCGATGAGCGAGGCGGCGAGCCCTTCCTCGTCGTCGACGAGGACCTTCAGGATGTGCTCGGGCGTGAACTGCTGATGGCCGCGCGACAGGGCCATGGTCTGGGCCGACTGGATGAAGCCGCGGACCCGTTCGGAATATTTCTCGATGTTCATACAGCGTCTCCGTGACGTCACCGGCCCGCTGTGCGGCACCGGATCGGATTAGGGTGACGGACCCCCTTTTATACGCGCCACGGCCCGGATCGATCCAGTCGTGTCGGTCAAAGCGGCAGGTCCTCTCCCGCGCGATATGGGTATCGATTCCTCTTCCCTCAAGGCGGCCGCGAAAACAAAGGGGCCGGGCAATGCCCGACCCCTTCCATAAAGCTGGAACGAAAGCCGTCGCCGCCGCTATTCGGCGGCTTCCGGCGCCTGCGGAGCCTCGGCGGCCTGCTCGCCTTCCGGCGCGCCGCCCTCCTCGCCCGCCTGGTCGGCGCGGTTGCGCGCCCGGCGCGGACGCCGGCCGCGGCGCGGCGCACCGTCCTCGCCCTCGGCCTGGCGCGCATGGCCGTTGCCATTGACCGCCTGGGCCTCGGGCTCGCCGTCCTCGGCGCGCGTCTGCTCGGCCGCCGCCGGCGCCTGATAGGCGGGCTCGGCCGGCATGCCCTCGATCACCGGCTGCGGGCCGAAGCCGTTCACCTGCTGGGAATGCTGCTGCTGCGGCTGGTGATGATAGTCGCCCCCGCGCTGGTCGCGCTCGGGACGGTCGTCCTCGCCGTCGTCGTCGAAATCGTCCTGGCTGTCGCGCTGCTGCTGCTGGAACTGCTGCTGCTGCGCCATCGCCGCGGCGATGATGCGGTTGTAGTGCTCGGCGTGCTGGAGATAGTTCTCCGCCATCACCCGGTCGCCGGAACTCTGCGCGTCACGCGCCAGAGTGGTGTACTTCTCCGCGACCTGCTGCGCCGTGCCGCGGATCTTCACGTCCGGGCCGTTGCTCTCGTAGCTGCGCGTCAGCGGGTTGGGACCCTTGCGGTTGTTGTTGTTATTATTGTTGTTGTTGCCGCCGCGACCACGCATGCGTCTGTTCTGTTGCTGAGGCCTCATCCAAATCACTTCTTGAGAGGGTTGATGAATCCTGCGTACGAGCGCCGGCGTCCTTCGCCTGTCGTCTCGCGCTGTTTCTGCGGCCCGTTGCGCGTCGCACGGCCGCCTGTCGGCATCCTGCTTCGGTCCTTGTCGCTTGCCGGACGATCCCCACACGAAGCAAGGGCGTCGTTCACGCAAGAAGGCAGCTTGTTCAACGGGAACCGAATCGAAAACAGCACTGCCTGCTTCGTCTCATCCGGCCGCCGGAACCTAACGGCATTCCCGATGCTTGCCAAGAGTTTTTTGGCCAAGTCTTCTTGATCCGGTTTCAGGGCGCCGCGGCCGGGCTTTCCGGCCGGAAGACGAGGACACGGTCGCGTCCGGCGAGGTCCTTCGCCGCCTCGGCGAGCACGAAACCCTCGGCGGCGAAAACCGCCGTCACCGTCTCGCGCTGCCTGTGGCCGATCTCGACGCCGATCAATCCGTCCGGTTCCAGGAACCCGGCTGCTCCGGCGGCGATGGCGCGATAGGCATCAAGCCCGTCCGCGCCCCCGTCGAGCGCCCTCGGCGGATCGAACAGCCGCACTTCCGGCGACAGCTCCGCCATGTCCTGCGTCTCTATATAGGGAGGGTTCGAGACGATTGCATGAAATTTTCCGTTCACGTTTGAAAACCAGTCGGAGACGCGGCCCTCGAAGCGGCCCGCAAGCCCGTTCGCGGCGGCGTTGCGAACGGCCGTCTCCACCGCCTGGCGGTCGACGTCGACGCCGAGCGCCACGGCCTCCGGCACCTGCGACAGCAGCGCCAGCGCGATCGCCCCGGTGCCGGTGCCGAGGTCGAGGACGCGGCATGTGCCACGCTCGCGGGCGATCTCCGCCAGGCGCGGCACGAGCCGGTCGACGAGCACCTCCGTGTCCGGCCGCGGCTCCAGCGTCGCCGGCGACAGTTCGAGGTCGAGGCCGTAGAAGGCGCGCCGGCCGAGGATGCGGTGCACCGGCTCGCCGCCCAGCCGGCGGGTCAGCGCGGCGCGGACGGCCTCGGCCGCCGGAGCGGGGATTTCCAACTCGGGCCGCGCCAGCGCGTCGGTCCGGCTGGTGCCGGTGAGATGCTCGACGATCAGGCGCGCGTCCAGCGCGGCGTCCTCCACGCCTGCCGCGGCGAGAAGGTTGCGCGATTCGCGCAGCAGCGCCCCTAGCGCGACCACCGGCCCACCTGCGCTACCCCTCGCTGCCCACTTCCGCCAGCAGCTTCGCCTGGTGGTCGGCGATCAGCGCGTCGACCACCTCGTCGAGCTCGCCCTCCATGATGCGGTCGAGCTTGTAGAGCGTCAGGTTGATGCGGTGGTCGGTGAGCCGGCCCTGCGGGAAGTTGTAGGTGCGGATGCGCTCCGAGCGGTCGCCGGAGCCGACCTGCAGGCGGCGCGATTCGGAGCGTTCGTCGGCGAGGCGCGTGCGCTCCATATCGAACAGCCGCGCCCGCAGGATCTGCATGGCGCGCGCCCGGTTCTGGTGCTGCGACTTCTCGGCCGACACCACCATGATGCCGGTCGGCAGGTGGGTGATGCGCACGGCCGAATCGGTCGTGTTGACGTGCTGGCCGCCGGCGCCCGAGGCGCGCATCGTGTCGATGCGGATGTCCTCAGGCCTGATGTCGACGTCGACCTCCTCGGCCTCCGGCAGCACCGCCACCGTCGCCGCCGAGGTGTGGATGCGTCCGCTTCCCTCCGTCTCCGGCACGCGCTGCACGCGGTGCACGCCGGACTCGAACTTGAGCTTGGCGAACACGCCCCGGCCGGTCACCGAGGCGACGATCTCCTTGTAGCCGCCGACCTCGCCCTCGGAGGCCGAGATCACCTCGACCTTCCAGCCGTGCGCCGCCGCGTAGCGCTCGTACATGCGGAACAGGTCGCCCGCGAACAGCGCCGCCTCGTCGCCGCCGGTGCCGGCGCGGATTTCGAGGATCGCGCTCTTCTCGTCGGCCGCGTCCCTCGGGAGCAGCAGGACCTGCAACTGCTGCTGCTGCTGCTCGATGCGCTCGGCCACCGCGGCGAGATCGGCCTCGGCGAGCTCCCGCATCTCCGCGTCGGTCGAGCGGTCCTCGATCATCGCCTCGAGGTCGGCCTGCTCGCCCTCGGCGGCGCGCAGCGCCTTCACCGCGCCGGCGATCTCCTGCAGCTCCGAATATTCGGAGGCGAGCTTGACGTATTCGTCGGCCGACGGGCCGGCCGCCATGCGCGCCTCGATCAGGTCGAAGCGCTTCAGCACCTGGTCCATGCGGTCGCGGGGAAGCTGGATCATGCCGGTCGGTGCCTCAGAGCGGAATGCCGTGCTCTTCGGCGAAGGCCGACAGCAGCGCGCGCAGGCTGCCGTCGGTGCCCTTGCCGCTCATTGCCTGCTCCAGCCGCGCCGAAAGCTCGGCCACCGGCAGCTCCAGCAGCATCGCCTTGACCGGGCCGATCGCCGCCGGCGCCATCGAGATCGAGCGGAAGCCGATGCCGATCAGCGCCATGGCCGAGATCGGCCGGCCGGCGAGCTCGCCGCACAGCGTCACCGGCGTGTGCCAGCGCCGCCCCGCGTCCACCACCTGCTTCAGCGCCCGCAGGAACGGCACCGACAGCGGATCGAAGCGGTCGGACATGCGCGTATTGCCGCGGTCGGTCGCGGTCATGAACTGGAACAGGTCGTTGGAGCCGACCGAGACGAAGTCGACCGCCTGCATCAGCTCGTCGAGCTGGAACAGCAGCGACGGCACCTCCACCATCGCGCCGAGCTTCAGGCTGTTCGGCAAATCGTGGGCGAAGCGCGACAGGTGCCGCACCTCGCGGTCGATGACCTCGCGCGCCTGGCGGATCTCGTCCACCTCGGTGACCATCGGCAGCATCGCCTTGAGCTCGCGGCCGCCGGCGGCCCTGAGCAGCGCGCGCACCTGCGTCCTGAGCAGCGCCGGCCGGTCGAGCGTCAGCCGGATCGCCCGCCAGCCGAGCGCCGGGTTCTCCTCCGGCACGGCGTCCTTGAAATAGGGCAGCACCTTGTCGCCGCCGATGTCGATGGTGCGGAAGGTGACCGGCTTGCCGGCCGCCACGCGCAGCACCTCGCGGTAGAGCCGCTCCTGCTCCTCGGCGCGCGGGAACTGCGCGGCCACCATGAACTGCAGCTCGGTCCGGAACAGGCCGATGCCGGCCGCCCCCGCCTCGGCGAGCTGCGGCAGGTCGACCGACAGGCCGGCATTCATCATCAGGTCGACGGTGACGCCGTCCTTCGACAGGGTAGGTTTGTCGCGCAGCTCGCGGTAGAGCTGCTGGCGCCGGGCGCGGAAACGGACCTTCTCCGCATAGGCCGCCTCGACGTCCTGCTGCGGCCGCAGGTGGATGCGCCCGTCCTCGCCGTCGACGATGATCGCGTCGCCGTTCTCGGCCATCGAGACGGCGCCTTTCATCTGGCCGGCGACCGGCAGGCCCATGGCGCGTGCCACGATGACGACGTGGCTGTTGGGCGCGCCGTCCTCCAGAACCAGCCCGCGCAGCCTGTCGCGCGGATAGTCGAGCAGCTCGGCCGCGCCCATCGAGCGAGCGACGATGATGGCGTCCTTGGGCAGCGTCTCGGCGAGCATCTCCGGCCCGTGGCCGAGGAGCTGGCGCAGCAGCCGGTTGCCGAGGTCGTCGAAATCGCTCATGCGCTCGCGCATGAAAGGGTCGCTCATGTGCAGCATGCGCGCCCGCATGTCGCTCTGCACCTTCTCGACCGCAGCCTCCGCCGTCAGGCCGTTGCGCACGGCCTCTTCGAGACGGCGCACCCAGCCGCGGTCGTTGGCGAACATGCGGTAGGCTTCCAGCACCGCCCGGTGCTCGCCTTCCGAGGCCACCTCGCGGCGCGACAGCATGTCGTCGATCGACAGCCTGAGCGAGCCGAGCGCGGCCTCGAGCCGCCCGAGCTCGGTCTCCGGGTCCTCGGCGAACAGGTTCTTGATGACGATGCGCGGCTCGTGCAGCACCACATGGCCGAGGCCGACGCCCTCGTTGAGCGCCAGCCCCGTGAAGGAGGCCGGCCGCGAGAGGTCGAGCTCGACGCCGGGGCGGATCAGCCGCGCGAGGTCGCCGGTGGCGATCATCTCGGCGATCACCATTGCGGTGGTCTCCAGCGCCTCCACCTCGTCCTCGCGATAGTGGCGCATGGTGCGGTTCTGCACGACCAGCACGCCGAGCGTGCGGCCAGCGCGCAGCACCGGCACGCCGAGGAAGGAATGGTAGATCTCCTCGCCGGTCTCCGGCAGGTAGGCGAAGGCGGGGTGCTTCTGCGCGTCCGACAGGCTGAGCGGCCGCGCCGACGCCGCGATCGTGCCGACGAGGCCCTGGCCGAGCCGGAGCTGGACCCTGTGCACCGAGCCGGGGTTCAGGCCTTCCGTGGCGTAGAGCTCGAGCACCGAATCGGCGCGCAGCACGTAGAGCGAGCACACCTCGGCGACCATGTTGGAGGCGATCTCGCGCACGATGCGGTCGAGCCGCTCCTGCGGCTCCAGCGCGGCCGCCATCAGCTCGCGCAGCCGCCTGAGCAGCACCCGTGGTCCGCTGGCGCGCGTTTCGTTCATAAACAAGGCTCCGAGGCCGGAAACGGCACCGCCGCTTCGGCGCCGGCTCCCGGCCGTGAAGTTCGGGAATCTTCCCTCTACTGCTTATCGAGACCGTAGACGGAATGCAAAGTCCGAACCGCCAGCTCCGCATAGGGACCGTCGATCAGGATCGAGATCTTGATCTCCGACGTGGTGATGGCGCGGATGTTGATGCCCTTCTCGGCCAACGCCTTGAAGGCGGTGGCGGCGACGCCCGCATGGCTCCGCATGCCGATGCCGATCACCGACACCTTGGTCATGCCGGTCTCGTGCTGGACCACATCGAAGCCGACGCTGGCCTTGTTCTTCTCCAGCACCGCCAGTGCGCGCGCCACGTCGCCCGACGGGACCGTGAAGGTCATGTCGGTGCGCGAGCCGTCCTCGGAGATGTTCTGGACGATCATGTCGACATTGATGTTGGCTTCGGCCATCGGCCCGAAGATGCCGGCGGCGACGCCCGGACGGTCGGCGACGCGCCGCAGCGAAATCTGCGCCTCGTCCTTGGCGTAGGCGATGCCGGTGACGACCTGCTGTTCCACGATCTCATCCTCGTCGCAAATGAGGGTTCCGGGCGGATTGTCGAAATCGCCCATGCCGGGCGCATCCGGATCCTCGAAGGAGGAGCGCACGAAGGTGCGCACCTTGTGAACCATCGCCAGCTCGACCGAGCGCACCTGCAGCACCTTGGCGCCGAGCGAGGCCATCTCCAGCATCTCCTCGAAGGAGATGCGCGACAGCCGGCGCGCCTTCGGCTCGATGCGCGGGTCGGTGGTGTAGACGCCGTCGACGTCGGTATAGATGTCGCAGCGGTCGGCCTTGAGCGCGGCCGCCACCGCCACCGCGCTGGTGTCGGAGCCGCCGCGGCCGAGCGTGGCGATGCGCTTGTCCGGGCCGATGCCCTGGAAGCCGGTGATGACGGCAACCTGCCCCTCGCCGAAGCGGCGCACCAGGTCGGAGCCGTCTATGTCCTCGATGCGGGCCGCGCCATGCGCGCTGTCGGTGCGGATCGGGATCTGCCAGCCCTGCCAGGAGCGGGCGTTGATGCCCATCGCCTGCAGCACCAGCGCCAGCAGGCCCGCCGTCACCTGCTCGCCGGAGGCGACCACCGCGTCATATTCGCGCGCGTCGTAGAGGTTGAGGCTGGAGCCTTCCTGCCTGGAGGCGTCCTGCACCCAGGCGACCAGCTCGTTGGTCTTGCCGGCCATGGCCGACACTACCACCGCCACCTCGTGGCCGGCGTCGATCTCGCGTTTGACGTGGCGCGCGACGTTGCGGATGCGGGGAATGTCGGCGACGGACGTCCCGCCGAACTTCATCACGATGCGCGCCATGGAGAGCGTATGCCCCGTCTCGAAAATTGCGGGCCCTGGAAAAGCCTGAAGGATGATGCCCGCCGCCGGCACCGGCCGGGGCGGAACGCGGTCGCCTCATAGCCAAATCGCGGCCGCCGCGCAAGGCGAGCCGCGGCCGGGTCGGATGCTATGCCGCAGCCCGCTTCCAGCCGAGCGCCAGCAGCCCCGCCCCGATCATCAGCGTGCCGCCGGTGCGGTTGACCGCGCGCTGCACAGCGGGCCTGCGGATGGCGCCCCGCGCCAGCGAGGCGAGCAGCGCATAGGCCGCCGCGTTCAGCGTCGCCAGCACCAGGAACGTCGTCTCGAAGATGACCATCTGCGGCAGCACCGGCGCGTGGCTGTCGAGGAACTGCGGCAGGAAGGCGACGAAGAACAGGATGCTCTTCGGATTGAGCGCCGTCACGGCGTAGGCATGCAGCAGGATGGCGCCGGGCCGGGCGCGCGACTGCGTGCCGGGAACCTCCATCCCCTCGCCCACCGGCGCCCGCCACAGCCTGACGCCGAGATAGATGAGGTAGGCCGCGCCGACCCATTTGAGCACGGTGAACACGGCGGCCGACGCCGCGAGCAGCGCGCCGAGCCCGAGCATCGAGGCCGTCATCGCGGTGAAATCGCCGAGCGCCACGCCTGCGACGGTAGCCGCGGCGAAGCGGCGGCCGTGGCCGAGCGCATAGGAGATCACCAGAAGGATGGTCGGGCCGGGGATCGCGAGCAGCACCGCGGCCGCGGCCGAAAAGGCAAGCCATTGTTCGAGCGGCATGTTTTTCTCCGTGACGGGAGGGCGAGCAATCCACAGCCGCGCGCCGCTTGCAAGCGGCTTCGCGGCCGGGCCGGCATCGCCATGCGGACATGCGCCTTGACAACCACACGCGACCACCCGACTTCTTGTCGGCTCGCAGCGATACCGCCTGAGGAGGGACCATGCCCGAAGCTCGACGAACGACGATCGACGCCGGCGAGATCGAACGCTTTTCGGCGATGGCCGCCGAATGGTGGGATCCGAACGGCAAGTTCCGCCCGCTGCACAAGTTCAATCCCGTGCGGCTCGCCTATATCCGCGACCAGGTCGCGGCCCATTTCGGCCGCGACGCGCGCGCGCCGAAGCCCTTCGAGGGCCTGCGCTTCCTCGACATAGGCTGCGGCGGCGGCCTGCTGTGCGAGCCGATGGCCCGCCTCGGCGCGACCATGGTCGGCGCCGACGCCGCCGAGACCAACATCGAAGTGGCGAAGCTGCACGCGGCCGAGGCCGGCGTGAAGATCGACTACCGCGCCACTACGGCGGAGGCGTTGGCCGACGCCGGCGAGCAGTTCGACGTCATCCTCAACATGGAGGTGGTCGAGCACGTCGCCGACATCGGCCTGTTCATCGGCAAGTGCGGCGAGATGCTGAAGCCCGGCGGCATCATGTTCGTCGCCACCATCAACCGCACGCTGAAGGCGCTGGGGCTGGCCATCATCGGCGCCGAATACGTGCTGCGCTGGCTGCCGCGCGGCACCCACCAGTTCGGCAAGCTGGTGCGCCCCGACGAGCTGGAGCGCGCGCTCAACGCGGCCGGCATGACGGTCACCGACCGCACCGGCGTCGTCTACAACCCGCTCGCCGACCGCTGGCAGCGCTCCAGGGACATCGACGTCAACTACATGGTGCTGGCGACCAAGCCGGTGCAGTAGGCGCTCCCTCCCCGAGGGGAGGAAACTTGCCCGGCGTCCGGCTAGTTCCTGTCTTCCGGGAATTCCGGCAGCGGCATGAAGTCGACGCCGTCGTCGAGCAGGCCCTTGACGTCGTCGACGGAGGCCTCGCCGTAGATGCCGCGCGGGTCGGTCTCGCCGAAATGGATCTTGCGCGCCTCCTCGGCGAACCTGTCGCCGACATAGTCGGCGTTCTCGCGCACCTTCTTCGCCATTTCGCGAAGCTGCCCCATCAGGCGGCGCTGTTCCTCGCCGACCGCCAGCGCGACCTTTTCCTTGCCGCGCGAGGTCGAGACGGCGGGCGCCATCAGCGCCTTCTCGACCTTGCCCGAGTTGCACACCGGGCACGACACGAAACCGCGCTTCTTCTGGGTGTCGAAGTCGCCGCCGTCGCGAAACCAGCCGTCGAACTCGTGCTCGGCCTCGCAGCGCAGGGTGAAGCGGATCATCCGGCCCGGCGCTCCGCCTGCGGCGCGGCGGCGATGGTGCGCACCTCGAACTCGCGCGCGTTCTTCAGGTTCGGCACCTTGGCGCGCGCGGCCGCCGATGCCGCCGGGTCGATCTCGGCCACCACCACCGCCGGCTCGTCATGGTCGGCCTCGGCGACGATGCGGCCCCACGGGTCGACGATCATCGAATGGCCGTAGGTCTCGCGCCCGTCCTCGTGGCGCCCGCCCTGCGCGGCCGCGACCAGCCAGGCGCCGTTCTCGATCGCGCGGGCGCGCAGCAGCACGTGCCAGTGCGCCTCGCCGGTCTGCCGCGTGAAGGCGGCCGGCACCGTCAGGATCTGCGCGCCGGCCACGGCCTGCGCACGGAAGAGCTGCGGGAAGCGCAGATCGTAGCAGATCGACATGCCGAGATTGGCGGAGGGCAGCTCGGCCACCACCGTCTCGCGGCCCGGCTCGTAGGTCGCCGATTCGCGCCAGCTCTCGCCATTGTCGAGATCGACGTCGAACATGTGGATCTTGTCGTATTCGGCGATCAGCCCGCCGTCAGGCCCGAACAGGAAGGCGTGGTTGGCCACCTTGCCGTCCGGCCGCGCGACGGCCGTCGAGCCGACATGCACGTGGATGCCCAGCTCGGCGGCGAGCGCGGAGGCGCGCGCGCCGACCAGATCCTCGGCCGCCGGCCTGATGGAAGCCCTGAGCGCGGCGCGGTCGCGCATCAGCGCGCCAGTCATCTCGGGCGACTGCACGTAGACGGCGCCGGCGGCGGCCGCCTCGCGCACCATCGCCTCGAACGTCTCGATGTTGCGGCCGATGTCCGTGCCGGACCGCATCTGCAATGCCGCGACCTTCATCGCCCTCACCCCGCCTGCTGGACCCGCGCCACGCCTTCGAGCAGCGCGTCGAGCCTGCCCGCGCGGTCGAGCGCGTGGATGTCGTCCGACCCGCCGACATGCAGGTCGCCGATGAAGATCTGCGGGAAGGTCGAGCGGCCGTTGGCACGCTGCACCATCTCCGCCCTCAGCTCGGGCGAGAAGCTGGCATCGTGCTCGGTATAGGCGACGCCCTTGCCGTCGAGCAGCCGCTTGGCCGCCGCGCAGTAGCCGCACATCATGCGGGTGTAGATCGTGACTTGCTTCATGAACCTGTCCCTGGCCGATCGCCGGCCCTTCCGGCCTATATAGTCGCTGCCCCGCCGGGCAGGAAGTCCTCCGGGCATCGGACCGGGAAGCGGATTCCGGTTTTCGGAGGATTCCGACGCCCGATCAAAATGCCGGATCATCGAAGCCGGGCAGCGCCCGCGCGAAGGTGAGCACGTCGACCGCGCCGGCGCCGGCCTTGCGCAGCGCCCGCGCCACCGCCGAGACCGTCGCGCCGGTGGTGAACACGTCGTCGACGACGAGGACGCGGCGGCCGCGCACCTCGATCTCGGCCGTCTCCGGCACGGCGAAGGCGCCGCGCACGTTGGCCTCGCGCGCCTTCGCGTCGAGCCCCACCTGCTGGCGCGTCTGGCGGCTGCGCAGCACCGCGGCGACGGATATCGGCAGGCCGTTCTGCCGGGAAAGATGGCGCGCCAGCTCCGCCGACTGGTTGAAGCGGCGGCGGAAGAAGCGCCCCCTGTGCAGCGGCACCGGCACGACGAGGTCGGCATCCCGCAGCAATTCCGCCCCGGCCCGCGTCATCCAGCGCGCCATCCACGGCGCCAGATCGGTGCGGTCGTTGTATTTCAGGCCCTGCACGATGTCGCGCGCCGCGCCCGTGTAGACCACGGCCGCGCGGGCGCGGGCGAAGGGCGGCGGGTCGGCGATCGCCGTCGGCGACACCGCGCCCTCGCCCATGTCGTGCGCGAACGGCGTGCCCAGCACTTCGCACCACGGCCGCTCGATGAAGCGGATGCCGCGCCAGCGGGAGGGGCGCGGCGTGCCAGGCTCCCGCGTCAGCCGCCGGCAGCCGGGGCAGACCGGCGGGAACAGGATCGCCGCGGCCTGCGCCGACGCCCTCTCCCCCGCGCGCCTGATCTGTGGCATGGCCCACCCCGAACCGGTTGACTGTCGGTCCCAAGCATAGCACGAGACGGCGGCGCGGCGGCATCATTCGCCCCGCGCGGGAAACGCGACGATGGAACCCGTATTCGACAGCGAGGAAGTGCTGCGGCGCCGGCTGCGCGCGGCGCGCCGGCCCGTGCCCGGCGCCGACTTCCTGATGCGCCATGCCTGCGAGGACCTGGAATTGCGTCTTTCGGCCGTCGAGCGGCAGTTTGCGCATGCGGCCGACCTGTTCTCGGGCAGCGCGCTGCCTGCCGAGGCGATGCGGCGCTCGGGCAGGGTCGCCGACGTGCTGCGCGTCGAGGCCGCCGCAGAGCTGTTTGGCGCCGCGCCCGGCCTCGTCGCGCCGGCCGAGACGATCCCGCTGCCGCCGGAGAGCCTCGACCTCGCCGTGTCGATGCTGGCGCTGCAGGAGGTCAACGACCTGCCGGGGCTTTTGGTGCAGGCCCGGCGCGCGCTGCGGCCGGACGGCCTGCTGCTCGCCGCCTTCGCCGGCCAGGGCACACTGGCCGAGCTGAAGGAGAGCCTGCTCGCCGCCGAGACGGAGCTGACCGGCGGCGCCAGCCCGCGTGTGGCGCCCTTCGCCGACATCCGCGACGCC
>ERZ778022.3888-NODE-3888-length-13489-cov-4.315096_pt1 | contig 13489 bp, 11 predicted proteins | sample MGYA00375752_ERZ778022 | MGnify/ENA primary metagenome ERZ778022 (study PRJEB29350, sample SAMN05389826) | bioreactor metagenome | isolation source: Thiocyanate bioreactor | place: South Africa: University of Cape Town | collected 2014-04-04 ... | reverse complement strand
GCTCATTTGCTGGCTGCCGGTGCTCTGCCGCCACCCGCCGCCGACGAAAAGCTGGGCGGCACCGCGATCCTTGATGCCCTGGATGGTCTTGCTGAAGTTTTCCAATTCTCTCTCTCCTGGAATTTCCCGCAGGCTTTCGCCGATGCCCCTCAATGCAATATCAGGGGGTGGAGCGCAAGGCGGCAGCCCGCACCTCCCCCTTGAGGATGCCCGCATCATCGCCACATAGGAGGGATGAGGGGCGGGGAGATCATCCAGGGTGTGCTGCAAACCGGCGGCGAGCGGTTGGACAAGGCGCTGGCCGAGGCCACCGGGCTTTCGCGCGAGCGGATCAAGGCGCTGATCGGCGAAGGCCGGGTGACGCTGGACGGCAAGCCCGCCTCGCAGCCTTCCGCAAAGCCCGCTGCCGGCACCGCATTCGCCATCGAGGTTCCACCCGCCGCGCCCGCCGAAGCGCGGCCGCAGGACATCCCGCTCAACATCGCCTTCGAGGACGAGCACCTGATCGTGGTGGACAAGCCGGCAGGGCTCGTCGTCCATCCGGCGGCGGGCAACCCTGACGGGACGCTGGTCAACGCCCTGCTCCACCATTGCGGCGGGAGCCTTTCGGGGATCGGCGGCGTCGCCCGGCCGGGAATCGTCCACCGGATCGACAAGGACACGTCCGGCCTGATCGTGGTCGCCAAGAGCGATGCGGCGCATGAAGGGCTGGCGGCGCAATTCGCGGACCATTCGATAGAGCGCGCCTATCTGGCGGTGGTGAACGGCCATCCCCAGCCCCTTTCGGGCACGGTGGAGGCGCGAATCGGCCGGTCGGACGCGAACCGCAAGAAGATGGCTGTTCTGCGTGCGGATTCCGCGCGCGGGAAGCATGCCGTCACTCATTACAAGACCTTGAAACTGCTTGATAATTGCGCGCTGGTCGAATGCCGGCTGGAAACCGGCCGCACGCATCAGGTGCGCGTTCACATGGCGTCAATCGGCCATGCCCTATTGGGGGATCCTCTCTATGGACGCCCCCACCCCCAGCTGCGCCCGCTCCTTGCCGCTCTCGGCTTCCGCCGTCAGGCGCTGCACGCCGCGGTGCTCGGCTTCGAACATCCGGTTAACCGTAAGCGGTTGCGCTTTTCGAGCGAACTGCCGGCAGACATGAAGGAACTGATCGACGAAACCGCTCGTTGAAATCGACGAAATGCACCCATTTCCGCACGGTTTTGGTGTATAGGAACAAACGGGCAAGTGGCCGTGCCCGGCGGGGCGCCCAGCAGGGGCCTTGCGAAAGATGCGGTCGACACTGAGAAAGGTACTGGGAAATTGACCGAGAAGAAGACCAAGTCACGGGCGCTTTCAGTCCCGGCATTGAGCGGGGAGCAGAGCCTCAACCGCTATCTCGCCGAGATCAAGAAGTTCCCCGTGCTGACGCCCGAGCAGGAATACATGCTCGCCAAGCGTTACCACGAACATGAAGACCCCGAAGCGGCGGCCCAGCTGGTCACCAGCCATCTGCGGCTCGTGGCGAAGATCGCCATGGGCTATCGCGGCTACGGCCTGCCGCTGTCCGACCTGATTTCGGAAGGCAATGTGGGCCTGATGCAGGGCGTCAAGAAGTTCGAGCCCGATCGCGGCTTCCGCCTGGCGACCTACGCCATGTGGTGGATCAAGGCCTCGATCCAGGAATTCATCCTGCGCAGCTGGTCCCTCGTGAAGATGGGCACCACCGCCGCGCAGAAGAAGCTGTTCTTCAACCTGCGCCGCATGAAGCGCAACCTCGACGCCTATGAGGACACCGACCTGCACCCGGACGACGTGGCCAAGATCGCCAAGGATCTCGGCGTGCCGGAGCAGGAAGTCGTCAACATGAACCGGCGCATGATGATGGGCGGCGACGCCTCGCTCAACGTCTCGATGCGCAGCGACGAGGAAGGCTCCGGCCAGTGGCAGGACTGGCTGGTGGACGACGCGCCGCTGCAGGACGAGACCGTGGCCGAGGCCGAAGAGGCGCAGATGCGCCACGAGATGCTGGAAGAGGCGATGGAAAGCCTGAACGACCGGGAGAAGCACATCCTGGCCGAACGCCGGCTGACCGACGATCCGCAGACGCTGGAGGAACTCAGCCAGCAATACGACGTCAGCCGCGAACGCATCCGCCAGATCGAGGTCCGCGCCTTCGAGAAGCTGCAGAAGGCCATGCAACGCATCGCCAGCGAACGGCTGCTGCCGGCGGCTTGATCCCGTAACTCTTGCCTAGATCCTCCCCGTGAGCGAAGCTCATGGGGAGGTGGCAGCCGCGCAAGCGGCTGACGGAGGGGCAATGATGCGCCAGACAAGCAAGCGGACGGTGGCAGGCGCGTGCGCTTCGCCGCAGCATGTCGCTCCCCGAAGTGCTCCTCTGGCGCCTGTTGAAGCAATCCGACCTCAAATTCCGCAGGCAGCATCCCGTCGGTCCGTTCGTGCTCGATTTCTATTGCCCCAAGGCGAAGTTGGGGATCGAGATCGACGGCGCCACTCACGACAATGAGGAGAGCGCCCGTCGCGATGCGGCACGCGATGCCATTATCCTTGGCAAAGGTATCCGAATCATTCGCATCCCCTGCCACCGAGGTTCTTCATTCGCCGGACGATGCGGCTCATTCGATTTACGCGGAATGCGCGAGATTTCGCAGCTAGCCCCTCCACCACCCGCTACGCGGGCGGTCCCCCTCCCCATCCTCGCGGGCGAGGACGGGGACGATCAAGACAAGCAGAGGATTTCCAGAACGCCCTTCTCTCGCTAAATCCCCGCCCATGGGCAGCAGGGTTTTGCGTTTCATCGTCATGGCGGTGGTCTGGTTCCTGATCGCCAGCGTGGGGCTGGTGATCTTCTACAAGTTCGTCCCCCCGCCTGTCACCGCGACCATGATCCTCGACGGCAACGGCATCACCAAGGACTGGGAGCCGCTCAGCTGGATCGACCGCAACATGGTTTCCGCCGCGATCGCGGGGGAAGACGGCAAGTTCTGCCTGCATAACGGCTTCGATTACGAGGCGATCGAGAAGGCGATCCAGCGCAATGCGAAAGGGGGCCGCATAAGGGGGGGCTCCACCATCAGCCAGCAGACCGCCAAGAACGTGTTCCTGTGGCAGGGTGGCGGCTATTTCCGCAAGGGGCTGGAGGCCTGGTTCACGCTGCTGATCGAAAGCGTGTGGGGCAAGCGGCGGATCATGGAGGTCTACCTCAACGTCGCCGAGACCGGCATCGGCACCTATGGCGTGGAGGCCGGCGCGCAGCGTTACTTCAGGCATTCCGCGGCGCGCCTCACCCGCAACGAGGCCGCCCGCATCGCCGCGGTGCTGCCGCTGCCCAAGGAACGCGCGGCGGTCAGCCCCAGCGGCTTCACCCGGCGATACGGCAACACCATCGCGGCGCGGATCGGCTCGGTCAGGCGTGACGGGCTGGATGGCTGCGTGTACGACTGAGCCGATGGAGCATTCACACTCCCACTCTCACGGGCACCATCACGGCCATTCGCACGCTCCGGCAAGCTACGGCCGCGCTTTCGCCATCGGCGTCATCATCAACACCGCCTTCGTGGTGGTGGAAGCGGCCTATGGCTTCGTCTCCGGCTCGATGGCGCTGGTGGCCGATGCCGGGCATAATCTGTTCGACGTGCTGGGCCTGCTGATCGCCTGGGCGGCCGCGGCGGTCAGTTCGCGGCCTGCTTCGGCCCGCTTCACCTATGGCTACAAGTCCGGCTCCATCCTGGCGGCGCTGGCCAATGCCGGGCTGCTGCTGGTGGCGATCGGGGCGATCCTGATCGAGACGATCCGCCGCTTCTTCGAGCCGGTCCATGTCCAGGGCATGACGGTGATCGTGGTCGCCGGGATCGGCGTGGCCATCAACGCGGCCACCGCGCTGCTGTTCCTGAGCGGCCGCAAGCACGACCTCAACATCCGCGGCGCCTATCTGCACATGGTGGCCGATGCGCTGGTTTCGGTGGGCGTGGTGGTGGCGGGCGCGGTGATCCTGCTCACCGGGGCGAGCTGGATCGATCCGCTCACCAGCCTGGTGATCGTGGCGGCGATCGCCTGGGGGACCTGGGGCCTGCTGAGGGACAGCGTGAAGATGGGCCTCAACGCCGTGCCCGACGGAATCGACCATGCGGCGGTGCGGTCCTACCTTTCAGGCCTGCCCGGCGTGGCCGCGGTGCACGACCTGCACATCTGGCCCATGAGCACCACCGAAACCGCCTTCACCGCCCATCTGGTGATGCCTGCCGGCCACCCGGGCGACGCCTTCCTCCACGACATCGCGCATGAACTGGATCACCGCTTCGGCATCCACCACGCCACGATGCAGGTGGAAACCGGCGGCGAGGATTGCGAGGTCGAGGCGCGACACGGGTGAACAAGCGCTCAGGGGGAGACGGCCAGACCGTGGGTCCCTGCGCAGGCAGGGACCTCGTGCGGCAAGGGTTCGCTTGACGGTGGAGACCCCAGCCTTCGTTGGGGCTCACATCCGGGCGGCTATCAAGCCGCCTCTTCTTCCTTCTTGTCGCCGCCGAGGACGCGGACGGGTTCCTTGCGGCCTTCGACCACGTCCTTGTCCACCACCACTTCGGTCACGCCGCCTTCCATGCCGGGCAGGTCGAACATCGTGTCGAGCAGGATGCCTTCCACGATGCTGCGCAGGCCGCGCGCGCCGGTCTTGCGGGTGATCGCCTTTTCCGCGATCGCCACCAGCGCATCGTCGGTGAAGGTGAGCTGCACGTCTTCCAGCTCGAACAGCTTCTGATACTGCTTGATCAGCGCGTTCTTCGGCTCCTTGAGGATCTTGACCAGCGCCGCGACATCGAGGTCGTTCAGCGTGGCGATCACCGGCAGGCGGCCGACGAATTCGGGGATCAGCCCGAACTTGAGCAGGTCTTCCGGCTCCGCCTTCTCCAGCAGCTCGCCCACGCGGCGCTTGTCCGGATCGGCGACATGCGCGCCGAAGCCGATCGAGCGCTTCTGCAGGCGGTCGGCGATGATCTTCTCCAGCCCCGCGAAGGCGCCGCCGCAGATGAACAGGATGTTGGTCGTGTCCACCTGCAGGAATTCCTGCTGCGGATGCTTGCGCCCGCCCTGCGGCGGCACGGAGGCGGTGGTGCCTTCCATCAGCTTGAGCAGCGCCTGCTGCACGCCTTCGCCCGACACGTCGCGCGTGATGGAGGGGTTTTCCGCCTTGCGGGTGATCTTGTCGATCTCGTCGATATAGACGATGCCCTGCTGCGCCTTGTCGACGTTGTAGTCGCTGGCCTGCAGCAGCTTGAGGATGATGTTCTCCACATCCTCGCCGACATAGCCCGCCTCGGTCAGCGTGGTGGCGTCGGCCATGGTGAAGGGCACGTCGAAAGTGCGCGCCAGCGTCTGCGCCAGCAGCGTCTTGCCCGAGCCGGTGGGGCCGACCAGCAGGATGTTCGACTTGGCCAGCTCCACATCGCCCGACTTGCCGGAATGCTTGAGCCGCTTGTAGTGATTGTGCACCGCGACCGAGAGCACGCGCTTGGCCCGGTCCTGCCCGATCACGTAATCGTTGAGCGTGGTGAAGATCTCCTTCGGCGTGGGGACGCCGCCATCCTTCTTGCCCGCGATCCCGGCCTTGGTTTCTTCCCGGATGATGTCATTGCACAGCTCGACGCATTCATCGCAGATGAACACGGTCGGCCCGGCAATGAGCTTGCGCACCTCATGCTGCGATTTCCCGCAGAAACTGCAGTAGAGAGTGCTCTTGGAATCCGATCCGCTCAATTTCGTCATGCCTTCATTCCCGATCCCCGCAGTCTCATGCGCCTGGTCCGCGCATGCAGGGGAGATTCGCCGGTAAGTGTAGCCCGGCAAAGTTGATAATCAATGCACCCCTATACCACTCGCCGCATTGCCGCAGCCTGAAGCGCAGGGGTTGCCAAAATGCGACAGTTCCGCCGCAAGGGCTTAAAGAGGCGGGCGCGGCGATTATTCCGGCGCCCCGCCCGAGCCGCTTTCGTCGCCCGTCGGCTCGCTGTCGGGGCGGGATTCGAACACCTTGTCGACGATGCCGAACTTCAGCGCCTCGTCGGCTTCCAGGAAGGTGTCGCGATCCATCGCCTTCTCGATGTCCGACAGGCTGCGGCCCGTATATTTCACGTAGAGATCGTTCATCCGGGCACGGATGCGCAGGATTTCCTTGGCCTGGATCTCGATGTCGGCCGCCTTGCCCTGCGCCCCGCCCGAAGGCTGGTGGACCATGATCCGCGCATTGGGCAGCGCGATGCGCATGCCCGGCTCGCCCGCGGCGAGCAGGAAGCTGCCCATCGACGCCGCCTGGCCGATGCACACGGTGGAAACGCGCGGCTTGATGTATTGCATCGTGTCGTGGATCGCCATGCCGGCCGTGACCACGCCGCCGGGCGAGTTGATGTACATGCTGATCGGCTTGGAGGGATTCTCGCTCTCGAGGAAGAGGAGCTGGGCCACGATCAGCGAGGCCATGTTGTCTTCCACCGGGCCGGTGACGAAAACGATCCGCTCGCGCAGCAGGCGGCTGAAGATGTCGAAGCTGCGTTCGCCCCGGCTGGTCTGCTCGACCACCACGGGCACCAGCGCACCGGTCACCGGATCGTGGGTGAACTGCCCCTGGGCTCCGTAGGCTGCGCCGGTGTGGCCGAAAACGTCGATCATGAATTGTCCTTTTCGAGATGAAATCGCGCACGCCTATGTCGCGACTGGCGCCGCGATGTTCAACCCCGTTAACCCCTTGGCAGCGGGAAAGGGCGGATACAAAGCAACAATCCCGAAAACATGAATTCACAGATGCGCAAACGTTCGTTATCATGATAACCAATGCCCGCCGCCGGCCCACCTGCAGGACCGGCCCATAACAACAACCAATCTTCGGGGCGTTCGAACGGTGACTGCCGGTTCGAGAGGGAGGGAGGTTGCGTGAACAAGGCCATGACAGGGCGAATCTTGCTGGCGGCGGCGTGGATGCCGGCGCTTGCCCTGGCGGCGCATCCCTCCGCCGCGCAGGACGCGCCGCAGCCGGACCCGGCCGCGCCCCCTCCTGCCGAGCGCACGCAGCCGAGGCAGTCCGGCCAGGTCTACGCCCCCGAATATTTCGCCCGCTTCGCCCCTCGCAGCGCGCTCGACATGCTCAAGCAGACCCCCGGCTTCACCATCAAGGCGGAGGATGACGAGCGCGGCCTGGGCCAGGCTTCGGGGAATGTCCTGATCAACAGGCAGCGCCTTTCCACCAAGTCCGACAGCGCGGAGGACCAGCTTGCCCGGATTCCAGCAGGCAACCTCGTCCGGATCGAGATCCTCGACGGGGCGACGCTGGATATTCCCGGCCTTTCCGGCCAGATCGCCAACATCGTCACCAAGGGAGGGGGCTTTTCGGGCCAGTTCACCTGGGAGCCCCAGTTCCCTGCCAAGGTTGCGGACGCCCGGCTGAACAAGGGCTCTATCTCCGGCAGCGGCAGCGCCGGCCTGCTGGACTACACGATCGCGTTCTCGAACACGACGGGGGACGTGGGAGGCAATGGCGGACCGGCGACCATCGTCAATGCCGACGGATCGCTGCGCGAGAACCGCTACGTCACCTACAAGGCCTTCCTCACCCATCCGCGGGTCAGCACCTCGCTCAAGTTCAACGGGCCGGGGAGCGCGATCGCCAATCTCAACGCATCCTATCAGTGGAATCGCACCCACTCGCTCAGAAGCGAGGATCGCAGCGGCCCGGGCCTCCCCGATGCCGTGCGCAAGGTCGACACGCTCTCGAACGGCCATCAATACGAGATCGGCGGCGATTTCGAATTTCCGCTCGGGCCGGGGCGGCTCAAGCTGATCGGCCTGGCAAGGGGCGACCAGTTCGACACCATGAACGAAGCGATCACCGACTTTGCCGGCGCAGCCCCTTCCACCGGCCGCCGGATCTTCGTGGATTCGCGCTCCAGCGAGCGCATCGCGCGGGCCGAGTACCGCTGGCGGATGCTCGGCGGAGATTGGCAGATTTCAGGCGAGGCGGCCTTCAACGCGCTCGACAACGTCGCCGACCAGTTCGATCTGCTGCCCGACGGTTCCTTCACCGGCGCGCCGTTCCCGCCGGGGACGGGCGGAGTGAAGGAGGACCGCTACGAAGCGATCCTGTCCTACAGCCGCCCGCTGGCGGATCGCCTGGCGATGCAGCTGACCGTGGGCGGCGAATATTCGCACATCGCGCAGACCGGCTCGAACGCGGAGCAGCGCACCTTCCGCCGGCCCAAGGGATCGCTTGCCCTCACATGGGCGGCACGGCCGGGGCTCGACCTGTCGCTCACCATCAGCCGCAAGGTCGGCCAGCTCGAATTCGCCGACTTCCTGGCCGAAGTCTTCCTCGACAACGAGAACGCCAATGCCGGCAACAACCAGCTGGTGCCGCAGCAGAGCTGGGAGACCGAGCTGGAAGCGAGGAAGGACCTCGGCGAGTGGGGCTCGGCAACGCTCAAGCTGTTCGATTACCGGATCGAGGATCTCGTCGCGGTGATTCCGCTGGGGCCGGACATCGAATCCAAGGGGAACATCGACAAGGCGCGGCTGCGCGGCCTGCGCCTCACTTCCACCCTGCGGTTCGAGCCGATCGGCTTTGCCGGCGCCAAGCTCAACCTCAGCCTGCTCCTGCAGGATTCGAACATCCGCGATCCGCTGGATCAGCTCGACCGCCCGATCGACAGCACCAACGGGCGCGAGATCGACATGGAGCTGCGGCACGACATTCCCGGCTCCGACTGGGCGTGGGGCGTGCGTTATCGCAACATCGACTTCGGCTATTTCCACCGCCTGAGGGAAGCCGGCGAGGATTGGGGGATCGACGATCTGGGCGAGATCTATGTCGAGCACAAGAACGTGCTCGGCCTCACCGTGCAGGCGCGGGTGAACAACCTGTTCGACAGCGACGTGCTGTATTACCGCACCGTGCATTTCGGCCCGCGCAACGCCTCGCCGGTCGACTTCGTGGAGCGCAACATCCGCAAGGTCGGCCCGCTGTTCCGCTTCCTGATAAAGGGGAACTTCTAGGGGCTGTCGGCGGTGCCTTGGTTTGAGCCCTGAATTCACCTTCGTCATTCCCGCCTTCGCGGGAATGACGAAGGGGGGGGCCGTGAGCTTCTGCGAAAGCAGGAGCCCAGAAGCCTGGGTCCCTGCTTTCGCAGGGACTCACCTTAGAGGAAGTTACTTCTTGGCAGGCGCCTTCTTGGCCGCGGGCTTCTTCTCCGCGGCGGGCTTGGCCGAGGCTTTCTTGGCCGCCGGAGCCTTGGCGGCGGGAGCCTTCTTGGCTTCCTTGGCGGGAGCGGCTTCGGCCTTGGTTTCGGTCTTCTTGGCCGGAGCCTTCTTCGCCGCTTCCTTCACCGCCTCTTTCACAGGGGCCTTCTTCGCTTCCGTCGGCTTGTCCTCGGACTTCGCGGCGGCCTTCTTCGCAGGCGCCTTCTTGGCGGCCGGCTTCTTCGCGCTTTCGGCCTGGGCGGTGTCCTCTGCCTCGATCGCGGCCTCGAGCTCCTCGCGGGTCACGGTGCGCTCGGCGACTTCGGCCTTGTCGAACAGGAAGTCGACCACCTTGTCTTCATAAAGCGGCGCGCGCAGCTGCGCCTGCGCCATCGCATCGCGCACGACGAAGTCGATGAAGCGCTGCCGGTCTTCCTGGCGGTATTGCTGGGCCGCCTGGCGGATCAGCATCTCCATTTCCTGCTGCGAGACCTGGACCCCGTTGGCCTGGCCGATTTCCGACAGCAGCAGGCCCAGGCGCACGCGGCGCTCGGCGATCTTGAGGTAATCGTCGCGCTCCGCCTCGATCTCCTTCATCGCGGCGGCGGGATCTTCCTCGCGCGCGGCTTCCTGCTGGAGCTGGTTCCAGATCTGCTGGAATTCGGCCTCCACCATGGTCGGCGGCACGGCGAAATCGTGATCGCGCGCCAGCTGGTCGAGCAGGCCGCGCTTCATCTGCGTGCGGGTGAGGCCGGCCGTTTCCTGCTCCAGCTGGCCGCGCAGCAGCTCCTTCAGCTTGTCGAGACTTTCGAGGCCGAGCGACTTGGCGAAATCGTCGTCCACGCTGGCTTCGCCCTCGACCTTCACCTGCTGCACCTTCACCGCAAAGGCCGCTTCCTTGCCCTTGAGGTTCTCGGCCGGATAATCGGCCGGGAAAGTGACGGTGACGGTCTTCTCGTCGCCGGCCTTCACGCCTTCGAGCTGATCCTCGAAGCCGGGAATGAACTGGCCGGAGCCGAGCACCAACGGTGCGGCCTCGGCCTTGCCGCCTTCGAACTCCACGCCGTCGATGCTGCCGGTGAAGTCGATGATCACCTGGTCGCCCTTGGCGGCCTTCTTCGTCTTGGGCGCGTCCTTGTAGCTCTTCTGGTTCTTGGCGATGTTCGCCACCGCTTCGTCCACCTGCGCATCGGTGACGGGAACCACCAGCTTTTCCAGCTTCAGCCCTTCGATCGAAGGCGCCTGGATTTCGGGCAGCACTTCCAGTTCGATGGCCAGCTCGGCATCATTGCCCTGCTCATAGGTATCGCTCAGCTCCACCTTGGGCTGCAGCGCGGGGCGCAGGCGGCGCTCGGCAATCAGGCCGTCCACCGATTCGCGGATCGTGTTGTTCAGCGCGTCGGCATGCAGCGCCTCGCCATGCATCTTGCGGACGAGGTTGGCGGGAACCTTCCCCGGGCGGAAGCCGGGCATGCGCACCTGCGGAGCGATCTTCTTCACTTCGCTTTCGATCCGCGCGGCGATGTCGCCCGCGGGAATCGTGAGCGTAAATGCGCGCTTCAGGCCTTCATTGGCGGTTTCGACGATCTGCATTGTTCGACTTGTGCCTTTTCGATCAAATTCTCTCGGAGCCGGCTCCGCCTGCCCGGGGCTTACCCTGGGGAACTGGTGCGGGCGAAGGGACTCGAACCCCCACATCTTGCGATACTGGAACCTAAATCCAGCGCGTCTACCAGTTCCGCCACGCCCGCGGCCCGACGAAGCCTGCAGGCCCGCCGGGAAGCCAGCTGCCTGCGAAACAGGCAAGCGCCCTTATAAGGGCGGAGCGCAAAGGGCAAGCGCAAGCGCAGGCCGATTGCGGCCATTCCGGCGTTGCACGCGCCCGAGAGCACCCGTAAAGGGCCCGCATGAGCGACGATACACCCCAAAACGCAGGCACGGACGCAGGCCCCGACGTGCCGCCCGACCGGCTGGCCATCAACCCGCTGAACCCCCATTTCGATGCCGACAAGCTGCAGCGCGGCGTGGGCATCCGCTTCAAGGGCGCCGTGCGCACCAATGTCGAGGAATACTGCATTTCCGAAGGCTGGGTGCGGGTCCAGGCGGGCAAGACGATGGACCGCAAGGGCCAGCCGCTGACGATCAAGCTGAACGGCCCGGTCGAAGCCTGGTACGAGGATCTGGGAGACGATCCGCCGGTGGCGAAGGCGGGCTGAAGCCCGGCTTCCCGGTTATTTGCGGCGATTGCTGGCCGCGATGATGTCCCCGATGACGTCGCGGCGCGGCTTGGCTGCGGCCGGCTTGGCGGGGTTCGCAGGCTTTTCGGCTCCGGCGCCCCCGCGTTCGTTGTAGATGAACCCTTCGACCGGCCAGGCGGTGCCGCCCAGCGAATCGATGGGATCGTACCACACGCGCACCTTGCTCCAGTCGTTGCCCTCCGACACGTCGATCGCGCGGACATTGTCCTCGATCTGCCCGCGCCGGCCGTTGATCGGCGACCAGTTCGCATGGCGCAGCAGCACGGTGCGCGAATCCACGATCTTGCTGACCGCCGCGACATGGCCCAGCTTCATGTTGCCATGCGGCTCGAACGCCATGACCGCGCCCACCTTGGGCCGCGTGCCGCGCCGATAGCGGCCTTCGGCCTGGTCCCACCAGGTCCACGCATCGCCGTAGAGCTGGATGCCCGAAACCTGCCGGGCATACGGCACGCATTGGAGATAGGGCTTGTCCTCGGCCGGGCTGTCGCCCGCATCCGCAAAAGCCGCGCCCAGTGCAGGCGCCGCCACGAAGGCAAGCGCCGCACCGGCGATGAATCCTGAAATCTGTCCCACCATGGGGCGTCAGATGGCCCGGGCACGGTAACTTCCCGCTTGCCGATCAAGGTAAACAAGCCGGCAAGGATTTGCCGCCCGCCCGGCAAGGCGTTGCCGCCCCCGGGCCTGCCGCCGCACTCGCCCCCACGCCTGCCTGCGCGAGAACGGCCTTGCGTTTCCCGCGCCCGCGCGCCACCTGCCGGGCCATGGCGTCCGCAAAGCTCCCTCAGGTCATCGTGATCGGCCGCCCCAATGTGGGCAAGTCCACGCTGTTCAACCGCCTGGTGGGCAAGAAGCTCGCTCTGGTGGACGACCAGCCCGGCGTGACGCGCGACCGGCGCTTCGGCGAGGCGCACCTGCTGGGGCTGGACTTTACCGTGGTGGACACCGCCGGCTGGGAGGATGAGGACGCCGAGACCCTGCCCGGCCGCATGCGCGCGCAGACCGAGGTGTCGCTGAAAGGCGCCGACGTGGCGCTGTTCGTGATCGACGCGCGCGCCGGGCTGACGCCCTTGGACGAGGAAATCAGCCGCTGGCTGCGCGAACAGAGCGTGCCGGTGGTGGTGGTGGCCAACAAGGCCGAAGGCCGCGCGGGCGATGCCGGTCTGTTCGAGGCGTTCAGCCTGGGCCTGGGCGAGCCGGTGGCGCTCTCGGCCGAGCATGGCGAAGGCATGGGCGACCTGTTCGAGGCGCTGCTGCCGCTGATCGGCGACCGGGAGGATGAAGACGAGCTCGCGGAAGACAGCGAGGACGACGCGCCCGCCGGGCCGCTCAAGCTCGCCATCGTCGGCCGGCCCAATGCGGGCAAGTCCACCCTGATCAACCGGCTGCTGGGCGAAGACCGGCTGCTGACCGGGCCGGAGGCCGGGATCACCCGCGATTCAATCGCGGTGGACTGGCAATGGACCGATCCGAAGAGCGGCGAGACGCGCGACATCCGCCTGATCGACACGGCGGGCATGCGCAAGAAGGCGCGCGTGACCGACAAGCTGGAGAAGCTCGCCGTGGCCGATGCGCGCCATGCGGTGGACTTCGCCGAGGTTGTCGTGCTGCTGCTCGACGCGACGCAGGGGCTGGAGCATCAGGACCTCAAGATCGCCGACATGGTGCTGCAGGAAGGCCGCGCCCTGATGATCGCGATCAACAAGTGGGACGTGGCCGAAAATCCCTCCGCCCTGTTCAACGGCATCCGCGAGGCGCTGAACGAAGGGCTGGCGCAGGTGCGCGGCGTGCCGCTGTTCTCCGTCTCCGCGCGCACCGGCAAGGGGCTGGACGCGATGCTGGGCGCCGCTTTCGAATTGCGCGAGATGTGGAGCCGGCGCGTGCCCACCGCCGGGCTGAACCGCTGGTTCGACGATGCGCTGGAAGCCAACCCGCCCCCCGCCCCCGGCGGCAAGCGGATCAAGCTGCGCTACATCACCCAGGCCAAGACCCGTCCGCCC
>ERZ778022.3880-NODE-3880-length-13504-cov-5.249684_pt1 | contig 13504 bp, 13 predicted proteins | sample MGYA00375752_ERZ778022 | MGnify/ENA primary metagenome ERZ778022 (study PRJEB29350, sample SAMN05389826) | bioreactor metagenome | isolation source: Thiocyanate bioreactor | place: South Africa: University of Cape Town | collected 2014-04-04 ... | reverse complement strand
AGTGGCGCCCTGTTGATAATGCTTTTGCTTACAATGTTTATTATGGTACCCATCCTGATAAATTGTACACGAGCATCATGGTGCATAGCAACAATGAATACTGGATGAAAGCCATGGATTTGCAAAAGCCGTACTATTATTGTATCGAGGCGGTGAATGAAAACGGCGTAAGTGAAAGGAGTAAGGTGATCGAAGTAAAATAACGGTTTGCCGCAGATAGGCGAATTGTAAGAACGATTTTGCCACATAAATTTTATGCAGATTTTGTTGTTTATGATAAAATCATTTTGGTAATTAAATGTAAGAAGGCAATTATTGAAGATCATTTTAATCAGGGATTAAACTATCTTGCAATCTCGAAGGTTGGGGCTGGCCTCCCGTTAAATTTTTATGACGATTCTTTACAGTATAAAAGGATCGCGGCAATAGCCTGATCTTCGAATCTGCGGCAATTAATTTAAAAGGATATTAGAGTTAATATTTTTGTGCCACAAACAACTTAATCTACGCATCTGCGTTATTTTAGTATGAAGAAATTATCACTACTTCTGATTTTTGTTATTGGGTTTTCTGTGGCGAATGCGCAACAGCCTTTTCCGTTTTGGAACGATATTCAGAAATTTAAATCACAGGACAGTATTGCATTTCCCGCATCCAATCAAATCCTTTTTGTCGGCAGCTCTTCCTTTACAATGTGGCGCGACGTAAACGATTATTTTCCGGGGTATAAAATTTTAAACAGGGCTTTTGGCGGATCACAATTAGTTGATCTCATCCGCTATCGTTATGATGTGATCTATCCCTATCAACCAAAACAAATTGTAATGTATTGCGGGGAGAACGACATCGCTGCCAGCGATACCGTCACGGCTGATATTGTAGCCGAGCGTTTTAAAACATTGTTCCACCTCGTTCGCGAAAAATACCCCGCGACGCCTTTTGCTTATGTAAGCATGAAACCCAGCCCCTCAAGAAAACATCTGATGGATAAATTTGACGCAGGAAATAAACAGATTGCAGCGTTTTTGAAAAATCAAAAAAATGCTGTATTTATAGATGTGTACAGTAAAATGCTAAAACCTGACGGTAGCCCGATGGATGATATTTTTTTAAAAGACAATTTGCACATGACAGCCAAGGGATATAAAATATGGCAAAAAATACTTAAGCCTTATCTGAAAAAATAAAAATATAGAACCTTGCATATGAAGCAGTTTAAACTTTTAGTATTTGCCGCGCTTATTTTGTTTACTCAAAATTTAGACGCGCAAACCGGCGACGCAAAATCCGATAACCAGCGGATGAACGCCTTCATCAGTTCGCTGATGAGCAAAATGACTTTGGAAGAAAAGATCGGCCAGTTGAACCTGCCCAGCGCCGGTGAGTTTACAACCGGTACGGCAACGAATTCTGATATTGGCGCTAACGTAAAAAAAGGTAACGTGGGCGGTTTGTTCAACATCAAAGGCGTTGAAAAAATTCGCGCCATACAAAAAGTTGCGGTGGAAGAAAGCCGTTTAAAAATTCCCATGATATTTGGTATGGATGTGATTCACGGATATGAAACCACCTTCCCAATTCCTTTGGGACTTTCCTGCACATGGGATATGAAAGCTATCGAGAGATCGGCAAGAATTGCAGCCATCGAAGCCAGTGCTGATGGTATTTCGTGGACGTTCAGCCCCATGGTCGACGTTAGTCGCGATCCGCGCTGGGGAAGGGTTTCAGAAGGTAACGGTGAAGACCCTTACCTCGGTTCACAAATAGCAAAAGCGATGGTGAAGGGATATCAGGGCAACCTGAAAGCCAACAACGAAATTATGGCATGTGTAAAACATTATGCGTTGTATGGCGCGGGTGAAGGTGGCAGGGATTACAATACAGTTGACATGAGCCGCATCAGGATGTACAATGAGTTTTTCCCGCCCTATAAAGCTGCGGTGGATGCCGGCGTAGGTAGCGTGATGGCATCCTTTAACGAAATAGACGGCATTCCTGCTACCGGTAATAAATGGTTGTTGACGGATGTGTTGCGCAAGCAGTGGGGCTTTAAAGGATTTGTGGTTACTGATTATACAGGCATTAATGAAATGATTGATCACGGTATGGGCGATCTTCAAACAGTTTCAGCATTGGCTTTAAAAGCCGGTGTTGATATGGATATGGTGAGCGAAGGGTTCTTAAAAACATTAAAAAAATCTTTAGCGGAGAAAAAAGTCACGCAGGTTGAAATTGATGCCGCTTGCCGCAGAATGCTTGAAGCAAAATACAGGTTAGGCCTCTTTGATGATCCTTATAAATTTTTAAATGCACAAAGGGCTAAATCTGAAATCTACACTGCCGCTCACAGAAAAACAGCAAGGGAAATAGCTGCACAAAGTTTTGTACTGTTGAAAAATGCTCCTTATCCTTCGCAAGGCACTGCGCCTATCCTGCCGCTAAAAAAATCCGGAAAGATTGCATTGATCGGTCCGCTTGCCGATGCCGCAAATAATATGGCCGGCACCTGGAGCGTTGCCACGGTGCAGGATCGGAGTGTTTCTGTACTTCAGGGTTTGAAAGATGTGCTGGGCACTAAAGCAGAAGTGCTGTACGCGAAGGGCTCTAATCTTTCGGAAGACTCAGTTTTTGAAGGCCACGCAACAATGTTTGGTAAATCTTTAAACCGCGACAGGCGTTCGGCGGAAGCGATACGTAATGAAGCGCTGCAAGTTGCGAAGAATGCAGACGTGATTGTAGCTGCCGTTGGCGAAAGCGCAGAGATGAGCGGTGAAGCGAGCAGCCGCAGCGATATCGAAATTCCTAAAGTTCAACAGCAATTATTAAAGGAGCTTTTAAAAACCGGTAAGCCCGTTGTTTTACTTCTTTTTACAGGAAGGCCATTAACACTCACCTGGGAAGATAAAAATGTACCTGCAATTTTAAACGTTTGGTTTGCGGGTAGCGAAGCCGGGCACGCAATTGCTGATGCATTGTTTGGTGATGTAAATCCATCAGGAAAACTTTCAATGACCTTTCCGCAAAACGTTGGCCAAATTCCTCTTTTCTATGCCCATAAAAATACAGGCCGCCCGTTGCAGGAAGGCAAATGGTTCTCAAAATTCCGCAGCAACTACCTGGATGTTTCAAATGATCCGTTGTACCCTTTTGGTTACGGGTTAAGTTATTCCACATTTAACTACGGAAATATCAATTTAAGCAACAATTCATTAAAGGGTAATCAAACATTAAAGGCAAGTGTTACGGTTACTAACTCAGGAAAATATGATGGCGCTGAAGTGGTGCAGCTTTATATTCGTGATATTGTGGGAACGGTTACAAGGCCGGTAAAAGAGCTAAAAGGATTTCAAAAAATATGGATAAAGGCGGGGGAAACAAAAACAGTATCGTTCAACATCACGCCGGAAGATTTGAAGTTTTATAATTACAGCCTTAAGTATGATTGGGAGCCGGGTGAGTTTGAAATTATGGTTGGGTCAAATTCAAGGGATGTGAAAAGTAAAAAAATAAATTGGCTGAAATAGTGATTACATTCACAGTCATCATTAAACGATTCTATACCAATTAAAAATGAAAAAATTATTATTAGTTGCAGCTTTATTTTACAGCAGTTTATTATTTGCACAAAAACAGCCACTCCCTTTCTGGGATGCTATTCAAAAATTCAAAACGGCTGACAGCAGCAGCTTTCCGGCAGCCGGCCAAATTTTATTCATTGGCAGTTCATCGTTTACATTCTGGAAAGATGTTGCAGATTATTTTCCAAAACATAAAATTATAAACCGTGGTTTTGGCGGCTCAAAACTGGTTGATTTGATAAGGTACCGCTATGAAGTTATTTATCCCTATCAGCCAAAACAAATAATAGTTTATTGTGGTGAGAATGATTTTGTGGGACCCGATTCTATAACAGCCAACATAGTTACTGAAAGATTTAAAACCCTGTTCCGGCTCATCAGGTCAAAATATCCTGCCACACCCCTCGCCTATGTGAGTATGAAGCCCAGCCCTTCCAGACAAAGATTTTTAGAAGAATATAAAGAAGCAAATAGCAAGATTGCCCTGTTTTTAAAAAGCCAGAAAAATACAGCCTTTATAGATGTTTACAGCAAAATGCTGAAACCCGATGGCAGCCCGATGGATGACATATTTTTGAAAGACAAATTGCACATGAATGTTAAAGGCTATAAGATATGGCAGCAGGCAATGCAACCTTACCTGAAAAAATAATAGTATGAGAAAAGCCGTTTTGTTATTACTGTTTTTAATTGGTTCTGGTTCGTACCAGGTGTTTGGCCAGAATCTTTCCCTGTTTCAAAAATTCTGGTTCATACAAAACGGAGACACGCTGCCTTACCGCCTCCTACTGCCTGAAAATTTTGACGCCTCAAAAAAATACCCGCTGGTACTTTTCTTACACGGAAGCGGTGAGCGCGGGCGCGACAACGAAAAGCAACTCACGCATGGCGCGAAATTATTTGTACAGGCAGCAAACCGAAAAAACTTCCCTGCAATTGTTGTATTCCCTCAATGCAGCGAAAGGTCATTCTGGAGCAATACACAATTTCTGTTTAACGATAAAAATGAAAGAAGCCTTTATTTCGTAAACGGGGGCGAACCGTCAACACCCATGAAGATGTTGATATCCCTCGTTAATAATCTTTTTGTTCAGTATAAAATTAAAAAAGACCAGGTTTATGTGGGGGGCCTGAGCATGGGTGGTATGGGAACCTTTGAACTCGTAAACCGGATGCCCCATACATTTGCAGCAGCCATGCCTATTTGCGGCGGGGCAAATCCATCAATTGCTTCAAACCTGAAGCAAACGAACTGGTGGGTTTTTCATGGTGCAAAAGATAATGTGGTGCCGCCGGCTTATTCGGAGAACATGGTAAAGGCCATGAAAAAAAATGCGGTGTCCGTTAAATTTACTTTATACCCTGATGCTAACCATAACAGTTGGGACGCGGCATTTAGTGAACCCGACCTGCTCAGGTGGTTGTTTTCAAAGCGATTGCTGTATAATAATTCTCACGAATTCAACAATTAGCAATTGTAATTGTTAATTATCAGTAAATGATTTATTTTGAAATCAATGTGCTGCCAAAATCCCTTATTTTAGCAGCATCGGCAACAAAAATCAGGTTTATTGCAAAAAATGATCTAATTTCAGGAAGAACAATTTTTTTAATGAAGAGCCTACTCAGACTTGCAGGTTTTACGGTGATTGGGTTAGCAGCAGCAACTGCTACGGGGGTGATTTATGAACTCAGTAAAAGAAACCGCCTTATGAAAAAGCTTTTAGAAGTTTCAAACGAGGGTTACGAAACAGCACCGGATATTATATTTCCCGATAAAACTCACTCAAAACAACCCGATAATCTTAAATACGGGCCGTACATACCAAAATATTTTTAAGAAGGGCCGTTGGGCTCTTTGTTAATTTTATACGTTTTTATCACGGCAATTTTTCTATTAGCATTACTTTTGGCTAATGCGTAAATTTTTTCAATACCTGTTTCGCAGGCCGGTACTCTGGCTTTCTTACAAGTTTGATTCTAAGCCTGACAAAGAAAGAATTTACAATGCGCTCACAGAATTGTTTAATAAAATAATTGAAGACCCCGGTAAAAAGGGCCTGGTTATCCCCGCTGCGGATTACGCAGGTAAATTCATTATTTTTTCAGATCAGCACAAAGGCCGCCGCAACGGCGCCGATGATTTTACAAACGCCGAACCCAATTATTTAGCGGCACTCGACCATTATTACAAAAATGATTTTTGTTTTATTAACCTCGGCGATTGCGAGGAGCTTTGGGAGAATACATTACCTCAGGTAAAAAAGCACAATGTGAATGTGTTTGCCGCGGAGAAGCTTTTTCTTTTAAAAAATGCCTACTATAAAATTTTTGGAAACCATGATCTTTACTGGGCCAACGACCCGCTGGCAGCGATTGAACTTGAAACGGTTTATGGCGAAAAACTTAAAATTTATGAAGGCGCTATCATTACTATTGATCTCGGTGAAAAAAGCCTGCAAATTTTCTGTACCCACGGCCATCAGGGCGATGCGCGTAGCGATGGTAATTGGTTTACTAAATTTTTTGTGGCAAGAATATGGGCTCCCTTTCAGGCCTATCTGCGCATCAATACCAATGAACCTTCCAATAACGAGTATAAAAAAACGGTGCATAATGAGATTATGTATGAGTGGGCATCTACGCAAAAAAATACAGCTTTAATTACAGGCCACACGCATCAACCGGTTTTTGAATCGCTCACCCATATTGAAAGGCTTAACAGGCAATGGTTTTATGCGAAAGAGAAAAATGACCAGGATACGGTAAATAAAATTTATGATGAGGTTAAGCTGTACCGCAACAGGTTTGATACAATAGAACTTGATTACGCGAAGTATTCGCCAAATTATTTTAACACGGGTTGCTGTTGTTTTTCTGATGGCGATATTACAGGCATTGAAATTGAAGATGGATTTATCCGGCTTATTAAATGGGAGCAGGATGAAGGGCAGTCAAAAAGAATTTTGCTTGAAGAAAAAGCTTTAAGCGAATTGGGTTCTTAATATAAAAAGAATCTCCGGCAGGCGCCGCGCGCATTGGGATCGCATCCCCGCAACAATTTATTAACGTAACATGAGTTCGATAAGATTTTAATTATTTAATCCGATCTAGAACTGGCGTTTGTGCGATTTAGAGGGTGGTTTACTATCCCTAGGCTTCTACACACGCCGGCTTGTTGTTGAATCCAAAATCAATACTGCGGTGGTGTGTATGCCAAAGATCCTGAAAGTCTTTGAGCAAATCAATGACTGTTTCGACCAGGGTTCTTCGCTTGAGCATAAATTTCTCCTTTATGTTCAATAATTTGTTTTTTATATTGTTCCGAATTTTTGTAATCAGTTTAATGCCCTGCTCAAAAAGCTGTTCAAAAGGATTTTGACACACATAATCCGCATCGCCATAAAGTGTAGTACCAGCAGCTGTATTTTGACACAGTGAACGACTCCGGGGTTATTATCACTTACGTCCCCTGCAGTAAAAACTACAGCCATTAATTCACCTGCTCGTTAATTCCCAAATGTAATTTCAACCCATAAAACCCTGCCTGCCGCAGGCAGGCATCCGGTGAAAGTTTTTCCCCGTGCTGCTATATTCTTAAATATTTTATGATTGTGAATACGGTAATTATCACAAACCGGTAGTTTGGTAGAATCTATATACCTACTACCCGTTTGCTTACCCAAGCCCTGCCAGTGAATAAAAAAGTACAGCCCCATATTCACATACTTCTTCAACTCAGTAAACCTGTTGTAAGACACTTTGCTAATAGGTGGGTTGGTGGCAATTATATGTACGTTAATAAAAAGCCTATTGCTGATAATCCTTTTTTACCGGGCGATTGGCCGTATTATATTTTTGTGTTAGAGTTGGTTGCTCTTGCTCATTTTTATATTATCTACCTTTCTTTCTATAAATTAAAACGATGGGTTTAAACCGCTCAACCTGATACCCCGGCGTAAAAACTACCAAGCAATATTTGCATTTATTTAAGAGTCGATGCCATACTAAAGAAATTTAGTGAACGTCATATTACCAGAAGCGTTCATGAATGCGTTCATCAATTAACAATTAAAACTTACAAAAATGAAAAAGTATTTTAAAATTCTGGTTCCTGTTTTAGCAGTGATGTTATTTGTGTCGTGTGCATCTGCTCAGTATCCCGTGAGAGATAGAGACGACAGGCGTTATGACGACAGTCGCTATGAAAATGACAGGTACGGCAATAATCGTTACGGCAATAACTGGATGACCATCGCGCGCACACGTGTTTCCAGATCTGGCAGTTCTGAAAGGGTAAATGTAAATTCCCGTTATGGCAACATTCGTCAGTTATTATTCAGTTCTGATGGCTCCGTGAATATTTATCGTGTAGCTGTTCGTTACAGCAATGGCCGCACCGAAGAATTGAATGTTCGCAACAACAGGCGGGATAACAGAAGGGAAAATAATTATAGCAACGATCTGATAGTAAGTGTGCCAAGCCGTGGTTACGCCAATGTTCGTCAGGTGATTTTTTGGTATGATACCGATAATTACTCCCGCAACAGGCCAACCATTAGCGTGTATGCCAGGTAAATGGCTCTCAATTCAGATTTATAAAACAAGGTTTACAAAGCTCCGCCTCGTGCAGAGCTTTTGCTTTTTCTAAACAATAATTTAGAGCAAACGCAGGCCAACAGCCGGAAAGTACGAGACTCATTATTAAAATTCCAAGACAGAGTCTTTTTTCATTTCATCAACACATTATAAAAAAAGAGGCCACCCTTTTGAAGGCAGCCTCTTTTATATTGCGAAAGTTTATTAGTTTCTGCGGAGTTGTGGATGAGGAGGAGCAACTGTATTTGGTCCATCTTCGCCTTCCGAAGCGGCGCGGAGGTCAACAGTATTGCAATCACCGCCATCCTGGCCCGAAGAGAATATAAACCTGTCACCGCTGATGCCTTCTTTTTCTATCATATGAGTAATCACCTTATTTACATGATCCCAGCTTAATTGCTGTAATTTTTTAGTTGCAGCACAGTAACCCGTAACAACCACTTTACAGTTTGGGTTCGCTCTCATTTTTTCTGCAACAGAAGCAAGAGTGGCTACTGCATCATTAGTGAGTTTATTAGAATTTGCAACGAAAGACACGCCTGGTAAAGTTCCTAAGGTTGTCGCACAAGTAACTTCGGGGCAACCTTTGTTATAGGCCGGGCCAGGAGTATCAGCGCATGCGTCATCTTTATCAGGAACGCCGTCGCCGTCGCGGTCAGGGCATCCATTCAATTCTTTAGGTCCGGCCTGATCGGGGCATGCATCGTCTTTGTCAGCAACGCCGTCGCCGTCGCGGTCAGGGCATCCATTCAATTCTTTAGGTCCGGCCTCGTTCGGGCAGGCGTCAAGGTAATCAGGAATACCATCATTATCAGTATCTTTTGGAATTTCCACAACTGGCGGAGGAGGAGTAGGAGCTATCCTGCGGCCAAAGGGTTGTGCAACGCCTAATGAAAAGAACGTATTGTTATCTAATCTTTTTTCATTAAAAGCAAAGCGATAATTACCCTGCAGGTAAATATATCCCTCGCTTGCCAGGTTTACCTGTAATCCCAGTCCCACTGGTGCATAGGGTGTAAAAATGCTTTTTGCATAATTACCCAATCCAACCCCGGCGCTTAAAAAAGGGTTAAAAAGATGGTCATCGCTCAACGCTTTCAGGTGAAAAGAAAGCTCAGCCTCGTTTTTATAATCTGTAAAACGATTCAGGTCGTTTGCCGGCTTTTGATAATTTGAGAATAAACCATTGTAACGAACAGAATAATCCAAATGGTTGGTTAAGCCATTCCAAAACATGATAGAAAAGCCCGGATCAACCTTTCCAACTTTGGGGAGCGATGCTGAAAAATCTACAAGATTTCCACTGAACCCAATTTGGGAAGCTTTTTTGGGGCCATCAAATTCAATTTGTGCCATTACTAATGTACTCATCAGCATTAAGGCAAATGTTAGTTTTAACTGTTTCATTATCATAAAATAAAAATTTAGTGTAAATGATTATATACCAATCCTTGGCGGAATTATCTAAATTTGTGCCAAAGTTAAAATTTTGTAAACAAAACTCTAAAAAAATCTAAAAATGAGCGGAGTAGATATATTGGGTTACGCTGCCGGAGCGATTACGACGCTCACTTTCTTGCCACAGGTTTTAAAAACTTATAAGGAAAAATCTGCCAAAGATGTTTCTTTGAATATGTTTCTGATTGCCGCCATTAACGAGGTAATGTGGATTGTTTACGGTGCGTTAAGGGAAGATATGGTGATCATACTTACCAATGCAGTTGTTTTATTGATGTCTCTAACGATGATCTTTTTCAAATTGAAATACGGCAGGAAGGAAATAATAAAGCAGAAAACCACTTAAAGGTTCACTCTTATACTTCCAAAAATGCCGAATTTTTCGGTTTTTGTGCTGATGTTAGATTTTGGAAGCAGGCGCCAGATAAAATCCACGCGAAAGAATCTTAAGATATTGTCAACGCCCGTGCCTACTTCCAGGTATGTTTTACCGTCAAGCGTTTGAAACGTATGGCCTTCGGCGAAATTTAAAGTCTTGTTAGCTTCTGAAAGTTGTCCCCAAAGCGCTTTTACCGTGTAAAACTGCCTGAATTTAAGTTTAGGCACCAATCTAAAAATACCGTTACCGATATTGTGTTCATAATTCAATCCCACGAACCGGTCCTGCACAAACTCGTAGCGGTTCATCATGTTAAACGCATATTTATTGTAATAGTACAACTCGTTGCCCGGGGCGATGTCTAAAAAAGTATAAGGAACCGTGCCAAACGTTCGCCCGGTATAGGCTTGGTAGGAAATGGCTCCCAGCGGCGGCGTGGGAATGTAATCCGAAACACTTGCCAAAAGCTTGGTGTAATTATAGCTGCTCCGCAGGATGCCGCTGACACCCTGAGTGATGGTTGCCTCCACAACCGGATAAGGGCTGCCCAGGCTGGTACGGAAAAACTGGGATTCGATAAATTTTTCCTGAAAAGCAAACCGTAACCGTAAAGAAAGTTCGGTACTGGTGAGCCGCTTTAAACCTTCTCCAAAATTTTCAGCCGGCACCAGGTTGAGCAGCGGCGTGTAGCTTTTATTGGAGATGGAGGCGAGCGTAGAAAAGCCCGACCGCAGCTCGTTAAAAAATTCAAACTGTGTTTGCTCAAGGTTGATGAACTTGCGGGGAATATTGGGTTTGCGAATAGCAAAAGAGAAAATATTGTCCTGCGAAATTTCGCCGTAATAATTCTGCCCGAAATCCAGGTCGTTCCGGTAACCGAGGTACCAGTATTTTCGGGGGTCTCTTTTTGGCAGGTAAAAAAGTTCGCCCTGGCCTTTAAATTTTTTATCGCCAAACCCGTAGGCCAGGTAAGTGTGCCATCTAAATTTTTTATTGAAATTTTTATTGCTGGCCACATCAAATCTTGTCCGAAAACCCTCCCAACTATTCCCGGAAAACCAGTTAAAAGCTGAGCCGAGCTGAACATTGCCCACATCAAGATAACCCGTTGTTAAAAACACAACCTGTTTGGTAATTTTTTGATAGGTTGGTGTGTTAATAAGCGTGTCAATCATTCTTATAATGCCCTGTTCAGACCTGCTGAGTTGTTCGTGCCGGGCCGTATCCCAAAATATTTTTTGCTTTTCGCTGGCTCCTGGCAACACCACAATTTCCTCCTGCTCTTTATTTTCTGCAAGCTTTCGGCTAACGGCGCTGTCGTTGACGACAATTTTTTGATAGGTGCTTGTTTTATGGCCAATCACGCCGGGTGTTTTATTGCCAACCGGTGATACATCCACCACCATTTTTTCGCGGGAAACAAACCAATCACCCTCGCTCAGCCGCTTAAATTCCTGCACAAAACTAAACCGTTCCATAAAATTCACATCGGCAGTTTTATCCAGCGAAAGGTTCATTTTATAAACGCCAAAGGTTCCGGCGTGAATCCAGCAATCGCCGTTGAATGTGTTCATCCCTTTTCTACGCGGTGTAAACAGCAACCTGAAATAGCGGCTGTCGCCAATTTGTTGCGTATCTGTTACAAAATATTTGTAATAGAAATCGCCGTTATCGCTGATGGGGCTGATAAATTCTTTATCGAAAACATTAATATAATTGTTGTAGACGTTAAACACCTGATCCATACCGCCCAAAAACTTTACCATGCTTTCGTTCTTCACGCCATTTGTATTTACGGCCTTTATTTCTTCGCGGCGTTTGAGTGGTTTTTTTTGATAATAATAATCCGAAAGTGATTCCGTTAAATAAGTGGGCAATATTTCCACACCGTCAAGCGTATCAATATTTTTCCTGATCAATTCGTTGATGGGCCTGAAGGGTTTTATACTTGAAACCCTTTTTAGGCTGTTAAAATTTTTAAGGTCAACCTGTAGTTTGTTATACAGTTCGTAAGAAAAGTTTTCGTATTTATAGCGGTTGTTTTCGGGCTTGTGTTCCACCACTTTTTTCCATAGCCATAGCCCGCGGTCAATTTTCTTGCTTTGCACCACTACGCCCTCGTTAAAAGTGCCTCTTTCCATCGGCACGGTCACGATAATTTCAGAAGAGTCGTTGTTGATTTTAAGGTTATAGGTTTGAAATCCCACGCGGGTGAAAACAAGGGTATCCGAAGGCCAGGCCGGCATTGAAAATGCAAACCTTCCTGCAGAATCAGAAACCGCACCGGTATTAGAACCTTTGAACTGGACAGAGGCGAAAGGTACTGGTTCCTCGCTGTGTGAATCTTTAACAGTACCGCGAATAGTTTTTTGCGCAGCAATTTGCATACCTGCCAACAAAAAAATGAAGCATATAAGTACGGAACGGATCATTCAACAGCAAAACTAAGGGCTGCATTTGAAACTGCTTACAGATATTTTGTTATATCTGAGAGGGAACAAAAATCTGCCGAAGGCCAAAAACTCCTGCCGCTTTGTTCTTTATTGGTATTGCAGTATTTTTAAAACTTTAAACAACCCCAATATTCATCATGCTATCAATAAAAAGTTTCGAATTTAACCCGATACAGGAAAATACCTATCTGCTCTTTAATGAGCAGGGCGGCTGCGCCATTATTGACCCCGGTTGCTATTACGAAAATGAGCGCAAACAGTTAAAGGCTTTTATTGAAGACAAAAAATTAACGCCCCGTTATCTCATCAACACGCATTGCCATTTAGACCATGTTTTCGGGAATAAATTTGTGGCCGATACCTGGAACCTGCCGCTTCACCTGCATGAAACGGAAAAACAGGTTTTGAACTTCGCGCCAAAATCCGCCGAAATGTATGGGCTGTCATTTGAAAATTATTCAGGAGCCATGAATTATTTAAACGAAGGCGATATTATAAAACTGGGAGAAGATGAATTAACAGTGTTGCTCACACCGGGGCACTCACCCGCGAGCCTTAGTTTTTACTGCGAAAAAGATGGCTTTCTAATCAGCGGTGATGTTTTGTTCAGCGGTAGCATCGGCAGAACCGATCTGCCCGGCGGCGATTTTGCCACGCTGGAAAATTCCATCAAAACAAAATTGTACACGCTGCCCGATGAAACCAAAGTATATCCCGGCCACGGGCGTGGTACCAGTATAGGGTTTGAAAAAAAGAATAATCCGTTTGTGAGGGAAGAGTAACCTCCTGGTGCCTGAGCGGAGTCGAAGGCGGACGGGGAGGTTTATTCCCTTCCCTTCGGAAAGGGCGTTTACGACCAACGAACTAAATATAATTATCCAAAGGATGGACTTCTCATAATCCCCAACTCCAAACCTCTCAACTCAGCCAGTCCTTTTAGTCTTCCGATGGCCGTATATCCCGGATAAGTTTTTTTAGTGAGATCATCGAGCATCGCATGGCCGTGGTCGGGGCGCATAGGCATGGAAATGTTCCGG
>ERZ778022.3879-NODE-3879-length-13508-cov-3.784360_pt1 | contig 13508 bp, 10 predicted proteins | sample MGYA00375752_ERZ778022 | MGnify/ENA primary metagenome ERZ778022 (study PRJEB29350, sample SAMN05389826) | bioreactor metagenome | isolation source: Thiocyanate bioreactor | place: South Africa: University of Cape Town | collected 2014-04-04 ... | reverse complement strand
TGGTGGCCGTCGGATTGGTCGCGCCGGATGTCGGGAAGGTCGAGGCATCCATGATGTAGAGGTTCGGCACGTCATGGCAGGCGCCGAACTGGTCGACGACCGATGTCTTCGGATCGGCCCCCATCACGCAGGTGCCGATCAGGTGCCAGCCGGATTCGCGCACGGGCGTCGAGACGAGCGTTTCGATCGCGCCCGCCGCCTTCACGGATTCCAGGCAGCGGTCGATGTTGAACTGCAGGAGGCGGTTCGAGTTCTCGTTGACCTTGTAGATGATCTGCGGCGCGGGAAGCCCGTCGGAATCGACGAGGTCCCTGGACAGCACGACCTGGTTGCTCTCCTCCGGCAGGTCCTCGCCAACGATGCCCCAGATGAGCGAATGGCCGAAGCGGCGGTCGACATTGTCGTGCAGGTTCCCGCCCCAGAAATCTTGGAAACGCCCCTCCTCCGCCACATAGACCTTCGAGCCGATGGCGCCGGACACACCGACAGGCCCGCCCGACGGCATGCAGTTCCACTTAGAGCCGCGCACGAAACCCCGGCTCTCGTCGGTCTCGTAGAATTCGAGCGAATAGACCTGCTGGCCGAAAGGACCGCGCCAGGAATCGAGTGGATCCTCGTAGGAGGCAAGAACGCTCGCGAAGGGGTGCATCATGAGGCGCTTGCCGACGAGGCCGGAAGAATTGGCAAGACCGTCCGGATTGCGGCTGCCGCCGGACATCAGCAGCAGGCGCGGCGTGCCGACGCCGTTTGCGCACACGATGACCACCTTGGCGCGCTGCCGGCGATCCCGGCCATTGGCATCGACATAGACGACGCCGGTGGCAAGCCCCTGGTCGTTGGTCTCGATCTCCTTGACGCGCGCGCGGGTCACGAGACGCGCGCCGGCCTTGAGGGCGAGCGGCCAGTGCGAGCGGTCCGTCGTCGACTTCGCCCCCTCGGGACAGCCGGTCAGGCAGGTGCCGCGCCGAACGCAGGCGTTGAGCTCGCCGAATTTCTCGGACGGGATGGCGTTGCTGCCCGGCCACCAGTGCCAGCCCATCTTCTCCATGCCGAGCGCGCCCCGGCGGCCGACGGAGCCCATCGGCAGGGCGGCGAAGGGATAGGCCGGGCGCGGCGGGAAGGCGGGATCGCCGGCAAGCCCGGACACGCCGACCTCCCGCTCGATCTCCAGCTGGTAGGGCAGAAGGTCCTCGTAGCTGAACGGCCAGTCCTCCGCGACGCCGTCCATCGAGCGCACCCGGAAATCCGACGGCAGGAAATGCATCCACTGCGCGCCGTAGAGCGTGGCGCTGCCGCCGACGCCGGCGAACATCAGCGGGTTGATGTCCGTCGTGGACGTGTCGACAGGATAGTCGTTCGGATTGTCGCGGACATTGGGATTGGGATGCCAGAGCTTGGTGCTGACCAGCTCATGCTCGGGCCGGGCGCCGGTATAGTCGTTGTATTCCGGCCAGTCGCCCTGCTCCAGCACGACGACGGAAACGCCGGCGCGCGCCAGGTGCAAGGCCGCCACGGAGCCGGACGGGCCGGCCCCGACGATGACGACATCCACCTCCTCGTCGCGCCTCGGACGCGCGCCCCTGTCGGCAAGGTTCTCGATTGCCATATGTTCCTCCATTCCCTGCGCCTTGGCGCCTCAAACCAGCCGCGTGCGATAGAAGGCCGCCGCGCCGACGATGATGATGCCCTTGATGATGAGCTGCATTTCGATCGGAAACCCGAGCAGCAGCACGAGATTGTTGATGACGACGAGGACCGCGACTCCCAGCAGCGCCCCCAGGATGGTGCCGCGCCCGCCCGACAGCGCGACACCGCCCATGACCGCCGCGACGATGGAATCGAGCTCGTAGCCCTGGCCGACCCAGTTGGACACGGTGCCGACATAGCCGAGCAGGAACAGCCCGCCGATGCCCGCGCAGACGGAACAGATGACGTAGCAGGCGATGGTGACCCGGTCGGGCGCGATGCCGTTGAGGAACGCCGCCTTCGGATTGCTGCCGACCATGAAGATCTCGCGCCCGAGCCGCGAGCGGTGCAGCACGATGGACAGCACCACCGCCATGACGGCAAGCGTCATCAGGTTGACCGGAATGCCCCAGATGCGGCCGGACGCCAGGAACGACATGCCCGGCGGCAGCGTGCTGATCGGCGCGCCGCCGGTATAGGCGAAGCGCACGCCCTGCAGGATGATCATCATCGCCAGCGTCGCCAGGAACGGGCTGACATTCCGTTTCGCGACCAGCCAGCCATTGACGAAGCCGACAAGGGCCGAGAGGACGATGGCGGCGATGAAGATCACCGGGATCGCGTCGTTGCTCGTCGCCTTGAAGGCCGTGGCGAGCACGGCGACGGTCGCCATCAGCGAGGCGACGGACAGGTCCAGCCCGCGCACCATGATGACGAAGGCCTGGCCGACGACCACCATGCCGAGCGGCGCGGCGATGGTCAGGACGTTGACGAGGTTGGCGGGCCGCAGGAATGTCGGCGACAGCAGCGCGGCGGCGACGAGCAGCACGCCGAGGAAGATGGCGAGCCCGAACCGCTCGAAGATCGCGGCCATCGAGACGCTCTTGCGGGATTTCGGCAAGGTGGCTTCTAGGGGCGCCATGTCACGTCCTCCGCACGGTATGGAAACCGACTGCAACGATGATGATCACGCCCTGGATGATCCACTGGTAGTAGGACGAGACGCCGACGAAGTTCAGCAGGCTGTTGAGCATCGTCACGAGAAGCACCCCGAGGAAGGTGCCGAACACCCCGCCGCGCCCGCCGGCAAGGATGGTCCCGCCGACCACGACGGGCGTGATCGACTGCAATGTCAGTGCGGCGCCGATGCGCGGATCGCCAACGCCGGTGCGGGCCGTGAGGAAGAGCCCCGCAATGCCGGCGCAAAGGCCGGAAAGCGCATAGGCCATGACCGTGATGCGCCCGACGGCCAGGCCGTTGAGCCGTGCCGCTTCCGCATCGCCTCCGACGAAATAGATGTTCCGCCCGGCGCGCGTGCGCTGAAGCCAGAGCCCGGCAATGGCGAAGACGACGACGAGGACGATGGCGCTGACGGGAATGCCGCCGACATTCCGGTAGGCGATGTCTTCGAGGGCACGCGGGATCGAGCCGCCGGGTTCCTTGCGGTACATCAGCGTTCCGCCGAAGATCACCGACGACATGCCGAGCGTCACGATCAGCGGATGGACGCGCAGGACCACCGTCAGGATGCCGTTCACCGCACCGACGGTCGCGGCGGCGGCGAGCGCCAGCGGAACGGCCAGCCAGACCAGGTCCGGCCGCCAGTCGAGGAAATTGGCGAGAAAGACGGTGACGGCGCTGACCAGCGAGCCTATGGCAAGGTCGATGCCGCCCATCAGCACGACGAAGGTCTGCCCGAGGCTGACGAGGCCCAGCACGATCAGTTGCTGGAGCACGTTCGTGACGTTGCGCCAGGTGAGGAACCGGTCCGACAGCACGCCGCCCGCCACGAGAATGAGCAGGATGAGCCCGCCGACGATGAGATAGGACATCATCAGGCGGTTGCGCCGCAGGTCCATCAACAGGGCGCTCATGCCACCTCTCCCAGCCGCGCCGCGGCATTGCGCCGGTCGACGGTCTTTACGGCGAGCGCCATGATCGCCTCTTCGGAGAGCGCCTCGCCCGGCACCTCGCCGACGACATGGCCCTGCGCCATGACGACGACGCGGTCCGACAGGCCGACCACCTCGGGCAGTTCGGAACTGATCATCAGGACGCCGACCCCCGAATCCGCCAGCTTGCGGATAAGCCGGTAGATCTCGACCTTCGCGCCGATATCGACGCCGCGCGTCGGCTCGTCGAGGATCAGCAAGCGGTCGGAGATGCGGGACCAGCGGCTGAACAGCACCTTCTGCTGGTTGCCGCCCGACAGGCTCCCGACCTTGACCTCTGGCGATGGCGTCGCGACGGCGAAATCGGCGATCTGGCGTCTGGCGATCTCCCGCTCGCGCGAGCGGTCGACCAGTCCGCGACGCGTGACGCGGCCAAGGTCCGGCGCCACGATGTTGCTTGAAATGGGCAGGTTGAGAAAAAGGCCTTCGTCCTTGCGGTTCTCCGTCAGGAAGCCGACGCCGCGATCGATGGCAGCCCGCGGGCGATGGTCCCCGAGCGGCTTGCCGTCCAGCTCGATCGTGCCGCTGTCGATGCCGCGCATGCCGAACACGGCCTCGGCGACCTCCGTGCGGCCCGAGCCCACCATGCCCGCGACGCCGACGATTTCGCCGGGCCGGACGTCGAGCGAGACGTCGCGCACGCGCGGCCCCGCCGCCAGGCCGCGAATGGAAAGCACCGTGTCGCCGGAAGGCGCGACCGTCCGGCGGGCGGGATAGATCTGCTCGAGCTGGCGGCCGACCATGCCGGTGATCATCTCCGTGCGCGTCATCGCGCCGACGGGCCTGGAATCGACCACCTGACCGTCCTTGAGGATGGTGACGTGGTCGGCGATCTCGAAGATCTCCTCGAGCCGGTGCGAGATATAGACAATCCCGACGCCCTGGCCGCGCAGGCGGCGCATGTTGGCGAAGAGCAGGTCGACCTCCTTGCCGGAGATGACCGCCGTCGGCTCGTCGAGGATGAGCAGCTTCAGGTCGCCGACCAGGGCCTTGGCGATCTCGACCATCTGCTGGTCGGCGAGCGGAAGCTCGTCGATATGGGCCCGCGTCGGAATATCGACGCCGAGCTGCGCCAGGATTTCGGCGGCACGCGCGTGTCGGGCCTTGTCGGAGATGAAACCGAGCGCGCCGCGCGGCTGCGCATCGACGAGGATGTTCTCCGCCACGCAGAGCTCCGGGAAGAGGGCGAGTTCCTGATGGATGATATGGATGCCGGTTTCGCGGGCCTGCCGCGGGTTCTTCCAGGCGACGGTCCTGCCGAGATAGGTAATCGTGCCCGCGTCCGGCCGCACGGCACCGCCGATGACCCGCGTGAGCGTGGATTTGCCCGCGCCGTTTTCCCCGAGAAGCGCGTGGACCTCGCCGGGGCGAACCGTGAAGTCCACCCGGTCGAGCGGCTTGACGCCCGGATATGACTTCTCGATCTGACGCAGCTCGATAACCGTTGATGACATGTCCCGCACTCGATCCCGCTCCTGTGAAAAGCCGGCGCGCATTCCTGCGCGCCGGAAAACGCCTGGGAGGGCTTATTTCGGATAGTCGGGATTGAACGTGCTCGGATTGTACCCGTCCGGCAGGCCGTGGCTCGGCGACAGGTCGCCCGGATCGTCCATGCTGACATGGTCGAGGATATGCCGGTCGCCCCTGACGGAAACGGTGTCCCCGTCCGGCGACGTCACGACCTGGAAGCTCACCTCGACCTTGTCCGGAACCGGGATGCCCTTGAGCACGTCGAGCGCGGTCTCGATGCCGGTGATGCCCATCGACGTCGGATAGTCGATGCCGCACATCTTGATGTCGTGCTGGTTGGCGAGCTGGTACATGCGCGCCACGTCGCCGCCTGTCATCGGCGGAATCTCGCCCGCCTTGTAGCCGGCATCGAGATAGGCCTCGATCGCGCCGTAGCCCTGCAGAGCGCTGTCGGCGAGCACGCCGTCGATGTCCTTGCCGTATTTCTGGATGAGCGCGGCCATGACCGATTTGCCGGTCGCCGGGTTCCAGTCGCAATACTGCTTTTCCAGCACCTTGATATCGGGGAATTTGGAGAAGACCTCCTCGTTCGCCTTGATGCGGATTTCCGCGACGCTGGAGCCCGCAATGCCCGGCAGCATGACGATGTTGCCCTTGCCGCCGAGCGTCTCACAGAGCCACTGGGCCTCCAGGCGGCCGAGCGCCCAGTCGGATGCCGTCACATAGGTGATGTAGTTCTCGGGCGTCTTGACCTTCCGGTCCACCATGACGACCGGGATACCCTGTTCGGTCGCACGGCCGACGATGGAATCGAGCGCATCCTCCGTCGCCGCGGCGATCAGCAGCAGGTCCACGCCCTGGCTGATGAGGTCCTGGATGTCCGCGATCTGCTTGGACGGATCGTCATTGGCGTCCGTCACGAGAAGGCGGGAAATGTCGTCGCGATGCTCGCCTGCCGCCCACAGCACGCCATGCTGGAAGGCGACGCGCCAGGCATTGGAGATCGAGGCGTTGGAAAAGCCGATGACATAGGGACCGTCCTTCTTCCACTTGGACGTGTCGATCATGGTGTTGGGGTTCGGGTTCCACATCCAGGTGCGCGGCGCACCGTAGTAGCCGGCCTTCTTGCCCGTCGTGGTTTCGGCGGCGGCGCGCGTCGCGCTGGCAAGCTGCATACCCGGCAGGGCCGCCATGGCCGCGGCACCGGGCACGCCCCGCAGAAACGACTTTCGGGAAATCTTCGTGTCGAGAATATTCTTCAAGGACATTGGCTCCTCCTCCTGAACCCCTGATTAATCTTTCATGCCTTGCCGGAAATCCCATATTGTCAAAAACAACTCGAATATAACTCCGGCTGAATTCCTCCATCTACCGATTATCCAGATTTATATAGTGCATTTTGCAATGCACAAAGATCAGGTGGATGCTTTCGGCGTGACATAACTATGTTTTGCCGCAGCCTTCGGGTCAATTGTCTGGGATGTAATAGCTGATATAACCCATTTAAACTTGGGCGAACGGCAAAAATCAATCTATCGTCTTCAGCGTGTGAGGGGGCTCAGCAGGGCATCTCGCCGGAGGAGGATCTGTGAACATACTTGTTATCTTGCGCATGGTGCCGGATGCGGCCGGTGAATTGCTGCTGACCGGCGACGGGCTCGGTATCGATCGCGAATGGCTTGATTTCCAGCTCAACGACTTCGACGACCACGCCCTCGAAGACGCGATCCTCCTGAAGGAAGCCACCGGCGCGAAGGTCACGGTCATCGCCATCGGCGAAGGCACGAACCGCATTCTCCAGATGGCTGCCGCCCGCGGGGCGGACGAGGTGATCGCGCTGCCCTGCGAGGAGGACGAACTCCTCTCCTCGCGCGACCTTGCGGCGACGGTCGTCGATCTCGCGCGCGCCAGGTCGGCGGACCTCGTGGTCTGCGGCGTGCAGTCGAGCGAGGATCTGTTCGGCCAGCTCGCCCCCTATGTCGGCGCCATGCTGGACTGGCCGCATATTTCCGGCACCAACCGCATCGAGGCAAGCGGCGGCGGGCTCCATGTCACCCAGGAGCGGGGGGCTGGCGTCTCCGTGACCTACGAAGTCGTGCTGCCGGCCGTGCTCGGCGTCCAGACGGCGACGAAGGCGCCGCGCTATGTCTCCGGCAGCAAGCTGCGGGAAGCCTCGAAGACACCGATCGGCAGGGGCGAGCGGCAGGCGTCGTCCTTCACCCTCTCGGCCTCCATCGAGGGCCTGCGCATCCCCGAAGAGACCGGTTCGGCGCAGCAGCTCGGCGATGACGCCGAGACTGTCGCCGAGCGCATCGTCGCAATCCTCGAAAGCAACGGCATCGGGAGACGCTGAACCATGAAGATCTATGCCTGCACCGAGGGCCGATCCGGCCAGGTCGATGCCGTTTCTCTCGAAATGATCGCGGCGGCCCGCAGCCTGGCAAGGGATGGCGACGACGTGATCGCCTTCTTCGCCGGAAGCGCCGCCGCAGACGCGGCCGGCAAGTTCGGTACGGCCGACCGCCTCGTCGCCGCGATCGCCCCCGAGGCCGACATCGTCGTGGCCGGCACCTATGCGCGCCAGCTTTGCGACGTTATCGCGGCCGAGGGCGCCGGCATCGTCGTTGTGCCCTATTCCGCCAACGGGCTGGACGTCGCCTCGTCCGTCGCCGCCCGGCTCGACTGGCCGCTCGTCAGCTATGTCGAGAAGATCGCGCGCGACGGCCAATCGCTCTCCGTTGTCGCGCAGTTGTACGGCGGCAAGGTGCTGGCCGACTGCAGCGTTCCGCTTCCGGCGGTGCTGATGGTCAATCCCGGCGCCTTCGCCGAGGCGACGGCCACACCGCTTTCGCCGGAACGCATCGACACAATCGACATCGCGGAACTCGTCGCCGCAAGCCGGGTACGACCGATTTCCATCGACCTGCCGGATTTCAGCGATGTCGATCTCAAGGCCGCCGAACGGATCGTCTGCGTCGGCCGCGGCATCGGCGACGAGGCCAGCATCGACCTTGCCCGCGACCTCGCGGCGCTGCTCGGCGCGGAGATCGCCGGCAGTCGGCCCGTCGTGGACAATGGCTGGCTGCCCAAGCTGCGCCAGGTCGGCAAATCGGGCCAGAAGGTCAAGCCGAAGCTCTACATGGCGCTCGGCGTCTCCGGCGCCCCGGAACATCTCGAAGGCATGGGGCAGTCGGACATGATCATCGCGGTCAACACGGATCCGAAGGCGCCGATCTTCAATGTCGCCCATTACGGGGCGACCTGCGACCTGTTCGAGCTCATGTCGAGCCTTTCCGAACGGCTGCAGCCGTCGGACACCTGAAATGGCGGCGACGTATATCCTCTGGGCCGTGACGCTCGCGGCGGCGCTATTGACCGCATGGCGGTGCAGGCATTACGTCCGCGCGCTCGCCGCCGCACCGGCCGCCGCCCGGTTCGACAGGCCGGTCGAACGGCTGAAGGGTGTCGCGGTCGCGGTCGGCCTGCACCGGCGGCTCCTGCGCCGGCCCCTCTCCGGCGTCCTGCACGCCCTTATCCTCGTGTGCTTCTTCGTTCTGTTCACCGTCACCGTGGAGGCCTTCGGCTCTCGGCTCTTCCCGGGCTTCTCGCTGGCGCCGGTCGGCGGCGAGACGTGGATCGCGCTGCTTCAGGACTGGACCGCCGTCGTCATGCTCGTCGGCGTGGGGCTTGCGATGTACCAGCGCTACGTGCTGAAGCCCGCGCGCTTCGAGGGATCGAGCGGACGTGATGCGGCCGTCATCTACGGCCTCATCCTAGCCATCGTCGGTTCGCTCCTGCTGGAATCCGCTTTCCGCATCCTCGCCGGCGGCGCGGCAGGCTGGCGGCCGGTGAGCGTGGCGCTCGCGGCGCTGCTCTCCCCGGCCGCCCCTGTCTCAGAGGCGGCGGAAACCGTGTTCTACTGGGTCCACGTCGCGGCGATCCTCGGCTTCCTCGTCTACATTCCCGGCTCCAAGCACCGGCACATGTTCCTCGCCGCACCGAACGTGTATTTCCGCAGCCTCGATCCGCGCGGGACGGTCCCTGCGGTGCCGGAGGCACGCAGCACGACGGGCGTCAGCGATCTTGCCGCCTTCGACTGGAAGCAGCAGCTCGACCTCCTCACCTGCACCGAATGCGGCCGCTGCCAGGCGGTCTGTCCCGCCTATGCCGCCGGCCTGCCGCTCAGCCCCAAGATGCTGATCACCGACATGCGCGACGCGCTGGTGGCCGGACCTGCGGCCGGCCCGCTCGTCGGCGGCGTCATCAGCGAGGAGACGCTGTGGGCCTGCACGACCTGCCGGGCCTGCATGGAGGAATGCCCCGTCGAGATCGAGCACCTGCCGAAGATCATCGACATGCGCCGCCATCTCGTCGACGAGGGTAACGTCAGCGGCGGACTGCAGGATGCGCTGTCGAATATCGGCCGTGTGGGCAACTCGATGGGCAAACCCTCGAAGATGCGCGCCCGCTGGACGCGCGAGCTCGGCTTTCCCGTCAAGGACGCGCGCAGCGAGCCGGTCGACATCCTGTGGTTCGTCGGCGACTATGCCTCCTATGATCCGCGCGTGCAGGAGATAACCCGCAAGGTCGCGGAATTGCTGACGGTCGCCGGCGTCGATTTCGGCATCCTGTTCGACGCCGAGCGCAACAGCGGCAACGACGTCCGCCGCGCCGGAGAGGAAGGCCTCTTCGAAACCCTGGCCCAGTCCAACATCGACGCCATCAATGGATGCAGCTTCAACCGCATCATGACGAGCGATCCGCACAGCCTCAACGCGCTGAAGAACGACTACCGGCATTTCGGCACGGGCTTCGAGGTGCTGCACCACACGGCATTCCTTGCCGAACTGCTGAACGACGGCCGGCTGAAGCTCGCGCCGCCGGCCGCCGGCGGCCGCGTGACCTATCACGACCCCTGCTATCTCGGGCGCTACAACGGCGGCTTCGACGCCCCGCGCGATCTCATCGCCGCCGCCGGATACAGCCTGCACGAAATGCCGCGATGTCGCGAAAAATCCTTCTGCTGCGGCGCAGGCGGCGGACGCATCTGGCAGGGCGACGACGGCGTCACGGAACGTCCCAGCGAAAACCGTATCCGCGAGGCACTCGGCCTTGGCGACGTGGAACTCTTCGTCGTCGCCTGCCCGAAGGACAAGGTCATGTACACGGCCGCGATCGACGCCCTCGGCGCTTCGGATCGGCTGAAGGTCATGGATGTCGCCGAACTGCTCATTCCGGCCGAAGCGCCCGCGAGTGTCCGGCCATAAGAACGACCGGCCCGCCAGGGCCGGCCTGCAACATGCGGCGGGTGCCGCGGTTAAAAAACGGGGCGGCGCCCCGCATTTGGGAGCAAGCACATGTCTTATTCTAGAATCGGATTTGTCGGTATCGGCAAGATGGGCGCGCCGATGGCGGGCCGCCTGATCGCGGCCGGATACGACGTCACCGTCCATGACCTCGACGCGCGGGCGGTGGCCGAACTGGTCGGCGCGGGGGCAAAGGCCGCAGCGAGCGCACGGGAGGTGGCCGATGCCGCCGACGTCGTCTTCGCCAGCCTGCCGAGCCCGCAGATTCTGGAGACCGTCGCCCTCGGCGACAACGGTATCGCCGCCGGAAGCACCGTCAAGGTCTTCATCGACATCTCCACCACCGGCCCGCGCACCGCCGCCAAGATCGCCGACGGATTGAAGCCGCGCGGCATCGCCATGATCGACGCGCCGGTCAGCGGCGGCCTGAAGGGCGCGCGCAACGGCACGCTCGCGGTCATGACATCAGGCCCCGCGCCCGTCTTCGAGACCGTCCGCCCGATCCTCGAGAATTTCGGCAAGCTGTTCTTCATGGGCGAGGTGCAGGGCGCGGCCCAGACGATGAAGCTCGCCAACAATCTCCTTGCCGCCGCCGCGCTGGCCGTTTCCTCCGAGGCGGTCGTCATGGGCGTCAAGGCGGGCCTCGATCCGAAGGTGATGCTCGACGTCATCAACGCCAGCAGCGGCCGCAACAGCGCGACGGAGGACAAGTTCCCGAAATCCGTGCTCCCGCGTACCTTCGATTTCGGCTTTGCCACCGGCCTGTCGTTCAAGGACGTGCGCCTGTGCCTGGAGGAGGCCGAGGCCATGGGCGTTCCGATGGTGGTCGGCAGCGCCGTCCGCCAGATGCTGAGCGTGACCAACCAGCTCTATGGACCGGACTCCGACTTCACCTCGATGGTGCGGGTCGTCGAAGGCTGGGCACATGTCGAGGTCGGTTCACGCCGCGATCCCGTCGTGGAGGCAAGCTGATCCATGAAGGACCCGCACCAGTACAAGGTCTATGCCATCCGCTACGGGCATTTCGAGCGGCGCTCGCCGGAGAACTTTCTCGGCGGGGATACCCACGACGTACCGATGCCGCTCGACTATTTCGTCTGGGCGATCGTCGGTCAGGAGCGCACCTTCATCGTCGATACGGGTTTCGACAAGCCGACGGGCGACAGGCGCGGCCGCTCGGTCGTGCGCCCGGTCGACGAGGGGCTGGCAATGCTCGGCATCGATCATAGGGCGGTCTCCGACGTCATCATCTCGCACATGCACTACGATCATTGCGGAAACCACCACCTCTTCCCGAACGCGACCTTCCATCTCCAGGACGCGGAGATGGAGTTCGCCACGGGACGCTGCATGTGCCACCACGCGATGCGCCATCCCTTCGAGGCGGAAGACGTGACGAAAATGGTCCGCCGCGTCTTCGACGGCAAGGTCTGCTTCCACGATCCGGAATCCGAGATCGCACCGGGCATCACCCTTCACAAGGTCGGCGGCCATTCCCGCGGCCTTCAGGTCGTACGCGTCGAGACGGAAAACGGCGCGCTGGTCCTGGCGTCCGATGCGGCGCATTTCTATGCGAACATGGAGAAGGAAAAGCCGTTCCCCGTTTTCGACCGCCTGAGCGACGTGATCATGGGCGTCGAGCGCATGAGGAGGCTCGCAAGCGCTCCCCGGCTCATCGTCCCCGGGCATGATCCCCTGGTCCTGCAGCGGTTTGCCGGCGACAAGGAGAGACCCGGGATCGTCGATTTGACCCGGCCTCTTTGAAGCAGGCCGTGCAACCGGGCTTCGTGATCTGACTTTTCGCCCTCGACCCGGGGGGCTCCGGCATCAAGCCCGCCGACCTGGCGCGCCATGCGCGGACGCCGGCAGGCCGCGGTTCTCACCGCAGGCGGCAACCGTCCGTCATGCCCTTTCCCGATTGCGATTGACGCGGGCGATGAAGGCGCGTGTGCGCTCCTGCAGCGGATTGGAAAGCACCACGTCGGGCGCGCCGGCCTCGACGATCTGGCCGCGGTCCATGAAGACCACGGTATCGGCGACGTCGCGCGCGAATTCCATTTCATGGGTCACGACGACCATTGTCTGGCCCTCGCTTGCAAGTGAGATCATGACCTCGAGCACCTCGTCGACCAGTTCCGGGTCGAGTGCGGACGTCGGCTCGTCGAAAAGCAGAAGGCGCGGACGGACGGCGAGCGCGCGGGCAATCGCCACGCGCTGCTTCTGCCCGCCGGAGAGCTGCTGCGGATAGGCTCCTTCCTTGCCGGAAAGGCCGACGCGTTCGAGCAGTTCGCGCGCATGGGCCTCGGCCTTCGCGCGCGGCTCCTTCTTCACATGGATCGGCGCTTCCGTGATGTTCTCCAGGACGGACATGTGCGGAAAGAGATTGAAATGCTGGAAAACCATCGCGGTATCGGCGCGCGTGGCCGAGGCCTGGCGGTCGTGCAGCTCATACAGCCTGCCGTTATGCTCGCGGTAGCCGACCAGTTGCCCGTTCACGTAGATGCGGCCCTTCTGGACCTTTTCCAGATAGTTGATGCACCGGATCAGCGTGCTCTTGCCCGCGCCCGACGGGCCGATCAGGCAGCAGACCTTTCCGGGATCGACGACGAGGTTTATGCCGCTCAGCACCTCCAGGGTGCCGTAGCGCTTGTGGACGTTCTCGATGCGGACCATCGGCTCGGTGCCGGAGACCGCTTTGCCTGGATCGAGTGCTGTCACGTCGTCTCCTTTCTTCTGGCGCGCAGGAGGCCGAACAGCGCATCCGGCTGGTTGGAGCGGTGGCCACGACCGTAGTGCTTCTCGATCAGCCTCTGGATGGAGGTCAGGATCGTCGCCGCCGCGAGATACCAGATCGATGCGACGATCAGCAGCGGAATGGTCTGCAGCGTCCGGCCATAGATGCCCTGCACGGAATAGAGCAGGTCCGAGATCGACAGCACGCTGACCAGCGAGGTCGCCTTCAGCATGCCGATGACCTCGTTCCCGGTCGGCGGAACGATGACGCGCAGCGCCTGGGGAATGATGATACGGCGCAGCGTGTGGGCGGGCGACATTCCAAGCGATTGTGCCGCCTCGCGCTGCCCCGGATCGACCG